>Ga0114994_10003453_pt1 | contig 11510 bp, 13 predicted proteins | sample ArcticOcean_MG_C_9_FD_87043 | JGI IMG/M metagenome (GOLD analysis project Ga0114994, IMG submission 87043) | Marine microbial communities from western Arctic Ocean - ArcticOcean_MG_CB2_152 | ecosystem: Environmental > Aquatic > Marine > Oceanic | place: Arctic Ocean: Canada Basin | collected... | reverse complement strand
CTTAACGTTAGACTGCGCCGAGCGAAGTGAGGTGCATTACATTATTAGTTGTTGGTGCTCGTGCTCGTTCTCGTTCTCGTCTTCCACAAGTCTTGCGAGCTGTGAGCGAAGCGAGCCAGCAACACCATACACTAGTTGTGACTATAGAGCTGTGAGCAAAGCGAGCCAGCAACATTTCACTAGTTGTGACTAGCTCGCTTCGCTTCGCTTTGCTTCGCTTCGCTTTGCTTCGCTCACCGCTTCCAAAATTGCTATAGCCTCTTCCGCGACCGGAATGTCGGTTGTTCCAGCGGTGACCACGCACACGTGGGATAATTGAGGGGCAGCGGGCGTATCACAAGGAAGTGGCGGTGGTTTCAGCACAACAACATTCGCAACTTTATTGTAAGTTAGCGAATAGTTGTTTTTATCAAAACTGCATTCGACGCCGTTTCCCTCTTCTACCTCCAGCATCTCATTCCACAATTCCTCATTGACACGCGTAGCCAGGATGGGGTGATGGACCTCGTCAAGAATGTCTGAAACCATCATCGACTTCAAAATCGATATGATTTCACCTGGCTTCTTTGTCTCACCAAACACAACCTCTGGAAAGTTGGTACGCGATTTTCTATTGTGGTCTATTCTGGCAAATACGTTATTGGTGTTGTTGGTTAGGTTTTGGGTTGTGAAAGCTGCTCTTTTTGCTGATCTTTTTGCTGCTGGAAGAAGTCCTTTGCTACCATTTCCAGCACATTGACTGAGCTTCATTCTAAACATGTTGTGCTCAAATACGATTGAGAGCTGAGTACGATTTGAGAGTGCGTGCGTAAAGAGTAACTTTAAATCTATTTGGAAATTTAACGCATGTTCGTATACACATAACATTGACTCTACTTATGCGACAAGCCAACCAACTGTAACAAAAATCTCCTCCAACACAAGCATTGCTTCCGACATCAAGGGAAATATTCCTTTGCCCGACATCAAGTTTCTTGCCACCAATATTCCATTAATGTCCCAGCAGCATATTCCCCCAAATTCATCGTCCTCTGACCGCAGAAAATCTCTCAATACATTCACACAGTCTTTTGCCTGCAACAGTTGTTCCGCGGCGTTCTCCCCCCTCTATTCCTTCTCCTCATGTGAACACCAGGTTTGCACCATTTGCATTGACACAGCCAATTCACAACCACAACCACAAACCGTGCCTTTCTCCCTGATTCAAGCAAATAAAGCAAATGAAATATCAACGAGAAAAGGTCGCACAACATCTGTCAAAATCTCCCACTCCCCCGACCACAAAAATGTCATGGAGGACGTTGGCACGTTTTGGGAGGAGGCGAGATCCCAGTCTGAAGATCCTTCCCAGTCTCAGTCCCAATCCCAAGAATCCCACCCATATCCCACGTCCCTAACTTACAAGTTTGACGCTGTCACATCAAACCCCAATCAATCTCCGGATCCCAATCCAGATCCCAATCCCAACCCGAATCTCATAATTCCTCAACCATACGCCTCCAAACCCCTTCTTTTCTGCCCTTCCTGCAACGTGCAGTCCTCCACAGTGTGGCGGGAAATATCCGACTTGCTAATTCAGGACGGTAGGAAGATCGCTGATAACATGCAGAGGTTTATTGACGAGTGCGACGCCAAATCCAATTCCAAATCCGACAGCACCATTCATGCTAGCGATAACAATAACAATAGCAATAGCAATAACAATAACAATAACAATAACAATAACGACGACGAGGAGGAGGGCAAGACAGATAAAGATAAGGACTCGAACAAGATGGACGAGGAGGGGGAGGGGGGGTCGAAAAAGGAGTACAAATTCACCGCCTCTGCGGCGGGGGCACGCATTGTCCAGCGAAATCACAGTGGTGGGCGGATTATGTTCTTCAAAAACCAAGATTCAGACTCCCAATCCTTCTCAACCAATTCCAACTCCAACTCCAATTCAAATTCCATTCTTCGGCACCCATCGAAAAAAAGAATTTTCCCCTTCAACCGTCGAACGGGCCCCCACCCTTCTCAAACCCAAACCCAAACCCAGAATAAAGAGTCCCAGTCGCAAACACGCATTACAGCAACAGCTCCCACCCTCTTTGACTACTCCTCCCAGCTCTCGAACAGTAGCCAAACCAATAAGCCACTTCCTCCACCCCCCAAAATCAATCTCCCCGACACACATCCAAAAAAGACAAAGCCGAAACCGAAGCCGAAACCGAAAACGAAACCACAACCACAGCCCAAAAAGAAACAAAAGTTGCAAGAAGAAGATCAACTCGGAGAAGACAAAAACTCGTCGTCACAAACCTCATCAAAGGTTTCGAGCCTCTCTCAATCCCAACTGTCCCAGCAATTATCTCAGCAGTCCAAGCAATCAAAATCTTCTTCCCCGTCCCCGATTGAAAAAACTTCCCAAACACTAAGCTCGCAATCAAGTGCGATCCCGCCACGACGGAGCGCAGTAAAAAACCGAAACCCACCCCCACAACCACCACCTTCACAGGCGAGCCAAACCTCGCAGGCGGCGAGCTCGCAATCGAGTTTGTTTCCCTTACCGAGGAGAACCTCTCCTAATAAGCGGAAGCAGAGCAGTGAGAGTGCGAGTCACTCGGAGGACGATTTTGACTACAGCGAGAACGTTGCGACAATGGCGTCAGCCCTCGTGGACCCAAGCTTGAAACTCGATGCAGGTGGGGGCGATAATAATAATAATAATGTATCTCAGCAAAGAACCCAATCCCAATCCTCGGACGACACGGCGTTGTTAACAACGCCGAACGTGTTCAAGAAATCCTCCGGGCCCCCAAAAATCGAACCGGAACAACCAACGATCGGCTGTTTTGTCTTGATTAATTACGAGGGCGTGGGAATGATGAGAGGCGAGGTGACAAACATTTCCACCCTTCTCAACTCTTCCCAGCTCTCCAGCCCGATCACCACCCTCACCATCCGCTTTCCTCTCGACGATTGCAGCGAAGAAATCGAGTGGCCCTTCACGCAGCCTAACGAGAGGGTCATCAGCAGGGAGGAGTTCGACGCGTTTGTCGATCCCTTGATCCAGGCCACGCAGCACAGCCAGTTTGAGGTTGATGACAATGCTATTGACTCTGACGAAGACAAGGTTAACACCTCGTCCGAATCACAGCACTCAAAGTTTGTCCGTCAGAACAAGACCTTGAACGACTCTGCAAACCCCCACAACCACAACAGCAAGCAGCTCCACACAGGTTTGACGAACGACGACGATGAAATAGAGGAGAACAGCAGTAGGAGCACACAAGGCACAGCCCATTCGTCATCAAACCTATCCTCCGAGCTAATGAACTCCTCAACATTCAATGCGCACCTCAAGCGGATTATTGGCTCCCCGAACTCCCAATCATTGGCTTTATCCCAAACCCAAACCCAAACCCCAACCCAAACCCAAACTCAGCCCAAAAGCGTTGAATTCAGGGGGGTCAAGAAGTTGTTTGCCACCAGGTGAGCGAGCGAACGAGCGGAAATGGCTACAACCACCCACAATCACTACAAACTAACCCACTCAACTCTTTTGACTCGCTCGGCCAGCGCAAGCAGCGCAACCACCCCGACACACTATCCCAACAACATGTTCATGAGCGGAAATGGAAATAGAACCCCAGCCAGCGATGCTCGGAGCGACGTCAGCGAGGCTCCGACTGTGCTGTTTAGTGCGCAGACCCAGAATATCGGCTCAGATTTGACGCTGACTGCTACCACCCCCAACCTCAAGCGGCTCAAAAACGTCGAGGAAGAAGACGAGCACGAGCACGACTCGGTCTCGTACGTCGAGGACAGCTACGTTCCCGAATCGAACTACGGTATTCACCAACAATCGATCCGTAGCAGCGTCGGCAGTAATAGCAATAGCAATAGCAACCATAATAACAACAATTCCCAGAGCTACGTTGAAGACTCCTACGTCCCCGAGACTTGCTTTGAGAGTGAGCTCGAGTGGGACCACGACAACGACAACGACAACGATGAACATGACACCAGCCAAAATGTCAAACACCGGTTTATGTCCCTAGGATCGTTGGCAACAGGGGCTACTGGGACGTGCGGATCGATCAACTCGAACTCGCAGGAGACAAACTCGCAGGAAACAAATAATTCCTACTCCTCCTCCCAAACCCCTTCACACCAACCTCGCTCTTCCTCGCAATTTTCATCAAATACAAATACCACCAAAACCCCAATCACCAACCTTTACACTCTGGTCAAGTCGCAGCACTTATTCAGCCCAGCAGAACTCAGTACAATGGTGACTAACTTTGAGGAGCAATTATCGGAGGAGGCTGATGGAGGTGATGAGGAAGGGGAGAGTGATATGAGCGAAACGCCGCAATCGGCGAAGAAGAAGGAGAAGAAGAGCACCTACGGGGAACTGCTTGAGAAGTTCAAGCTGGCGCAGCAGGCGTTGAGAGAGAAACTGCAGCGAGAGATGGAGGATAAAATGCTGATGGAGAGCGACGATGATGATGATGATGATGATGCTGATGATGACAACGAGGAGCGACAACAACAACAAATGTCAGAACGACAGGAATTCTCGTTCATGCCTTCCACCAGCCAACTCGAGCGTCTCGGAGCGACCCCGAAGACGACAACTACTACTGTGGAGGTGAACAACCTAGATGACTACATTAATTCTACAACCATAACCATAACAGCAGAGAAACCAATAATCTACATAGACCGCAACTCACCCCGAGGAGTAACCCTAGCAGAGAGTCTCCACCCTCTGAGCGACAGCTGCATGGCCGTATCCGCAATTTCTCCTCGGGGGGGAATTCCCACAGGTGAGTGAGCGAAGCCAGCGAGCCTTGAGGAAGGAGAGAATATGAGCCACTGCCAATTACATTCGTTTTGCTCACTAGCCCCCCCCTGCTCCATTAAAAATTCGCCTCGCTTCGCTCGGCACAGCTCGCGCCACACGGGTCACTCCCACTCACGTCGTTATCTCCGACGACGACGTTGCGGAGATGGAGTACCCAACAGGAGGCAACAGGTGAGCGAGCGAGCCTTGTGACAAAAGAGTGCGAGCGACTAATCCACTCTTGCTCTCGCTTCGCTCGGCGGCGTAGGGGCAAGAAGATACTCGTCGTCAACAGATCGTATGACACGTTGGTCGCGCAGGCGATGGGGAGTGTTTTTGTCGTGAGGGAGGAGTGGATGAGAGCGAGCGGGGAGGGGAGATGGGCAAAAGAAGACGGGTTTGAGATTTTTTGCGACTCAACAATATACGACATGTTGTGTAGCGAGAGCGAAAATGCGAGCGGGAAAGGGTGGGTGACAACAATGTCAAGGTCACTGCTGAGCGGGGGGGGCGGGGCGTTCAGGAACGCGAGGCTGTTTGAGGGGCAGGTTGGGAAGGGGAGGGCGAGGAGAATGTTGCGGGGGGTGGGGGTGGTTGTTTTGGATGTGATTGGGATTGGAGTGGCTGAGGAATTGTCTTCCGATGAGGATGAGGAGGAGATGGATGTGTCCAATTGTAAAAAATCAAAATCGGAGGAGGAGGAGGAGGAGGAGGAATTTGAGGATGAGTGCGGATTCAAGCTTCGGGGTGTTGGAGTTGGAGTTGGAGTTGGAGTTGCTGCTGCTGCTGCTGCTGCCTCTCTCGCACATGGACAAATCGAAAATCTCGTGGAACTAAGGGGGGGCACTGTGATCAACGAGGGAGGCTGGGAGGACCGTCACTCGAGGCGGGTAATTTTGGTCGACGACAGCATATGCCCGAAGTTGATTGGAGTGTGTGTGAATAAGGCGAAGGAGAGGGGAATTATTCGGAGGGGGGATATGTGGGTGGGGAGGGAGGAGGAAGAGGGAAAGGGAAAGGAAGAGGTGAATGAGGAAAAAGAAAAATTTGGGCTTGGGTCGGCGAATAGAATTTGCGTCGTTAGGTGGAGCTGGTTGCTTGACTCAATTTCGGCTCACGTGGCGGTTGCACCGCTTGAGAAGTACGCAATGGGGTGGATAATGATTTGTGATGAACACAATTAGAGGAGATTATTAGTTTTTTTTCTCAGTTGAATTACAATTTACTCTGTCCTTTGTTCTCGCTCGCAGCAAAAATGGTTCCTCCCACTTTCAACCTATCAAGCAACACATCGCCCAGAGCGAAGCCTGGCGTGTAGATTCCTCCCTCGCAAGTCAGCTTGTCCGATTCTAAGGCCATGCAGAGGCCTGCCTCCACGAGCATTCTAGAGGTGTCGCGGTAGCCCGTCACGGGGGATTACACTCTCGACCTCGGAGCCCTTGGATCCTTCCGCCTGCATGTGGACGCGCAGCCACCCATTTTCCATGGTTTTCTTCGAGGGTCCCTGCCCGGGTTTGGGAACGCCTCCTATCGCCGAGAGGAGGGCGCGGAGTGGAGCCGATAGGACTAGGGACATGCCCATGATGAGCTCTAGCTGGGTACAGAACGCGGACATGAAATCCGGGTGGGAGGAGCCCTCGCAGTAGGACATTTTGCCGTCGGTCGAGCCGAACTTAAGCGACAATGATTTTTTTACCGCTGCCCGGCGCCGAGCGAAGCGAGGCGAATTGAGTGGGTTAGTTCAGTAGTGGATGTGGTTGAAAATGTAGCCATTTCCACTCGTTCGCTCGCTCACCTTGAACGTTGCATTCGGCCATGACGAACATGCCGAGCCACTTTCCGTTGACCCTTTTTGGGATGGCGACGTTTGCGTTCTTGACCTTGAACTTGGACTTCTCGAAGTCGGCAGTCTGGACCAACGGGTCGTATTGGAATTTCGGGCTCTGAGACGCAGTCGCCACAGCGTGCACAATCGTCGCGATTGTGCCGCCAGACGGAGCTCCCTTTACCTCGTCGTAGGCAACGATGCTCTTGACAGTCTCGCCCTTGGCCGAGAGCATGTCGGCAAGGTGGCAAGCGGAGGCGTCCCAAGGAATTGAGTCTGCGCCGAGCGAAGCGAATTGTGCGCATGCATAATGTTAGATAGATAGAATAGTGGCTAGTATTCATTCTACTGAGTGAGACGAGACTCACCGTGTCCGCAGAGGGACAAAATGCGAGCTCCTGTCTTCCTCGCCGTGGGACCGTGGAGCATGATCATCTCCTTCACCCACTCTGTCTCTCCGGTAATGTCGGTGTAGGACGTTCCCGAATTAGCGCAAGCCTCGACAACGTTAGAGCCGTACTTGGCGAAGGGGCCAGCGGTCGTGCAAACGACGCGGGTTTGCATCGCCATAGCCTTGACCTGCTCCTTGTTATTGGTGTCAACCTCGATAATGGCCACGCCGGCCATGCACTCATCGCCGTTGCCAACCTCGTCGATCACCGACTGGATCGTTGACTTAATCTTTTCCGCGTTGCGGCCAGCTACCGCCCACTTCACGGCGCCGGTAGAGCCGTAGGTTTTGGCAAGGTGGACTGCAGCGAGCCGGCCAGTAAAACCCGTGAACCCGAGGATGACAACGTCGTACTTTCGCTGCGCCAACCGAGCGATCGTGTTCGTTAGAAGTGTTTTCGTGGACGTATATTAGACAAACAAATGGTATAACCATGACAGATGTCCAAAAAATCATAGTTTCTTTAGAAAAATTTATAGGTATGATTAATTGCAATGGGTGGTGAGGAACTCGCTTCGCTCACTCACCTCCTTTAGCGGCACAATTAATGAAACATCAATTTCATCGGCTGAGGTGCCAGAAGGGGGAGGGACGGTAGATTTCTGGGCCTTGTTAACTCCTGTACCGAGAAGCAATGTGGACGCTTGGCTAAACACCTGCGAAACAATCATTGTCGGAAAAATTGTGGTGAGGTAAATAGGCAGAACCACCAAAGAGTAGCCCAGAAACTTCGGGAGACCGGCAGTAGGGAGCTCACGTTTGCCGTTGTTCAAAAGCATCTCAGGGCTCAGCAGGGACTGCACGGTGTGCACGGTGTGGGGAGCTGATGTCGAGAACAGAACCTGCGTGTCAGAGAGCCCTTTCCCAAATTTGCTGCGGGTATTCCTTGAGGGCGAGGAATTCATTCTACGAGCAGTAATTCGAAAAGCTGCAATGAATGGGCGTAAAAGCATTTGCACTCGGATATCAATAATGATAACAAATATGAAAAGTGTTGAATTTTACCCACCACACTGAAAGTTATATGCTTACAGCGAGCAGCAGATCCGCATTTATCTTCCTCTCATCATCAGCCATTCGAACGAATGCATTTGTGTCCTTACCTCCTAAATCTTTCGTTTCAGTTTCAATTTCCTCCTCCACAGCAACAACAGCAATGAGCCCATTGATTTCGGCAGCCGAAGCGCTCGCGTCAGCGCCCACTACTCGTTTCATCGACGCCTCTTGGCACCTTAACCCTGACCGCGATGGCGAAACAGAGTTTGTCAACGAAGCCATCCCAAACTCTGGCTTCTTTGACATGAATGCAATTTCCTGCAAGGCTTCATCCAACCTCAAGTCATTGCCTCATCAGCGTCCTAGTGCTAGAACATTCGAACTTGCTTGTGACAAGTTGCACATCCCTGCGAATTCTTCTCCAGTCATTCTTTACGGCACGAAAGGGTGTTTTTCGATTCCTCGCACCTACTACCTGTTCAAGCACTACTTCGGCCACGCGAACTGCCAGATCCTGGACGGGGGACTCGAGGCGTGGAAGAATGCGGGGGGTGGGACGGAGGCGGGGACAATTCAGTTCGAGAACATTTCCGAAACTATTGAAAATGACGATGGTTCCTCTCCCACAAAGTACAAGGTCGCGAAAGACGATGGCAACGCGATGTGCGATATGGAGTCCGTTGAGCAGGCGTTGCTCGAGGCTGCGGCGACGGTGATTGATGCGCGGCCGGCCAACAGGTTTTTGGGCGAGGTGCCAGAGCCAAGGGCTGGGATGCGCAGCGGCCACATGAAAGGGGCGCTGAATGTGCCATTTCCGAGCTTGCTAACAAGCATGGAGGACCAACAGTACAAGCCCAAATCGGAAATAGCATCAATTTTTGCTGACAGCATGGGAAACGAAGAGGAAATCATCTTGACGTGCGGTTCAGGAGTAACGGCTTGTAACCTCGCCCTTGGCATGGAGCTAGCGGGGAAAAATATGAATAAAGTTAGGGTGTACGACGGTTCGTGGAGTGAGTGGGGAAGGGAGGGAGGGGGTGAGGTGGTATTATAGAATTAGCTGCTACTGGAAATGGACCAAAATTTATTCTTGCATATTGTCGTCATCCTTGTTGTCATCTTCCTCTGCCGCCCCATCCCCAGCTCCACCTCCATTTCCTCCCTCGTCGTTGAGCTTCTTCAAATACGGGGCAAGATCATCGCCCTCCAACAATTTTTGCTCCCCCTCTCCGCTAATAATAACGACAGAACCGTTCTCCTTGTTTAGCTCTCCGTCGCCGCCAACACTCCCAACCAATGCCCTCAAGGCATGCATGATCAGGCCATCGGTGTCCTCGTTCTTGAACGACTCCCAGTGCTTCTCCAAATAGGTCTTGGCAGACTGGGACCGAGAGCCAATGGCCTGGGCCTCGAATTCGTAGTAGTTGCCACTGGGAGAAGTTTCATAGAGGTGGGGTCCGGTCTTGGCATCAACAGCTCCTACAAGAAGGCCCACGCCGTAGGGGCGACGGACGTACTGTTGAGTGGTTTGCTGGTGACGGTCGGCTAGGTCGACAATCAACCGGGAAGATTGGATTGCTGTGCCATAGACGTATTTATGGTTGAGGGCTTCTGAACGCATCCACCTTGCCAATGTTCGGGCATCGGCAGTGAGGCCCGAAATTGCAATTGCAAGATGGTCGTCAATATTGAGGATCTTCTTTTGGTGGGAGGAAAGCTCCGAAACAGAACGCTTCAGGGCTCCCAGGACAACTGAAGAAGAACCACGAAGACCAACACAGCAAGACCCCTGCTTCACCGATTCCATTGCATACTCCACCTGCAGAAGGCGACCCTCCGGGGACCAAACTGTCACGTCGGTGTCATATTGGTTACGATGCATATTGTTGGGAAGGTTTGGTTGTGTGGGTTGGCTTTGTGTGGCAGTGTGTGCCAGTGTTAGTCATTTATTGTCGTCGTCGTTTACGTGTGAGTCTGTCAGGTGTGAAATTCCGAGCTGCCCTGCCTGAAAGTCAAATATGGCGCGTACCTTGAATGAGATCTAGAGAGGCTACAGGAGAAATTATATGTTGAAAATTTGTGAAAATTGATCTGATATTTTTGCCCAGGAGAGGGTGAAACAGGGAACAAAGCGTAATCAGAATCCACACACAGCGTAACCCGCGTGACCCACATCACCCACAACCTATCCTATCTTCACAAACGCCTTGCCCACCCACCGATTACCGAAAAATTAGATTGTTGCTAAACTTGTCTGTATTCGAGATCCGCTTGTTGTAGTAGTTTTTAAGAATGGAGGCCGCACAACCCAAACCCGTCCTCGACACTACAACGGTAATTCAACTCACACCCCAGCTTTTGAACAAGACCGAATGTTACTGTTTGAACGAAGACCCGAATGCGACCCACCAAAATCTCTTCATGGGGAGCAGCCTACTTACTCTTCGTTCGGATGCCGATGAGCAGCTTCTCGTCCATCTATCTTTCAATGAGTTTGTTAAAATCAAATCGATTCAATTCTCTGGCTCTGCCGACGGTGTGGAGAAAGAAACGAACCCTACTTCAGTCAAGGTGTTTGCTAACAGGGTGAACATGGGTTTTAGCGATGCCGAGGATGTTACCCCAACTGACACCCTTGAGCTGAGCGAGGAGGATTTGAGTGAAACCGGCAAGCCGAAGGACTTGAGTTTTGTAAAGTTCCAGCGGGTGAATTCGATTACACTCTTTTTTGAGGAAAACCTTGGGGCGGATATCACGGCGATTGGAGGAATAAAAATCAACGGCATGGCAATTCAGGGCACAAACGTGAATGAGATAAAGAAGTGCTGAGGGTAAGCCGCGAATCTTCGCGGCTGTCCACACTTTTGCCACAAAAATACATACTGCCACTTGGCTTGATTATTGTCACCATTCGAATGATGGGTTGGTTGGAAGGAATTAGAATTTCATCACAAACAACTTTGAGAGAATGTGGCAGAATTAATCAAACTAAACCAGTGTGTTAAAACAGAAAAATATTTTGAATACATAAAAAATTACTCTGACCAAGCTGGATCCACCCACTCGCCCAGCAGGTTGCCGTACCCACTCATTGTGCCACAATTTTGTCCCAAAAACCCGTCGTTGCATTTGCATTTGCCAACTCCTTCGGTCCATACGCAAACCCCCCTGTTGCTGCACTCCGTGTAGCAGCCGTTCCCTTGGAGTCCTGTCCCTTTCCCACCCGGTGCTGTTACCCCGTAACAGTCCGTTTCGTTCGCTGCTGTGACAGGATCGTCCCCATGCGGGCATCGCCGAAGTCTGCGCGGGTGGGTGTGAGTGTGTGTGGGTGTGTGTGTGTGTGTGTGTGTGTGTGTGTGTGTGTGTGTGTGTGTGTGTGTGTGTGTGTGTGTGTGTGTGTGTGTGTT
>Ga0114994_10003452_pt1 | contig 11511 bp, 10 predicted proteins | sample ArcticOcean_MG_C_9_FD_87043 | JGI IMG/M metagenome (GOLD analysis project Ga0114994, IMG submission 87043) | Marine microbial communities from western Arctic Ocean - ArcticOcean_MG_CB2_152 | ecosystem: Environmental > Aquatic > Marine > Oceanic | place: Arctic Ocean: Canada Basin | collected... | reverse complement strand
TATCCTCGACCTATACCAGCAGCCATACCTGCGGCATACATACCATATGGAACATATTGACCACCTTGGTTAGTATTACCACCACCCGCATGACCAGATCCAGCCGAAGTGAGAGGCTGTGTCCTGCTTCCACCACCACCAGCACCACAACCAGAATATAAAATATTCGATATATCTGTCGGTAAATCAAAATTGCTCCCTTGTAAATCAATTGCTAATAGACCTGGTTGACCTGCGTAGGGTGAGTCGACGAGTGGAACTTGTGCTGGGTGTGTATAAGTGTTATTTGATTGTCCTCCACGACCTCCATTACCACCTAAGTATGATGGTAATGATTGATGATTAGTAAAATTTCCTCCATCAGGTTGACCTCCTCCTCCGCCCTGAGGCGCTGACTCACCTCCACCACAAGTAATAATACTTCCTAATTGTGAAGATGTAGAATTTCCTCCATAAGGAGCTCCTTTACCAATAACAGTCTGTAATATATATGACCCATCATTAACACCGCAAATTTTACCATGATTTAAGATAAAATCTCCACTAATACTTACGATAGCTGATGCACCACCAGCTCCACCACCACCAGATGTGTTAACATTATTATTTCCAAATCCACCACCAGCTCCACCACCACCTACAACAATACAAGAAATATCAGGAAATGGTGTGAATGAATCAAGAAATTTGAGATTTGTGTTTTGGTTCATTTTCATAACAACCAAATTATCGACTTCAGTAACATAAATATCATTTTGATCAGCTAATATATTTCCATGATAATATGAGTATGGAAATTGAGATGTCATTTATATATAAATATATATTCCTTTAAAAATAAAAATTGAAACTATTTAAACAAATAAAAATTAAAGATATATCTAAGTAGAATGGCGAATCAATCAGCACTTTCGAAATACCAAAAATTAACCGACCGGGAACATATTTTGAAAAAACCCGATACTTATATCGGGTCGATTGAAAATACTGACCATGAAGATTATATTTTCAATGATGAAAAAATAATTTCTAAAGGATTTCAATATATTCCTGGTTTGTATAAATTATTTGATGAAGGAATTGTTAATTGTAGAGATCATGTAATTAGACAAGCACAAGCTGTTTCATCTAAAGTAGAAAATGCGCTACCGGTTTCTAATATTGAAATAAATGTGGACGATGATGGAACAATTCATATGTATAATGATGGAAATGGTATCGATGTAGCACAACATCCAGAATACAAAATATGGATTCCGGAGATGATTTTTGGTCATTTGAGAACATCAACCAATTATGACGAAAAAAAGAAGGAAAAAATTGTAGGAGGAAAAAATGGTTTTGGATTTAAATTGGTCTTGATTTGGTCAACCTGGGGAAAGGTTGAAACAATCGATCATGTCCGTGGTCTAAAGTATGTTCAAGAATTTAAAAATAATCTGACAGAAATAGGTAAACCATCTATTACAAAATGTAAAAATAAACCCTACACTAAAGTGTCATTTAAACCAGATTATCAACGATTAGGTATAGATGGACTAACATCTGATATGCTAGCCTTATTTAAGAAACGAGTTTATGATATATCTGCTGTAACTGATAAAAGAATCAAGGTAAAATACAATGGAGAATTGGTTCCTTGTAAGAACTTTGAACAATATGTAGATTTATATGTTGGTAATAAGACTGACACAAAGCGAATTTATGAGAATCATAACGGACGATGGGAATATGCTGTATGCTTAGCTCCTAAAGACGAATTTCAACAAGTTAGTTTTGTAAATGGAATTTATACATCACGAGGTGGTAAGCATGTAGAATATATTATGAATCAAATTATTAGAAAGCTGTGTGTTTACATCAAGACTAAAAAGAAGGTTGATGTAAAACCAAACACCATCAAGGAACAATTAATGTTGTTTTTGAGATGTGATATTGATAATCCATCATTTAATAGTCAAACTAAAGATGAATTAGGAACAGCATCAACAAAGTTTGGTTCAACCTGTTCAGTAAGCGATAGTTTCATTGAAAAGATAGCAAAGATGGGTGTTATGAATGCTGCTTGTGCTTTAACAGAAGTAAAGGATAACAAGGCCGCAAAAAAGACAGATGGTAACAAGAGTAAAAGTATTAGAGGAATTCATAAATTAATTGATGCTAATTTTGCTGGAACTGTCAAGTCTAACCAATGTACATTAATTTTATGTGAGGGAGATTCAGCAAAGGCTGGTATTGTATCAGGATTGTCAAAAGATGATAGAAATACAATTGGTGTGTATCCTATGAAGGGAAAGATATTTAATGTTAGAGGAGAATCTTTGAAGAGAATAAATGAAAATAAAGAAATTATTGAAATTAAACAAATATTAGGCCTAGAAACTGGTAAAACTTATACTACTGAAAGTGCCGAAAAATTATTACGATATAATTCAGTATTATTTATGACAGACCAGGATTTAGATGGTTCTCATATTAAAGGATTAGGATTGAACTTATTTCAAGACCAGTGGAATTCTTTATCCACTCTTGATAATTTCTTGGGATTTATGAATACTCCCATTTTAAAAGCAAAGAAAAATGGTCAAGAGAAGCTATTCTATAATGAAGGTGAATATAATGTATGGAAACAAGAAAATGACACAAAAGGATGGAATGTAAAATATTACAAGGGATTGGGAACCAGTACTGGTAAGGAATTCAAAGAATATTTTGCCAATAAAAAGATAGTTTATTTCAACCACGAAGGTTCAGTAAGTGATAATATTATTGATATGATATTTAATAAGAAGAGAAGTGAAGAGAGAAAAAGTTGGTTATCTAATTATGACCGTAATAGTTATCTAGATACCAATTCAAATAAAGTATCTCATAAAGACTTTATCAACAAAGAGATGATTCACTTTTCAATATATGATTGTGAAAGATCTATTCCCAATTTAATGGATGGGCTTAAGACCAGTCTGAGGAAGATTCTATATAGTTCTTTTAAAAAGAATTTAACTACAGAGATAAAAGTAGCTCAATTTAGTGGATATGTATCTGAACAGTCTGGATATCATCATGGTGAAGCTAGTCTAAACGGTGCTATTGTGGGAATGGCACAAGATTATGTAGGAAGTAACAATGTAAATTTACTTTTACCGAATGGACAATTTGGAACTCGTCTTCAAGGTGGTAAAGATTCAGCTAGTGAAAGATATATCTTCACACAGTTAAATCAAATTACAAGATATATCTATCGTAAAGAGGATGACCCTGTATTGGAATATCTAGAAGATGATGGTGATCCAGTTGAGCCAAGATATTATGTTCCTATTGTTCCAATGGTTCTAGTAAATGGAGGTAAAGGCATTGGAACAGGTTTTAGCACTGACATATTATCGTATAACATTGATACACTAATTAATATTTTGAAATCAAAATTAGAATCAGAATCAAACGAGGTTGATAATGAATTATCTCCGTTTTATAAAAATTTCGAAGGGAGTTGTGAAAAGATAGATGATAAGAGATATATAGTAAAAGGCGTATATCAAAAAATCACAGATAAAAAAATTAAAATTACAGAACTACCAATTGGTTATTGGACTGATGATTTTAAACAACATATTGAACATTTAATGGAAGTTGATAAAAATAAAAAACAGAAGACATTTATCAAGGATTATAACGATATGTCTACAGATAAAGTAGTTGATTTTGAAATTGTATTAAATGAACCGATTGATGAGAGTAAAGACTCGTCCAATGTATATAATAATTTTGAAAAGAGTATGAAATTATACTCTACTCTAAGCACTAATAATATGCACTTATTTAATCATGAAGCTAAGCTAACAAAGTATTCGGATGTAAAGGAAATAATCGATAGTTACTTTCCAATTCGTTTAGAATATTATCAGAAACGAAAGGATCATCAAATCACTACATTAGAAGAAGATTTGAATCTGTTACAAAATAAGTCCAAGTTTATTATGGAAAATATTAAAGGAACTATTGATTTAAGAAATAAAAAGAAGACTGTTGTTATCGATATGTTAACAGAAAAAGAGTATGATAAGTTGGATGGAGAAAAATATGACCCAGACTATAAGTATTTATTAAAGATGCCAATGGATAGTTTAACTGAAGAAAATTTCAATAAAATGTGTCAAGAGAAAGATAATAAAATTACCGAACTAGAAAAGTTAAAATCCACAGCAATTCAGCATATGTGGTTGAGTGAACTAGACGAGCTCAAGAAACATATGGCTATTCCTTCAGCTATTAAAATTAAGAAGAAATCAAAAAAATAAATATATAATATATATGGAATCTAAACCAAAAAGGGCAATAATAAGTTTTAGTATTACAAAAGGAATCTTTTTATTATTAATTGCGATAATGGGTAATTATGTAACTAAATCACTAGGATGTAGATTACAAGATATATTAACAAAAAACATTTTTGCTAAGCAAGTATTAATATTTTTTATAATATATTTTGCTATTGATTTCACAGATGGTGAAAGTATTGACCAGTTGTCTCCATTTGAAAATATTCAAATATCTAGTATCATATGGGTTATATTTACCATCTTTAATAAGATGACGATTAATATGACAATGTTGGCATTATTATTATTAGGAGTACTATATATATCTCACAGTTATATAGATTACTGGAAAATTGTTGAACCGGGAACACATCTAAATGAAATATCTATGCTAAGAAAAGTAAATAATATACTATCGTTACTTATAATAGTGGCAATTGTAATAGGTTTTATTAGTTTTTCAATTCAAAATAAAAAGCATATAGATTCATCTAATTTATTTCATTATTTATTTGAATTTAATAATTGTAGTATTGTTTAAATTATTTTATTTGATTGAAATGAAATAATTTATCCTAAATTAGAACCAGGGTTTTAATTCTAATGTTTTATCATCAACATCTACTTGTACTGGACGGTCAATAGGAGTATACATTGTGCTAACATCTCGTTTATAATTGATATATGCTTGTGCTTCGCTATAAACATGTTTAACACAATATTCAACTACTAAATTATTCAAAGCTTGAATTTGTCCAGTAATATTATCAGGCTGATTAACAGCAGATTGTAAAAAAACACTTCTCATAATGACCTTTAATGTGTCGCAATTTTGATTATCAATAACGTATTGTTGATTTGATACCTCATATACTCCAGCTCTAATAGCATTTTGAATAATTTGAATATTACCTTTACTAAAAAAAGCTATTGATAAAGAAGATTCTGTAGAATTACCTATCATGGCGTCATTAAAACTAGAACAATCATTATTGGGTATTTTATCATATAAAGCAAATTGGTTCATTATATTAGGACCCAAAATATCTAATCTTCCATTTGTGCTAGAACAGTTCATTATATTAATTAAGCAGAAAAAATTATATATATTTAATTTATATAATGGCGTTTACTTTTCAAAAAATAGTAGCAACTATAGCAATTATAATATTCATCATTTTGATGATATTTATTGCCTCTGTGTTATCCAACAATAAATATGGAGTAGAATTTCCTCCTACAGTGTCTGAATGCCCTGATTATTGGTTAGATATGCAAAAAACGGCGAATTCTAGTGGAGATATTGGAGACGGAGATTCAAAAACTCAACAATCATGTTTTAATGTCAAAAATTTAGGAAAGACTTCATGTTCAAAGACCATGGATTTCACTGGAGATTTCTGGCAAGGTTCCACAGGCTCTTGTAATAAAGATAAATGGGCTAAAGCTTGTGACTTAACTTGGGATGGTATTACAAATAATACAAGCATATGTGATTAATATAGCTAATATAGTTAATATAATTTATATAATTTTAAAAATATAAATTATAAATAAATATTAATAATGACTTTTTCGATTGGACATGTGATACCATATGACTGTATGAGAATTATATTTTCGTATTTACCGGCTAAAAATCGTATTATTGCCAAACATAATTATTTAATTCATAAGATAATATCTTATTTAAATCCCAAAACTCAAATGTTGATTTCTAAAAAATACTATAAAATTGTTAAACCAACATTAGTATTAAAAGATAAACACAATTTTTATATTAATATTGTTAAAAAAGATTTAGATAATACATTAATTGAATATTTAAAAAACGAGACTATACACTACTGGTTTATTCAAAAAAAAATATATTATGCTGATTTTATTTTTAAAGATTATATCTCTCTCTTGAAACATATTTCAATAGCACATAATGCGTTTAAATGTCGTCTAATAATTGATAATCTTATTAAAAAAAGTAGTTATAAAGAAAATAAACATAAAAAGAAAATGTATAAAAATATAATATGGAACTAATTAATTTAAATGAGGTATTAAATAGAAATAAATTAGTTGATGATATTAAATTATTTTTTAAGAATTTTGAGGAAAATAAAAAAGATCTTACAACCAAAAGAGGAATTTATATTTATGGTAATCCAGGTAGTGGTAAAACAACTTTTATAGAAAAGGTATTAACAGATTTGAATTACGATATAATTAAATACGATGCGGGTGATATTAGAAACAAGTCCATTATTGATACAATAACAAAACACAATATGTCTGACAAAAATGTATTATCTATGTTACAAAAAAAAGTTAAGAAAATTGCTATTATAATGGATGAAATTGATGGTATGAACAATGGAGATAAAGGAGGTATAAATCAATTAATAAAACTGATTCGACCTAAAAAAACTAAGAAACAAAAATTGGAAGAAATTACATTAAATCCTATAATTTGTATAGGTAATTATCATATTGATAAAAAAATTAAGGAGTTGATGAAGGTGTGTAATAGTTATGAGATTAAAAATCCTAGTAATAAAGAAACTGAAATACTATTGAATCAATTAATTCCCAGTATTGATAATGTTCTTAAGAAGAATTTGTTAAATTACATTCAAGGTGATTTAAGAAAGTTAAAATCGATTTTAAATATTTATGATAAACAACATGTTCTATTGAAAAATGAAATCATTCAGAATATTTTTCAACCAAAAACTTATAATGAAGATAGTAAAAAAATTACTCAAAAATTAATAAATAATCATTTTGATATTAACAGTCATAATAACATTATGAATGAAACTGATAGAACAATAGTAGGACTTTTATGGCATGAAAATATAGTAGATGTTTTAGGAAAAGTTCCCATTAAAGAATCGTTTCCTTTCTACAATAACATTCTTGAAAATATATGTTTTTCCGATTATATTGATAGAATTACATTCCAGAAACAAATTTGGCAATTTAACGAAATGAGTTCGATGATTAAAACATTTTACAATAATAAAATTTATCATGATACATTTACAAAGAAGCCCAAATTTAATCCACCAGAGGTTAGATTTACCAAAGTGTTAACCAAATATAGCACAGAATATAATAATTATTTATTCATTCAAAATCTGTGTTTTACATTATCAATGGATCAAAAAGATTTATTTGCTTTTTTTCTTAATTTACGAGATGAAAAAAGCGAAGAAGAAATATATGAACTTTTTGAAAATTATGATATTAATAAATTAGATATTAATCGTATATATAGATATCTTGATAAAAATTATGATATTGAAATTGATGATGGTATAGATTCAGATATTGAGATATCAACTAATATATAAATTGGTGAAAATAAAGTAAAGACATTATCCGTATAATAATAATGATGTTGGTCGTAATTATTTTAATAGTTCTTGTTGTTATTGCTGTGTTAGCATTAGTTTGTTGTGGTGAATGTTGTAATGAATTTTGTATTGATGATCCAGTTACAATCGATAACAAAATCGAGTCACCTATACATGAAGAAATATAATTTATCATCCTATGTAGGAAGCTGTGATTGTGATGATTATTATTAATATATAATGTTAATAATAATTTAAGATGATTCACCATTTACATTCCTTAAAATTAATTGCGTATTTAATTTTTGTAATTGTGTAATATTATCCATTTGATCTTGTAACTGTTTTTTAAGATCCATATTCTCTCTAGCAAGTTGTTCATATGCTTGTTTAATTTGTTGTAATTGCCCCCCTTGTTGTTGTAATTGTCCTTGTTGTTGTTTCATCAAATCAACAATCTGGTTATTGTTCAAAGCAATTGGGTCTTTACCATCTTGTTGAACCAATATCTGTCCACCATTTCCATTATTCTGTGCCATTTGTTCAGCATGTTTTCTTCTAGTTTCTTCAATTTTAACCATTTGTTCTAATACATCCGGTTTCATAATCGGTTTACCTGGACTATAGTATTGAAGTAATGAATCTACATTCATATAAAATTCTTTTAGTTCTTTTTCTTTAACAAATTCATCTACTGTTTTAGTCGATTCTTTAACAAAATTTGGGTGAGGATTCTCTAATAATTTTCGTTTATCAAAGGTATTATGCTCATGTGAAAATACCAAAATTACTTTTTTGGGGTCTAGTTGAACAAAAGGAACCGTATAATCCTTTAAAAATGATTTTTCTTCGGCCAAACAAGCTTCGTCATCATATCTATTTTCAATCAACTTTCTTTTAAAGGCAAATGTTCCAGCAGTAGCATGATTGGGTCCATAAGGTCCAAATTGATACATTTTTTGAATATGCTTAAAATATATATATATCTCACTTGAACCAGCACATAATGCTTCAGGATGTTCCTGAAGTTTTTCAACCGCATGACTTACACGTTGTGGAGGGTAGTAGTCATCATCATCCATATATACAATAATATCTCCCTTACTCTTTTCATGTAACAAATTTCTTTTTCTTCCTAGTTTCATTTTTGTATCATATTTAAAATATTTAACATTTGGATGATTAATAACTAATTCTTCAATTTTATCAGTTCCGTCATCTATAATAATCCATTCCATACGATCTTTTGGATAATCTTGATGATTAAAACATTTTAACATTCCTTCGATAAATGGACGACGATTAAAAGTTGGAGTACAAACACTTACAAATGGATATTTATCCGTATTAACTGTGATATTTTGATTGTTAGAGGTATTATTATTGTTATTATTTTTATTGTTATTGTTCTTCTTTTTATTGTTCTTTTTATTATTCTTACCCATTAATATAATATATTTAAAATACTATTTATATTATATTAGTTACATTTATATAATTATTTCTTTATTTGGCTGCCGCTGTCGATGTCGCTGCTTTTTTTTCAAATGGATTCATACCAGGTGGTATTAGATGTTTGGCAAACACGAGTGACATAACAATTGCTATAATAGGATTTAATTTTGTAAAAGCTGCTACTATTACTAATATCAAAAATAATACGGTTAGGTAATAACTATTGAACTTTTCACCCATTATCTCCATAATTTTCTTTCCATTTAACATTGGTGGTAATAATATAAAACTAAACATTACGCCTATCATTTGAATAAATGATAATGTAATTGGAAGGAACCATGTCCATCCAAAGAATAGTCCCATTATTGATATAAACATACCCCAATCTTGATTTTCATTCCAGAAAATGCTTACTAATGTTGGTATCCACCACATAGAAACTATAAACATAATAAGTCCTATCGCCATTGGACCTACTATGAATGGAACTATTGACTTCATAGAATCAGGACTCATAGCACATGTTGAGCCTGTAAATTCTATAATAACTTTAATTACTTGTCTTAACCAAACATATGAATATTTAACCTTATTTACAAACCAATTAGATACTATTCCTCCAAATGTATCTTCTTTACTTTCCATAGAGTAAGGGAAACCATATTTAAACATACCACTAAAATATTTATTTTCAAATAATTTACTTTGTGTAAAATCAATTGGAGCACCACAACTACCCGTATTCTTTTTCTCCGACGATTTTTTGCTAGACTCTTTACCAGATGTTAAAAATGAAAAAATTGCTGGTAGTTTAAAGCCTGATTTGGTTTCATTAACATATGGTCTTTGGGTTGGTTCACTTGGAAAGAATAAATCTAAATTTATTCTAGTAAAATAAACAAAATTTGCTCCTAATAATCCTATTATTAAAATGTGTATAAATGCCTGAAATACTTTTCCAGCAAATGATCCCCATTCATTTTTTTTTGAAGCTTTTTTTTCTGTATTTTCTGTATTTTCTGTATTTTCTGTATTTTCTGTATTTTCTGTTTTTTCTGTTTCGGTAGAACTCATTATATATATTTAATAAATATAATTATAATAATTTATTCGTATAATATAAGAATATGTCTAATAAATCAAAAACATTATATATATGGGATGGAGGTGTTTTCTCACCACCTACTCGAGCAGTAGGTAAATTAGCCTTTAATATGGCTACTTATTTATCCTCTAAATTTGATAATAAATATAATATAGAATACCATTTTGTTCCTACCAATAAATACTATAATAAACCTTGGGTAAGATGTGTCGAAGAAGATGATAGATTACATATGTTGAGAAATTTAGTAGAATTTATTAATAAAAATTATAATGTTCCTTCTAATGTTAAATTTATAGTCAATGATTCTGAAATTAAATATGGAAAAAAATATAAGGAATCTAGAACAACCTTAGAAAGTTTAAAATATTTTTCTGAAAAACAAAGACAATATGTTTATATATCTGGTAGTATTGAAAATATTATACAACGTCTTAAAGGATATTGGCAAGAAACATTAAAGTTATTATTCTCTGTAAATTCAATAGTCTTTGATATATTTTCAGCTGAATTAATAGGTGTTAATCAATCCGAAGATTATGTTAATAAAAGTATAAATCTAAGCGAGTTATTAAAAAGTGCTAATGGTGAATATCCTCAACAATTTAAACAGTATTTTAAATCTCATAAAATATCTACTAAGGATATTCAAAATTATATAACATCCAATAAAAATGAAGCTAAATTTACAGGATTGAAAAAATTAATTATGGATAGAATTATGTTTTTACCTAAACATTTAGTTCCAGAAGCATACAAGGCTGCTGCTGGAAATCGTGTTCGCGAAGAGTTAGATGTTTATTATTCATCTCTTAAAAATATTCAAAAATTTACTACACCTGGAATAGAAAAATATATTACAGATAAAAATTTATATGAACATTGTAAATCCAGATATGTGGATAAATTAATTAGTAAAAAAACTAAAAAAACAAGCAAACGAAGTTCCAAAACTAAAAAAAGAAAAAGTAAAAAATAAATTAAATAATTCTTGACTATTTAGGGGGTCTTAGAAGCACATGTGCTTATATTAATGCTCTAACAATTAAACAAATGTCAAAATGAACAACTTTTATGCGTGTTTCACAACAAGTAAACTCATTATTTTGTTAAGGATATAATATATAGATAATTATATGGACGAAAAAATATTCATCTTTTTTGTATTTCTAATATTTATTTATTTTATCTATCAAGAATATGATTTCCAAAAAAGTATTTTTTTTGGAAACAAAGAAGGATTTACTCCTCAAGATGTTCAAAATATAATTCAACC
>Ga0114994_10003451_pt1 | contig 11513 bp, 13 predicted proteins | sample ArcticOcean_MG_C_9_FD_87043 | JGI IMG/M metagenome (GOLD analysis project Ga0114994, IMG submission 87043) | Marine microbial communities from western Arctic Ocean - ArcticOcean_MG_CB2_152 | ecosystem: Environmental > Aquatic > Marine > Oceanic | place: Arctic Ocean: Canada Basin | collected... | reverse complement strand
TAGATATACTGATAGATCCACTCAGGGCTGACACTTGGTTCGCCATTGGTTTTCTGGTGACCATTGATCTGTTCGGGGCTCCAATCTTCGCGGAGCATTTTTTCAATTCCAGTCCAAGTCACAGCCGAAATACGGCTGCGCGAAATACCAGATCGTCGCGCTTTGGCCAGCCGATGCGCTTGTTTTGGTCGATACCCACGCAGACCTGTGTTGCGCTTCAACTCACGACTAATCGTCGATTTGTCGACGGCGATCTGCTCAGCAATTGCGCGCTGTGTAAATCCAGCTTTCTTCAGAGCATAAATTTGGTTACGCTGACCTTCATTGAGGCGGGGGTAGGCTCGCATTCGTGTTCCTTTACTTTAGACGGTCAGAGACACTTGGGCATCGCTGCCTCACGCATCATACTGCGGGTAAAGTTGCACTGGCGAGTTGATTCCGCGTTGGAATATGTTTAGAGACACGGCACCGATAGCCGCAGCCGGTATGAGCATCGCTGGAACCGTGCTGGCACAGGAACCCAATGATCCGTTCCGTGGTCCCGCTCTCGAAGCTTTGGACGGAAAATTGGTCGCATATCTGCCGATTTCCACAGGATTTTATCGGGCCAAAGCTGGGGCAGTGTGGTGAAAAAAGAAGCAGAACTCGATAATATCAAAATCACTATCCAAGACCCCAACTGGTCGACGAACGCAATGTCACAGGGCATGAACGCGCTGATCGCCGAGGGGCCAGATGTGATCGTCACACAGAACCCCGACACGCGGTCTCTGGCGCGACTGATGATGGAGCCCAACCGTACAGTCATTGAGGTGACCAAAATAAACATGCAGGATGCCGTGCAAAATGATGCCTTTGTCGGCCTGGACCATATTGCTATGGGGCATGAGATCGCCGATCTGGCAATCGAGAAATGTGGCGCTGGCACCGACATCTCACACAAAATTTCGATCGTGCAGGGGGCCATCACTGGTGGTGTGAGCTATTTTCAAATTCAAGGACTTATGGATACGTTAAGCAAGCGCGACAACATTGAAATCGTATCCAGCCAAGCAGCCGATTGGGATGCCTCGAAAGCATGGGCGATCACCAAAACAGTACCGAAACAGTGCGGCGACAACATCCCGATCTCTGTGCTATCCTCGACATGTGGGACAGTGAGCGATTGGTAATGGCCCTGCTGTGAAACAGGGCACTCTGCCCGACAGCATCACCGTAATCACCTCGAGCGGCGGGGCTGCAAGCACCTGCGATCTGATCCGCGACAATACTTTTGATATCACTGTCAATTATGATGGTCCCGGTATGGGCCACGGTGCTTGGAGCTCGATCATGATCACCATGCAGAACGCTGGTGGCGGCAACCTGAAGACACAGGTCTTTTCGCCCACGTATGTGATGACCAAGAAAAACGTAGAAGAGGCATCATGCTGGACTCTCGAAAAATATGCATCGCGGTTTTGCTAGACCGCGCGAGATGCTGTTATTCACAGTGATCTTTTTGATAAAGAGCACCTCTACAAAATTCTGAAAGAAATCAAAATTAGCATCAAAGCTGCAATGATTGCGCAAGTTGAGATGAATTTCAGTTGGTTCGAAGATAACTAGGACTGCACTGCGCAGTATTTGAGAGCTAACCATTCACGATTCAGCAAACGGACAGATATATGCACCAGGAAAAATGATACCTGCTGCTTCCGGTCTCGACCAAAACCGACCAAAACTCCCCTGCGCTGTCACGCTTGCTCTAGGCAGGCGGTATGAAATGCTGTTTAATAACTCCATCAAAAAAGGGGCCCACCATGACCGTCACTCACCTGCACAAAAATCTCGACCATTGGTCCGAGCGCGTCGATCTGGCCGCAGCGTTTCGCTGGACTGCGCGGCTCAACATGCACGAAGCCGTGGCAAACCATTTTTCCCTCGCCATCAACGACGAGGGCACGCGCTTTTTGATGAACCCTAACCAAGTCCATTTCGCCCGAATAAAAGCCTCAGATCTGATCGTTGTTGACGCCAATGATCCCGATACATTGTCAGGACCAAACGCGCCCGACGCCACCGCTTGGGGGCTGCATGGGGGCATGCACCGCCACTGTCAGCACGCCCGGTGCGCTATGCATGTACATTCAATTCACGCAACAGTGTTGGCCTCACTCGCCGACAGCAGTCTGCCGCCGATTGATCAGAACTCCGCGGCGTTCTTCAACCGTTATGTGATTGACGACCACTACGGCGGGTTGGCCTTTGAGCAAGAGGGCAAGCGCTGTGCGCATTTATTGACAGATCCCCGCAAAAAAGTACTCATCATGGGCAATCACGGGGTGATGATTATTGGCGATACGGTCGCAGATACCTTTGACCGCTTGTTTTATTTCGAACGCGCCGCAGAGACCTATATTCGGGCGCTGCAAACCGGCCAGCCACTGCGGATATTATCTGATGAAATTGCGGAAAAAGCAGCCCGCGAATTAGAAGAATACCCCGATCAGGGCGCGCGGCACCTCGATGAATTAAAGGCGATCCTGGATGATGAAGGATCAAACTATAGCCAATAGACCCCAATTGCGCCCAACGACCCGACCAAACCGCTCACCTATGTTGCACGGTTTACCAGTTCACAGTTTGTGAAACAGTGCTATCTTTGCCAAGTCGTCTTTGTGCGCACCCTCTGCGCCCACGCCATAAATCGCCACATCCTGCAGCATAAACCCGGTGATCTGCGACGAAAGCGCCGCAAACTTTGCGGCGAAACCCGCACTTTTCCAATGGCGCGCATTGATCGTCATTCCGATCACCGCACCGGGGCAGGCCACGCGCAACACTTCGTCAAGTGCCTCGGGGCCGACATGGCCGGTGGTAAACGTTCCGGCGCTGATAACCCCAAGATAGCTGCCGTCAGCCACCGGCAAACGCGCCGTCAGGTCGCCAATAAAAACCCCGCGGTACAGCTGCTTATCCTCAGCCACCGCCAGCATCTGCGGTGAAATATCGGTCCCATCCAAAGGAGAGACCCCACGGTCAGCAAGCGCCTGCCCCAACAATCCGGTCCCGGCACCAAGATCGAGCACCGGCGCAGTTCCCCCCGCAGCAATAAAAGCCTCAGCCATCGCCTCAGGCAGGGTATAGTGCATCTGAGCGGCAAAACTGGCGTCATAGCTTTCGGCCCATTCTGCATAGAGACGGGCATTATCGCCAGAGGTTTTGATCCCATAGGCGTCATCAAGGTTCGGAGTTTTCTGTGCCATGGCAACACTCAAGCCAAATCGGCGATGAAACGCAAGCCTACCCTTGCAATAAACCGCGCGACAGGCGATCACAGCACTATGACACGCACTCTATTTTGTTTTGGCTACGGATACACAGCGCAGGCACTGGCACGGCAGTTGCTGCCCAAAGGCTGGCGAGTGTTTGGCACCACGCGACGGGCTGAAAACCTTGATCGGCTAGGCGCATCGGGTGCGACGGTGCTTTTATGGCCCGCAGGCGACATCACCAAAGCGCTGCATGCGGCCAGCCATCTGTTAATCTCGGCCTCGCCAGATGCACAGGGCGATCCGGTATTGCAGGCCTTGGGCGACGAGATCACGCAAATCGCACCCAACCTGACATGGGCGGGGTATCTATCCACCACCGGGGTCTATGGCGACACAGGCGGGGACTGGGTCAGCGAAGACACCCCCATCAATCCCTCAACCCAGCGCGGTCAACGGCGAAAAGCCGCAGAACAAGCATGGCGCGCCATTCCCAACCTACCGCTGCATATTTTCCGGCTGGCGGGAATTTACGGACCCGGACGTGGACCATTTGCCAAACTGCGCGCCGGTACCGCACGGCGGATTATCAAACCGGGTCAGATGTTCAGCCGCATCCATGTCGACGATATTGCGCAGGTTCTTGCCGCCTCGATGGACCGGCCCAATCCCGCAGCGATTTATAACGTTTGCGACGACATGCCAGCCCCGCCTCAGGACGTTATCAGTTATGCCGCGTCCCTTCTTGACATGCCACCACCGCCGGAAGTTCCGTTCGAGCAGGCCGAGATGTCGCCTATGGCACGCAGTTTCTATGCCGAAAGCAAACGGATAAAAAATGATCGGATCAAGTCTGAGCTGGGTGTGGAGCTGATGTACAAAGATTATAAATCAGTGCTTACGGCTATGTTAAAAAGCGAACGTGCTGACAGCACAGATTAAGGTGCCTACCACGATCAAACCTATCCCTGCCCAGCGCACTCCCGCCCAGCATGTTCTGGTCCCGTCTGGACCGTCCCCGCCTATGCCAGAACTTCGCGCACTTTTTCTGCGATATCAGCCGCGCGCAATCCGGCGCTGGCATACATTTCTTCGGGGCTGGCCTGATCCAGAAATACGTCAGGCAACACCATTGCGCGATAGCAATAGCCGTGATCAAACACCCCCTTATCAGACAAAAGCTGCGCCACATGACTGCCAAATCCACCCACGGCACCTTCCTCGATTGTGATCAGCGCCTCATGGGTTTTAACCAGATGCAAAATCAACGCCTCGTCAAGCGGTTTGGCAAAGCGCGCATCGGCGATGGTCGGGGTAATCCCATCGGCCCGCAGCACCTCGGATGCGGTCAAAACCTCGCCCAGTCGGGTGCCAAACGATAAAATCGCAACCCGTTGCCCTGCCTGCACTATGCGGCCCTTACCAATCTCTAACGGCTCTGCACGGTCGGGCATATCGACACCTTGCCCTTCCCCGCGTGGATAGCGAAACGCAATCGGACCAGCGTCATAGCAGGCTGCAGTGGCCACCATATGCATCAGTTCCGCTTCATCGGCGGCCGCCATCACCACCATACCTGGCAGATTAGAAAGATATGCAATGTCAAAGCTGCCCGCATGGGTGGCACCATCTGCACCAACCAAACCGGCGCGATCAATCGCAAAGCGCACCGGCAGGCCCTGTATGGCCACATCATGCACCAGCTGATCATACGCGCGCTGTAAAAATGTTGAATAAATCGCGCAAAACGGCTTCATGCCGCCCGCCGCCAAGGCCGCAGAAAAGGTCACCGCATGCTGCTCGGCAATGCCTACATCGAAGCAGCGATTAGCGAAATGCTGGGCAAACAGATCCAGTCCCGTCCCATCCGGCATCGCCGCAGTGACCGCACAAATTTTATCATCCCGAGCGGCAAGGTCGGTCAACGTCTGGGCAAAGACCTTGGTATAGGCTGGCGCGTTTGACGCGGCTTTTTGTTGTTTGCCGGTAGAGACGTCAAATTTAGCCGTTGCATGGCCTTTGTCAGGCGCGGCCTCAGCCGGACCATAGCCCTTGCCTTTTTGGGTTATCACATGAACAAGCGTTGGCCCGGTGGCGCGCTCTTGAACCATGCGCAAAACTGGCAAAAGCTGGTCCATATCATGGCCATCAATTGGCCCAATATAGGTGAACCCAAGCTGTTCAAACAACGTACCGCCAACCGCAAGCCCCTTGAGCAAACCCTTGACCTGTTTGGCAAGGTTGCGCAGGCCTTCCGGCAAAAACCGCAGTGCGATCTTTGAAAGGGCCTTTAAGTCCTGAAACCTTGGCTTGGCATAAATCTTTGACAGATACTGCGACATCGCCCCCACTGGTGGCGCGATAGACATCTCATTGTCATTGAGGATCACAATAAGGCGTTTGTTTAACGCACCTGCATTGTTAAGCGCTTCAAAAGCCATGCCAGCACTCATTGCGCCGTCACCAATCACCGCAATCGCATCCCCGTGGCCAATCTCGCTGGCACCGCCAAGGTCACGGGCCACGGCAAAGCCCAGCGCCGCACTGATCGAGGTTGAACTATGGGCTGTACCAAACGGATCAAAGGGCGACTCGCTGCGCTTGGTAAAGCCGCTAAGACCATCTTTTTGCCGCAGGCTGTGCATTTTATCCCGTCGGCCCGTGAGTATTTTATGGGGATAAGTCTGGTGGCCCACATCCCAAATCAACCGGTCACGCGGTGCGTCAAACACCGCATGCAGCGCGACAGTCAATTCCACCACGCCAAGACCTGCCCCAAGATGACCCCCAGTTTGAGATACCACCCAAATCGTCTCGGTACGCAATTCCTCTGCCAGAGAATTCAATTCCCTGTTGGAAAATCGTTTAAGATCGGCCGGCGATTGGACGCTATCAAGCAAAGGGGTGTCAGGTCGCTCGGAGATGCCAAGCCCTCCTTTAAAAAGGCGTTAAGTATCGCGGGCAATAACGAACTGTGCCGCTTGTCGCAAGATATCGCCCTCTTCACCATAAACCTCAAGTGCGGCTTGCGCCTCCGCCACCAAATCATGCGCACGGCGTTTGGCAGCCTCCAACCCCAGCAGCGATACAAAAGTGGCTTTGCCTGCGCTGCAGTCTTTTTGCAGCCGCTTACCGGCCTTACCGGCGTCACCCTCTACATCCAGAATATCATCCGCGATTTGAAACGCGAGACCCAGCGCATCGGCATAGCGCCCAAGCGGCGCAATATCGGCTTTTGCCATCCGCGGACCCGCGGTTGCAGACCAATGAAACAACGCCCCGGTTTTGCGCCCTTGCAGGCCAGTAATTGTTGCCAGATCAAGCGCAGCATCAGCAGTCTCGGCGGCAATATCCTGAGCCTGCCCCAATACCATGCCACGTCCACCCGCCGCCACAGCCAGATGATAGGCCAGCTCGGCCCTGATCGCAGGATCGTCTGAACACGACGGATGTGCAGCCAGCTCAAAGGCCAGAGCCTGCAGCGCGTCGCCCACCAGAACCGCAGTCGCTTGGTCCCATTTGACATGCACCGTCGGCTGCCCCCGGCGCAGGTCATCATCATCCATGCATGGCAGATCGTCATGGACGAGAGAATAGGCATGCATCGCCTCAATTGCCGCCGCAGGCCACAGCGCGCGAGGCTGTTCTATGCCGTGCAAGCGGGCGGTTTCCAACACCAGAAATGCTCGCAAGCGTTTGCCACCCTGCACCGCATACCCCATGGCTTGCGCAAGCTGATGCGATTGGCCCTGCAGGATCTGGTCTAGCAGCTGTTGCACCCCGTGCCCAACCGCGGTCAACCGCGCTTGGAACATTTACAGATCCTCAACCGGCGTTACCCCGCTGGGCTGGCCACTGCCATCAAGGGTGATCGCTGCGACCTTTTCTTCGGCCTGTTTCAATTTGGTCTCGCAATGTTTTTTCAACTCGGCACCCCGTTCATAAAGCGCAATCGAATCTTCTAGCGCGACATCGCCACGCTCCAACTGGGTGACGACCTGTTCCAGATCAGCCATCGCCTGTTCAAATGTCATTTCAGCTACGGGGGTCACGGTCATAGGCCTGTCCTTTGATATCATCTTTGCGTTAATCCTAGCGCGAGCGCGCGCAATGTACAATTTGGCAATCCGCGCAGATGGCGCAAAAGTTCAACGCAGTAATTAGTGGCAAAATGGTCTGTTGACCCAGTCACGCTGCGCCGCGGTCGATCAACACCTGCACGTGCGCGGCACAGGCCTCGGCCAAGGCATCCAGATCATATCCGCCCTCTAATGTTGACACCACCCGCCCCTTACAAAGCCCGCCAGCGAGTGCGCATAAACGCATCGTTAACCAGCGAAAGTCATCTGTTGACCAATTGAGCCCCGCCAAAGGATCAGCTTGGTGGGCATCAAATCCAGCCGAGATAATTATCAACTCGGGCTGAAACGCCTCCAACCGGGGAAACGCCTGCGCCTCATAGGCGCGCCGCATTGCCACACCGCCACTGCCCGGCGCAAGCGGCATGTTAACAACTGTGTCAAAGACGCCGGTTTCGTCAATGCCGCCACTGCCCGGCCAAAGCGGCATCTGCTGTGACGCAATCAACAGCACCCTGCCTTCATCATAGAGCAATTCCTGCGTGCCATTGCCATGATGCACATCAAAATCAACAACCGCCACGCGGTCTAGACCGTGATGATCCAGTGCATGTTTGGCCGCCAACGCAGCGTTTCCCAGCAAACAAAACCCCATCGGGGTCTCGGATTCTGCATGATGGCCTGGCGGCCTGATGGCACAAAACGCGTTCTGCACCGCACCTGATATCACCATATCAACCGCTTTGACCGCCGCCCCCGCACCGCGGTATGCCGCCTCCAATGACCCTGGCGACAAAAATGTATCCCCATCAAGCCCCGCGTACCCTGCCGCGGGCAACGCGGCACGCAAGCTGTCTAGATGGCTTTGGGGATGGATACGCAACAGATCATCCTCGGCCGCCAATGGCGCGGCGGTTCGCAGCAAATCCATCGGCTCCAGCGCCACAAGAACGCGCTCGAGCCGTGCCACCTGTTCAGGATGGCCCGGTGGTGTGACGTGTTTCAGACAATCGGGGTGGGTGAGCAAAGCAGTCGTCATATCATTTCCCAAATCATAAAAAAGCCACGGATCACCTCCCTAATCCGTGGTGAGCATATAACCGGCGCCGCGCACGGTTTGGAGATAGCGCGGTTCTTTCGGATCGCTTTCAATCTTGCGGCGCAGGCGGGTCACCTGAACATCAACCGCACGCTCTTGGGCCCGTTCGTCATCACGGCCAAGATCTTCTACCAGTTGCAGGCGGCTCACTGCCTCGCCCGGCGTGCTGGCAAACAGCTGCATAAGCTGTGTCTCAGTCGCGGTCAGACGCACAAGCACATCGCCGCGCCACAACTCACCACGATCAACGTCATAGCGCACGGCACCCAAGTATAGAATTTTGGGCGTAACGTCCGACAGGCTTGGTTCGGGCATGCGGCGCAAGATCGCATTGATGCGCAGTAACAGCTCTTTGGGCTCAAACGGTTTACCCAGATAATCATCCGCCCCCGCCTCGAGACCGATAATTCTCTCATCAGCTTCGCCTTTTGCCGTCAGCAATAAAATTGGGAGCTGCGACGTTTCCCGCAAAGACCGCGTCAGCGAGACCCCGTCTTCACCCGGCATCATCACATCGAGTACAAGCATGTCAAACGCTAGCCCCTCAAGAAGACGGCGCGCATGACCCGCATCTCGCGCTGTGGACACCATAAAGCCTTGTCGGATCAAAAACGTTTGCAACAGGGTCCGAATACGCTCGTCATCATCAACGATCAAAAGATGGGATGCAAATTTGGTCATGTCGGATAATCCCGCAAGCCTTTATAATGGTGCAGCAGGGTATCATCCATCATCGCCTCAAGCACCGTTCTGAAACCGGCTACCGCTTCGGGGCCAGCCTGGCGAAACGCGGCGCGCATACGCGCGCGCTGCGCGCCTGACAGTCTATGTTCCAACTGCGCGCCCTCGTCTGTTAAAAACAAATGCCGTTCCCGCCGATCTTTCTGGCCAATGCGGGCCTCAACCAGCCCGTCATTAACCAAGGTCCGCAACACCCGGTTCAACGATTGTTTCGTGACCCCCAGAATACTCAGCAAGTTATTGACCGTCGTACCCGGGGCACAATTAATAAAATGGATCGCACGGTGATGGGCACGACCGTAGCTCATCCCGCTCAGAATGCGATCAGGGTCATCGGTAAAGCCGCGATAGGCAAAAAACATCGCCTCAATGCCCTGTCGCAATTGTTCGTCAGTCAGATATAACAGGACCTCGCTGGATTGCCGTGACATCGACAGACTTTCCGTCATCTCTCTTCTCCAATTGCAGTAACTTTGAAACTAAGGTTATGTCAGTCTTGTTGACTTTCCAAGGCTGAACTGGTAGCGAATCTGCGTTATACGGAAATAAAATGTCATGTTATGGCATGTCCAACGCAACTAATGCAAAGAATGCGAAAAAGGAATACGGAATGGCTGGCTATGACAATCGCGAGGGCAAAATCTGGATGGACGGGTCGCTGGTCGATTGGCGCGAGGCCAATGTGCATATTCTGACCCATGCGATGCATTATGCCAGCTCAGTATTTGAGGGTGAGCGTGCCTATAACGGCAAGATTTTCAAAAGCCGCGCACACTCCGAGAGATTGATCCAATCCGGCAAACTGATTGATTTCGACATCCCCTATAGCATCGATGAGATAGAAGCCGCCAAACGAAGCGCGCTGGATGCCAACGGTCTGACCGACGGCTATGTCAGGGCGGTCGCATGGCGTGGCGCCGGCGAAGATATGGGGGTCGCAAGCGCCCGTAACCCAGTGCATATGGCAGTCGCTGTCTGGTCATGGGGCAATTATTACGGCGATGCAAAAATGAAGGGTGCCAAACTTGATATCGCAAAATGGCGCCGCCCCGATCCGGCAACCGCCCCCTCACAGGCCAAGGCGGCAGGGCTTTATATGATCGCCACCATGTCAAAACACACCGCCGAGGCCAAAGGCTGTTCGGATGCAATGATGTACGATTATCGTGGCTATATAGCCGAGGCCACAGGGGCCAATATCTTTTTTGTCAGAGACGGCGAAGTGCACACGCCGATGCCGGATTCGTTTCTCAACGGGCTGACCCGTCAAACGGTGATCGAAATGCTCAAACAGCGCGGTATCACGGTGAACGAGCGTCATATCATGCCCGAAGAATTAGAGAGTTTTGAGCAATGCTGGCTGACCGGAACCGCCGCAGAAGTAACGCCAGTGGGACAGATCGGTGATTATAATTTCGAGGTCGGCGCCCTGACACGCGACATCTCGGAAAGCTATGAGAGACTGGTACGCCAATAAGTCAACTGGCCCGAACCAAAGCTGTAAGCCGTTTGTTAGGATTTGATATTTTTTGCAAACAGGCAGAAGTTAGGCGGGCCTAGGGACAATCAAAGAACTCCGATTGTGGCACATGTCCCTCTTCCGAGCGGCCTTCAGCACTGCTTGGGATACCCATGTGTATCGGAGCACAAAACCAATACTTTGGCCGTCTGGGTCGTCATGAGCAAACCATATACACCGACCCCTTTTGGCAAAGCACGCTGAAGGTTGCAATCAGCTCTGCCCCGCACCACGGCCTGCATAATCGGTGATTACACAGACAAGTGAGGTATTGACGCCTTGTTGAAATCCACTAACGTCTAGGACCTATTTTTAACAAAAAGTCTAATAGCCTTGGAATTCACCTTCAGAGAACTGACGTCCGACCATGCCATTGAATGGCAAACCCTAAAACTAGAGGGCATTGAAGACTTTCCTCTTGGCTTTCTAATCACTCCAGAGGAAGCCTTGAAAACCACCAAAGACCGCGCAGGGACCATTCTAAATTTTGGGACGACACGCGGCGTTTTTTATCACAACACGTTGGTGGGGTTTTGTGGATACCGTCCGGAACTCTTTGAACGAACACGCCATCGCGCACAGATCGGTCCATTTTTTGTCCGATCAAAATACCAAGGGGCAGGCGCCGCCCAGTGTCTTATGTCAGGCGTCATTCAAGAAGCGCGCGCCGCCAAAATCGTGCAACTTGAGCTCTTTGTTGATACAGAAAATTATCGTGCCATCCAATTTTATGAAAAACACGGATTTAAATGGGTTGCGACACATCCAGATGGTGTCCGGATAGGCGCGCAATCACGCGATGACTATTTTTACTGCCTTAG
>Ga0114994_10003450_pt1 | contig 11513 bp, 9 predicted proteins | sample ArcticOcean_MG_C_9_FD_87043 | JGI IMG/M metagenome (GOLD analysis project Ga0114994, IMG submission 87043) | Marine microbial communities from western Arctic Ocean - ArcticOcean_MG_CB2_152 | ecosystem: Environmental > Aquatic > Marine > Oceanic | place: Arctic Ocean: Canada Basin | collected... | reverse complement strand
GTCCTGCCCCTGTTGGTGGCAGGTCCAGGTCTTGTGCCCGTTTTCCAAAATTCGGGGGGGGGGGGGGGGATATGGTTGGGTCTAAGCGCGGAGCACACGGAACAGGCAATTTTATGTAGCAGTCGTCCGACTGACGACCGATAAGATCGTCGATCGCCCTGAGGCCGCCACATGAAGTTCCACGTCGTCGTCGACTGTCCTTGCGGAATTTCTCGCGGCGTACAGCTGAAGTAGGCTGGGGCCCTACTAGTAGGGGGCCGGGGGTCTCCCGGTGAGTAAGGTACCTACTATAGTATAGCCTCCTTAGGTAGTCCTGAGGATGTCAAGATAATAATACTACTCCATCCGCCTTGACCTACTTGTGCAGCTTCACTTTGACGTCCATAAGCGTCCAGAAGAAGAACCCAGCGGAAGTAGAAGCGCGTTTGTGGAAGTCTGATGGGGGTCTATGGCAGCCTATAACTCAGGCTGCCTTTACTTCAACTTGCGGTTGACGTGGGGGTGAGTTGAAGCTCGCTGACTGCAGTAGTGCGGGTTTTGGATCTCTGGAGCGCTGCAGACTCGGAGCTTGGCTGGGCAACCCCCTCCTCGAGGCGACCCGCACCCTCCAGCTGAGCATCCAGAGGCCGCAAGATGAGGGTGCCTTGTAAAGGCACCCTGCATTGGCTCGAGGCCGCGGCTGCTGCCCGAGCATGTCTGACGGACCATCCGTGGCTGCCGGGGCGCCAAAAAGCCCCGGACGGCGCGGTGGCGTTGAGTCCGGCACTGCCCAAATAGCACGCAACTTCCGTACGTCGCCGCATGCCGTTGTACCATGACCGTCTTTCGATATGACGTTCGTCCGGAACCCACGAACGACTGGCCGAAGGGGTTTTGTGCTGCGATGATTACAACCTGTCCTTGAGAGGTTGAGGTCAGGGGTCTTCTGGCCGTATGCCGATTTTCGTGCATATAAGATTTGATGCGGCCGCGCGCGAGCGGCCGTAATTCACGCAATCAAAACCCGGGACCCCCTTCACCCAGCCAAGGGGTACTTATAATGGGGGGGGTCACGAGGCTAACCAACTTACGAGTACCTTTGTAAAAACCGACCGCCACGGCCCGTCGGCCGCGCCGCGCACCAGATGCGCGGCGGCCCCCAAGGCCCACCGACATGATCTCCTCGGATGCCAAGTTTCAGCCGCGGCGGTGGCCGGGACGGGCAGCATAAGCTGAATTTCCTATGGCGCATATCGACGATATCGTCTCATTTGAAGCCCCGTCGGTAGACTTAGCATCTTATTGGCGTTTCGCGTTCACAGCCAACCACCAGACAAGAAACACCAATAACATGCTAAGTCTACCCACGGGGACGTCCGCCCATTTGTTTCCAAGCACGGCCGTATACGGGGGCACGACGGCTCATTTCGCGGCGGTCTTTCGCTGGAACAACGATTGGAATCGATATGCGGTATGGTGTGGCGCTGCCTCGCGGCGCTACGACGCTCAACGGCTGCGTTAAGCCCATATGCACACCATTGTTGTGATATAGTACTTATATACATTATCATTTTTTTACTCGCCTCGGGACTTCAAAAGGGGCGGAGACAACACTGGACGGGACGTTTCGCGTTGACACTTCGATCTTCATAATAGCAATTTTTAGGCTAAAATTACTAAACGTTTTGCCGTCGTTCTCGGGCATTTTGGCGCTTGCGCGCAAAAGAAAAGCTGCCGAGGGCCGCTTGGGTGTTCGCAAGTCGAGACGCACCGCGCACTGCAGCCACACCGGGCTTGGACAGCTGTTTTATGCCGTTTTCCCTTAAGCGGACTTCTAAAGTAGCACGGCCAAACTAGTGTACGTGACCGCCCCACTGTAACTTAGTACCTATTGACCCAGCCAACGTGACGGAGGAGCCGCTGTTTGGAAGCTGCCTGACTAGCACATTTGGCTACAGGGTAATACTAAGGCTAGATCAATAGTTGAACATAGAGCTTCGGTGCAATGCGCCCGGCAGCGATCAGTTTCAAGGGTTTTGGGCCAGCGGCCCCGGGCCGAGGGTGCCGCCAAATTCGGGTTTTTAAATCATTTTTGCTGGCAGAGCTGAGCCAACTCACAAACCCGCACGTTAAGCCCTATACTTCCAAAGGCTATTAAATTGTGCTCACGGTGACTATAAGAGTAGGCGGGCGTTGGTATGTGAACACTATCAGCCCTAGTCCGGCAAACTTGAACTGGCTCCGTGAGCCTTCAAGTTCAGGACTCGCGGCGGGTTTTCACAAGTAACCCACCAAATTCTCTATTGGCCGCGGCGGTAAAACGTTCTGTAACCGTGACTTCCGTGCAGCCCCAAGCGGCCACAAGAGTTGGTTGAGAGGCAGTCGGCGACGTATGAACAGCCTGCGAACAGACAGCAGTGCGGACGAATATGCTGCTGCGTCAAGAACGTGATGCCAACATCGTGTCGTAAGGCCGTAATATAATAGCCTAGCGCGTTAATATCCCTAGTTTTTTTGCGTGCAGTCGGGCATAAAGGTTGCTGTGACGGGCACATTTCAGAAACGTTTACTGCACGTTCCGACGGATACTATGGTCTAGAGTTAGAGGTCCAAAACGGCTGGCGGAGACACTGCGGTGGGCGGACGGGTTACTTGTGAAAACCCGCCACACTCGGAGGCCGGAACTTGAACTTGAAAAGATAATCGCGGAGGCCGCGTCAAACGGGGCGCCTGAACGGCGGCGCGAGCGCGGTCACCGTGACCGCGACTGGTGCAGTTAACCAGGCCGCTTCAGAGCCCACTGGCACTATGCCAGCCTCAGGCTGAGTGGGACTCCGAGTCGGATACGACCGAGTCCTGGGCAATGTACCTGGGCACCCGATGGCCCCGGGTCAATTGCCTGCTTTTCTAGGCCGGTATCTGGGCGCTAGGCCGTTAAAACCCCCAACATTTTATGTATGAAGAGGTAATGATTATGCTCCCCATCAGATCCCCCTGTATCTCTGACGTAATGTTTTGATACATACTTAATCCGTCCAATATTATGATGTTGGAATATCTGAAGCGCTTATTAGCTAAGCTAGCCAGTGTGCCTCTTCCTTAGATCCTAATGCACAAATGCACTGATGAAATTGTGGAAAAGCAAGTCTTGCGCCGCCTAGAGCTTTGTCATCGCATTGGAAACGGCTCACATGGCATGGTATGGAAAGTTATAGAAAAACGTACCCGGCGAGCTGTTGCCTTAAAGAAATGCTTCAATGTACTGGGTCGAGCCAGAGATGCACAGCAAATATACCGCGAGATAATGTACCTGCAAGGTCTAACTGGCCATGACAACATTATCAAGATGCAACATGTGATTCGGGCGGATAACGGGCAAGACATATACATAACATTTGAGTACATGCAAACTGACATGTACGCGGTCATTCGAGCGGCAATCTTGACACCAATTCATACAAAGTATATAGTGTATCAACTTCTAAAGGCACTCAAGTTTGTTCACAGCGCGGGTGTGGTGCATCGAGATATAAAGCCATCAAATCTACTTTTAAATGACGAGTGCCACTTAAAGGTCTGCGACTTTAGTCGCGCGCGGGCTTTGGATTTAGACCGACTTGCTGCAGAAGCTCCACTTACAGATTATGTAGGGACTAGGTGGTATCGAGCGATTGAACTGTTACTAGGAAGTATGCAATACACTTTTGCTATAGACGTGTGGGCTGTCGGATGCGTGTATGCGGAGATGTTATTGGGTCGACCGGTGTTTCCGGGTGAATCAACAACAGACCAAATTGTAAAAATATTGGAACTGGTTGGCAGACCCAGTATCCACGAAATAGAGTCAGTTGATTCTGCTTATGCTTCGACTCTACTTGAGATGCTTCCAATTAATAGACCAGTGTCGTTTGTAGAAATGTTTCCAAATGTAAGTGCTGAAGCCCTTAATTTTCTAAGTCAATGCTTATGTTATAATCCAAAGAGAGGTCATCGTTGTTCTGTGATAGACGGCTTGAGGCACCCCCTGGTTGCTGAATTTCATGATGCTGATGACGAACCCTCATCGACTAAGATCTGTCTTGGGCTTAACGACAAAGAGCTCTCTAGAGCAACCGAGTACCAACAAGCTATCTCTAATGCTGTTTCGAAACAAAAGCTGACCGCACGCCAGTTGGAACGTGCACTCATGGCAAACCCAGCTACAGCTATCTTGATGGAAAATGAAGAAACACTACCTGAGCCATTCTAATGCAACAGATTGGTCTCAAGCTGTCATTTGATCCCGCCCCGTCTTACTTATTCCGCTATGTTCCCGTCTAGATCAAAAGCCAGAGTCGTCGACTCCGACCTTCTACGAAATAGCAGAGGCTGCTGTTGAGAGCGCCCAAATTGGCGCTTTCAGCCATCTCTCGTGCCTAATGCAGTCGTCCACTTTTTTGCGGCGGCGCTGTCCTGGCGAGTTGCCCAAGTTGGAAAGGTCTACCGACAAGCTATAAAGTTGCTTCATCTTTGGCCTAAGGGTGGCATCTTCTAGTTGGCTGTACCGCAGATACAACTCTAAATTCTACAAACCCCAATGGATCCCGAATGACCTTCGTGGCGTTATTGCGGGTCGCACCGCCACGTGAAATTTTGTTCTTGTATTCTTGTAATACTAGTGTACGGAGACACTGCGCACACCAGTAGGGCAGACGCTTCTGTCGCGGCGAGTCGTTTCAATGCCTCCTCGAACCCACCACCACGTTTAGACGCCCATTGCTCAGTCATTTTTAGCCCGCGGGCCGGCGTCGTGATCCGCTTGGTCGCCGCCGCATTTGCTTGCTTTTTCCCCCCGAGCATGACAGGGGGCGTTCCCGGGCCTATACGAGCGCCCTAAAGCGAGGGTCGGCAACATTTTAATCGCAGCCTGGCGAGCTTTAGAGTTTTTTTGGCATTTTCTTCGTGCATAGGCCCCTGAGACGGAACTTACACCTCGGCCTCCTTCTGACCAAGAGCCGGGCCGACTCCCTATGTGCTGGGGACCGGGGATCTCCCCGAACCACAAATGGGCCTTAGCGCTATAAAACTGGGCACCTTGTCCGCCGGCATTTCGAGCCTAGGGGGCCTACTCACCCCCTAAGATGTGACTGAAAGTGGCGAGCGAACGGTTTGGTCTGGCAAATTTAGCGGCCATGAAACATCGCGCCAGTGGCGTTTTATTATGCCGTGTTGCGCAATGCTTTTGGCACTTCACCGAGGTTGACAGCCACAGGTATCCGAGGGCCCTTAGGAGACCACATTATCAGCATAGGAGTGAATTTTTGTTTGGGCTACGACGGAATCTACGCTCGTTGCACTCCGCGACACTCCGATATATCGCGAGCGTCGGGCCCATTTCGCAAGTGGGCTCTTGGTCTAGCTCGATGATCTGGCCAAGATAGCGGACTGCCAAGTGTGTTACACTATAGCTAGCAGGCTAGCACCAGCATATGGCCCACCTATCTCGGCGGGCGGTCCGACTCACTGGCACATTAGACTCGGAAGTAGATCATGATGATTATGTACACAGCCTTAAGCGGAGCCGGACACCGGATATTCCCCAGGAGCCTTATATAGATATGGAACGATGGGAAATAATTAGTGGATAATTAGAGGGCGATTCATCACGTCTGTTGGAGCGCTCGGGCGATTTCGATTTTGGGCGGGTTTATCTCGACCATCGGACGCGTCGCAGCTGATTTTTCAGCGCTAGGCTGCCCGCACTGCACCAAACTTTGCACAGCCTATTATTTTAGCATCCGGAACCTCAGCAAAAAAGTCCCGCCATTCGGCCAACGTGGGGCTGCACGCTCATTGCGCAAAAATAAAAATCAAATGCTAGAGCGTTCGACCCACTGTAAATTTCGAGGTCTCCACGGAGCCTTAAGCGTCGCTGGCTAATTCATTCTAAAAATTAGAGCTAAGGGAAGATAATGCGAAATGCCACTCCAAAGAATTAGTAACCGGTGTCCGGCTCCGCCAACAGCCCGCCGGGCCTAACACAGGAGAAGGTCCCTAGGAGTCTGAGCTTCAAGGTGTCGCGGTGTCTTTTTTTACGCTGTCGAGCTGGGATAGAGAGCTGGGAAAGCTCCTGCCTCAGCTTCAAGTTCCGAGCCTGAATCCTCTGCCGCTGGCAGCCTGAGTGTGTTGTCACGGTCACGGTGTCACGGTCTTTATTATTATTAGTAGTTCCCAGGCCCTGGGCCCGGCCCGGGCCGCCCCCCCTGGCCGTATGTCCTGACTCGGAGGCTTCGAGTCAGGCTCGATTTGCCGCCCGGTCCGTGATCGTGACGGCGCCCGGCCTGGGCCGGGCCGCGGCGGCGGCCGCCCAGGCCGCCGGTACTCAGGCTTGGTTTATCATCATGTCTGAGTCATGATAGGGCCAATTATTCGAGGGTTATTTTTATTGGACCGAACCCCCCCACCTTTCTCCCCTTGCTCCTGTCGACTCGTCCTGAAGCTACAGCTCGTGAGGACACAGCGGCGCGGCTTGGAGTACGTATCATTGCTGTAGATATATCTTTGAAGAAGTCGCGTTATTTGTGTGAGCACTTTCAACTCATCGTCTAGCGGGTTTCGTGCGATGAGCCAATCCTCTTATGCAGCAAAGCGCGATTTAGATGCAAGAGAGGCCCAGTGGTATGGTGGCAAACAGGCCAGGCTGACGCACGAGGGCTACCCACCAGCTAGTAACTATGCACCGAAAGCACACTCTCCAGGAGCCAAGAAAGCATTCGCCGGTAACAACTCGCTACTACCACCTGTGGACCAAAAGTTAAGCGAGTCAGCTGCCATGGAAATGGAGCAGGTACGCTTGCGCATGCAGGAACAGCGTGATCAGACGGAGGCAATGATTGAACAATTAATGATTGCACATGAGGAAGCAAGGAAGGAACGAGAGTCTTTGGTGGTTGAGCTCGCATCTATGTCGGCAGACTCGGGGAAAAAGCTACTAGTAAAGGTCATAACTCGGATGTGCCGAATGCAATTAGTCATGGCGTGGCAGGCCTGGCACGGAAACACTACACAATTCACAAAGATGCAACTGCAAGAGAAGTCAAAAGCGTTAAAGGCAGATCTGGCGTCTTTGAGACGCCGCATTGAGGAGGCTCAAAGGGATATAGATGAGCGAATCCAGCTTGCAGCAGATTCCGCTTTCAAAAATGCAACTGTAGAGCAGCGCCAGCTCCTGCTCAATATATTCGGAAGATTGGTGGGGCAAAAGTCCCGGGAGTCTTTTTTTGTGTGGAGAGACGCCATGAAGGACTTCCGAAGGAAATATACACTAACATTACGCATGTTGATGCGACTGTTGAACACTAGGATCATGAGTGGATGGAAGAAATGGTACTATGAAACATTCCTTAAGTCAAAGATGAGTTTAGAAGAAAAGACTAAGGCCCTCTATTACGAGATCGGTCTTGCCCGTGAGTTATGTGATGTAAAGGAAAAGCAACTCGAGAAAGTCGTCAGCGAGATCACACGCTTGATGATCCAGAATGCTTCTCCGAAGCAACGAGCGCTCATGGTAAAAATTCTAAACAAGTGTTGTTCAATGCTACTACGCTATGGAGTGAAGCGTTGGAAACAAAAAATCCATCTCTTCAAACATGCTCGTAAGACGATGGGTATAATTATATCCCGTCTCTGTAACTCAGAAATCAATTACGGCTTTCGCAAGTGGTATATGGTCTGTATCAAGATGACACAAACATCAGGAGAGCTTGTGGTGACCAAGCTTAAGGGCCAAATTTCTATTTTGAAGGGCCACCATGAAACCTCAACCAACCGTATTGAAGAAATGAGCGCAAACATAAGGAAAATGCGCGAATCGGTGACTCTAAGACATAGTGCTATGTCTCAGATAGCCCAGGGGGCAGAGGAGGTTGACCTTGAAATAAAGTTATTGATCGCAGAATGCCGTGGTGATGCCCTGAGCATGGCCCAAGGACGTGCCAAATTTGGTGACAATTCGATGCACGGAAGTCCCCTGCCACAACGCAAGCGCACGGATAACGGCGAAATTTCGGGACTTGAATCTGTTGATGCAAACACAAGGGCCCATCTTCTTGTCTTTTTGCAAAACCTAGACCATGCTCAACCACAAGATACAATTGGTGCCCTAGCAACACATCCTGGGCTCCCTAAGCACAAGGCATGGCTAAAGAAGTATGTGCTTCTTGGTGACCAGCAAGTAGCCGCTGCTATTCGCGCGTACGAGTTCACTTTAGATACCGATGACTTCATCGAATCCTTGGACATGATTAAGAAACTTTCTGACATGTGAGCAAGGCCCTCCCGTGAGCCGCCGAAGGTTACTAACAGGAGAAACAAGGACAGGGCGAAACGCACCACATTTTCTTGCACCGGGCGAGTATAGAGAGAGTCTATTGTGTTACTTCTCAAGTCCGATAACCCGACTCGCAACAAATCGAATCCCCCTTACGGTGCCCGGCCTGGCCTGGGTACCCCACCCCTACTAACCATTATTACCCCGAGTCTAGTTGCTACTACGGACGCGCAGGGAGAAGGCCCCTAGAGGCCATGTGTATAATACTCTGTGTAGTATCCTCCGGCTCAGGCCGCTCAGGCTTTTTTAGCCTCAGGCTAAGTTTACCTGGATGTTCGGCGGTCCCAGCCCCTAGGGCGACATCTGGGTGTCTTACTCCCCGGTGGCGTTGGTATTTTCGCCGGGCCTTTAATTTTGTACCTCTCTCCAAATCGAAGAAAAAAAAATGGACCGCCGCCGTGAAGACCGGGTTGGAAGGGGGGGAACCCACCTTCATTCTTTATCTAAATGAGCCCGTTTACTGCGGATTTTTTTATCACTACCTCCCGGGGGTATCATAAGGGCGCCTCGACACTAGATTACTACGGGGTTGTCGCTGTCGAGCCACGACTGACCTCGGCAAAGTTGCTTAACGTGCGGGTATTCTGGTCTGACATGCGGGTATTCGAGAATATGAGCAGAAAGAAACTCGCTTCTACACTGGCAATTGTGTCCCCGGGGCCCTCCCGAGTACCTACGGCGTCGTTGGGACGCAAAAACATGGTTGTGGACTGCCATATGTAGATCGCGCGCGGTGGCCCGAAACCGGCGCAACGCCGACCCGGGCCACCACCAAATCATATCACGGCCGTTGAAGCCCAAATTATGGCTGCGGAAGGATATCCCCATATGTGGGGCCCCTTCTATTTTTCCACAATACCACGCCCCGGGCCTATACCCGGGCCGCCTGGAGGATTCGCTGGGTGGCTTCCGGGGCCGTGCAGTTGGGTTTTCAGTTATAGGGGTGAATGTGGCATAGTTTTCGAGTTCACCCCCGGGACGTCGGATAACCAGGGGCGAGATCGGCGCCTCTGGATGTGCAGTTACGCAGCAGGGAGCACTACTGAGAGGGCAAGGCCTTCACAGCGGCAGTCTTTTTGCCGCTTGGAACCCTTTTGCGTTTAGCGCCACAAACCCGCCCTGAAGCTACACGTACAAATACGCGAGTCTTCGACGCACCCGACGAGATCTCGAGGGTTGCGCGGGGGCTGCTCTGCTACGCCGCCGATGCGATCATGTGACCACCGCCCGGACCTGAGCCCGGGTCGAGGGCGCGCCGAGCTTCGAGCACGCCGCGGGTCTCCTTAAGAACCACCTGTACCGCTGGGCTACCAATCGGCACGCGAGTTCGCGGAGTTTAAATTGAGGGCCTCCGCTTCGTCGGCGGCCACCCGATTTTCATCAACACGCCCGCCCACGCCGGCGACGACGACGCACGCTTCTACGACCGCCAGCAAGTCTGCGTACCCTCCAGCGGGGGATAGCCCCTCCCCCTCACCCTCCCTAGGCGTCTGTCTCCCAAAACCCGTATCGACTACCATGGCTGTCTAAACCCCACCCCACTTGCACTTTCAGTTTTTAACGCGCTCTCCGTGCCCAGCGCGCGGTGCAGGGCAGCCGCCAGGCGCGCGTGGAGGTCTTAGGAACTCATCCGCGCCATGGCTAGAGGCTTAGTAAAGCGCGCGCGTCGAAAGAAGCCGTCGCGGCGGTCTGCGAATGTCCTAGAGCCCGCCGGGGGGGTGCCCAACATCCTGACGAGATATGGGGCCTTTTGTTAGAGAGGGGCCGGAAGGAGCCCCCCGCGAACATCGCACCAGTGGCGTAGGCGGCCAACAGGACCCGAGAGGTCGCGTTTGCGCATCCTACCGACGCCACGGGTACCAAAGGGGGCTTCGAGGGGAAAATTGCCAGTATACAGGCACACACCAGCATCCCCCTACTCGGACTCAAGGGACGATATCTCGACGCTTTCCCCCCAACACGCCGTAACTTTGGACCCCATACCTCTGGGGGGGTGTGGGGCGTTACCCGAAATAAGCGCGGCGTCGTGGGGACAGAATACAGGCGTGCTAGGCGACATTGAGTCGACTTAAAAACCCGTACATATATAGAAAGCCCGCACTGTGGAGTAATTTGCGTTTGCCCGGGCGGTCGGTGCCTAGGTGCTTTGGATGAAGCCCAGTCTCAGCGGTGCGCCACCTTTTTGGGCGGCAGCGCCAATTTTTTAGGGTTTTTGGGTAGCCAACTTTAGCTAAACAAAGCTAAAAAGCGGCAACTTCAGCCAATTTTATCTAAGAGCAGTGGCCCCGTGGGGACAAACCTCCGCTTTAAGACCGACTACAATACGGACGATGCGTACTTTCGTCGCGTGTGCCCTCCGTTTGGCAGTTTTGGATCGTCGGCGGCGTCGTTCGTGGGGAGACGGACCACAACAGCGTCACGGTCTCCAAATCGATACCGTGACGCCTTGTTGGGCACACCACCGGCCTGGACTCTAGGGGGAAATTCCCGTTGAGCCTTATATAGATGTAGAGCGATGGGAGATGAGTAAAGAACAATTATGGGGCCATTCTTACGCCTGTTGGGGCGATTCAGGTTTTGGGCCAAAAGCAGGGGGAGCAACAACGACGCAAAAAACCTGTGCAGCGCATTGGCCGTCCTTTATCTCAGCTAGATCGTCGAGTTAAACAACAAGCCCATTCACGAAGTGGGCCCGAAGCTCGTGATCTATCGAAGTGTCACGGAGTGCGACGGGCGTAGATGCCGTCGCGGGTAGCAGGGGCTGCCAAAGTGCATTATTGACGTTCGACAGCCCTTCCCGGCGCGCGCTCGGTTGCTGTGGGGCCTCGCAGAGTTGGATATCATAGAACGTCCGCGGCTGCCCGTGTAACAGTTGTGCGCTCGTCCACAGCCCCAAAATTCGCAGAGTTAACCACACCGCAGTGAAACGCTGAGACCATCGAATCGGCCTCCCGCGACTCTAAGACGGTCACTATGGTACACCAAGTTGACCGTAGCTTCGCCTGGTCGTCGCCGGGCAGCAGCTTGTCCTGTACCTGATTTCAGCCACCTGGCGCCGAGATTACGTGGTTACGAAGGCGGTTATCGGCTTATTGCAAGATATCTCGACGTGAGATGCGCCGCTTGGTAGACCAAGTCGGCGAGATGCCTCTACGGGCATACTGAG
>Ga0114994_10003448_pt1 | contig 11517 bp, 3 predicted proteins | sample ArcticOcean_MG_C_9_FD_87043 | JGI IMG/M metagenome (GOLD analysis project Ga0114994, IMG submission 87043) | Marine microbial communities from western Arctic Ocean - ArcticOcean_MG_CB2_152 | ecosystem: Environmental > Aquatic > Marine > Oceanic | place: Arctic Ocean: Canada Basin | collected... | reverse complement strand
GAGATTTTACAGATTTTTGATTTAGCGGATGAAGTAAAAGTTTCTAAAAGTGGATTGAAAAGAATTATTGGTAGAAAACTAGCATCAAGAGTATTAAAATCATGGGTAGAAGATTTTGTAGATGAAGATACTGGTGAATTAGTTTCTATTGAAAGAAATGAAGTAATCTTAGAAAGAGATACTGTCATTGAAAAAAATCATATTAATGAAATTGTTGAATCCGGTTCTCCAGTAATATTATTACACAGAGAACATTCTAATGGAGAACATGCAATTATTCATAATACATTACAAAAAGATCCTACTAACTCTTTAAAAGAGGCAGTAGTTTATATTTATAGACAATTAAGAAGTGCAGATCCCCCAGATGAGGCTACTGCTATTGGTGTTATTGATAAACTTTTCTTCTCTGACCAAAGATATAGTCTTGGTGCTGTAGGTAGACACAGAATTAATAACAGATTAAAAATTAATACTCCTGAAGATAAGTATGTACTTACTAATGAGGATATTATTGAAATAATCAAACAATTAATTGAACTTACTAATTCTAAGGTGGATGTTGATGATATTGATCACTTAAGTAATAGAAGAATTAGAACGGTAGGTGATCAATTATCTAATCAGTTTTATGTTGGTCTTAACAGAATGGCTAGAACTATTAGAGATAGAATGAATGTAAGGGATAATGAAGTATTTACTCCTACAGATTTGATTAATGCAAAAACATTATCATCTGTAATTAATACTTTCTTTGGTACCTCTCAATTATCTCAGTTTATGGATCAAACCAATCCTCTTGCTGAAGTTACTCATAAAAGAAGAGTTTCTGCACTTGGGCCTGGAGGTTTAACTAGAGAAAGAGCAGGTTTTGAGGTGAGAGATGTACACTATACTCACTATGGAAGACTTTGTCCTATTGAAACTCCTGAGGGACCAAATATTGGTCTTATTTCATCCCTTTGTGTTTATGCAAAAGTAAACGATTTAGGATTTATTGAAACTCCTTATAGAAAGGTAGTAGATGGGAAAGTTAATCTTGAAGACGAACCAATTTATTTAAGTGCTGAGTTAGAGGAGGATTTAACTATTGCTCAAGCTAATGCACCTATTAATAAAGATGGTAGTTTTGTAAATGAAACAGTTAAAACAAGATTAGGTCATGATTATCCTGTTACTGAACCATCTAATATTGGTTTAATGGATATTGCTCCAAATCAGATTGCTTCTATTGCTGCATCTTTAATTCCTTTCTTGGAACATGATGATGCCAACAGAGCACTGATGGGATCGAACATGATGCGTCAAGCAGTTCCGTTATTAAGAACTGATGCACCTATTGTTGGTACAGGTTTAGAACCTCATGTAGCAAAAGATTCTAGAGCACTTATCAACTCTGAAGGGGAAGGTGTTATTAAATATGTTGATGCAACTAAAATTACAATCAAGTATAAAAAATCTGATGAAGAGAAGTTAATTAGTTTTGAAGAAGATATTAAAACTTACTACTTAACTAAATTCTTAAAAACAAATCAGAATACATGTATGAATATTCGTCCTATTGTAAAAGTAGGAGATAAGGTAACAAAAGGTCAAGTTTTATGTGAAGGTTATGCAACCCAAAATGGGGAGTTAGCTTTAGGTAGAAACTTAAAAGTAGCCTTTATGCCTTGGAAAGGATATAACTTTGAGGATGCAATTGTTCTTTCAGAAAGAGTAGCTAGAGAGGATTGGTTAACATCTTTACATATTGTAGAACATAATGTTTCGGTAAGAGAAACAAAAAGAGGAGCAGAAGAACTTACAGCAGATATTCCTAATGTAAGTGAAGAAGCGACTAAAGATTTAGATGAATTTGGAATGATTAGAATTGGTGCTCATGTAAAAGCGGGTAACATACTAATTGGAAAAATCACTCCAAAAGGAGAATCTGATCCTACTCCAGAAGAAAAACTATTAAGAGCTATTTTTGGTGAAAAAGCTGGAGATGTTAAAGATGCTTCTTTAAAAGCAAAAGCTTCTCATGCTGGTGTTGTTATTGGTAAATCTTTATTCTCTAAAACTGTTAAAGATAGAAGAATGAAGGCTCAAGATAAAGAAGAGTTAGAAGTTATTGATAAGGCGTTTGAAATTGAATCTTTAAAACTAAAGAAGATATTAGTTGATAAATTATATCAATTAGTAGGTGGTAAATCTTCTCAAGGTATTGATAATGTTCTTGGGGAAGAGGTAATCGCTAAATCAGTTAAATTTACTCAGAAAATTTTAATGACAGTTGATTTCTTAAGTGTAAATCCAAATAAATGGACTACCAATAAAGAAAATAACATTGTATTAATTAAAATTATTCAAGGTTACATCAGAAAATACAACGATATTTTTGGTGAATACAGAAGAAAAAGATTTGCTATTACTGTTGGAGATGAACTTCCAAAAGGTGTATTGCAATTAGCTACTGTATATATTGCTAAAAAGAGAAAAATTAAAGTTGGAGATAAGATGGCTGGTCGTCATGGTAATAAGGGTATTGTTGCTAGAATTGTTCGTGATGAAGATATGCCGTTCTTAGAAGATGGTACAGCTGTTGATATTGTATTAAATCCATTAGGGGTACCATCTAGGATGAACCTTGGTCAGATTTATGAAACAATTTTAGGTTGGGCAGGACAAGAATTAGGTAAAAAGTACTTTACTCCTGTATTTGATGGAGCAAGTATGGATCAAATTAATGTTGAATCTGACGCTGCAGGAATTCCAAGATATGGTAAAACATATTTATATGATGGTGGTACAGGTGAAAAATTTGATCAACCAGCAACAGTTGGTATTATCTATATGTTGAAACTTGGTCACCTTATTGATGATAAGATGCATGCTAGATCTATTGGACCTTATTCACTTATTACTCAGCAACCTCTTGGAGGTAAGGCTCAGAATGGGGGACAAAGACTTGGAGAAATGGAGGTTTGGGCATTAGAAGGATATGGTGCTTCAAATATTTTACAAGAAATGATGACTCTTAAATCGGATGATGTTATTGGTAGAGCAAAAACTTATGAAGCTATTGTAAAAGGTAAAGCTTTACCAGACGCAGGTATCCCCGAATCATTCAATGTATTACTACATGAATTGAGAGGTTTAGGACTTAAAGTTTCATTTGATTAATCTTTTAAAGGAAAAAATAATATGACAAATAATAGACATCAAACCAGAAAACAATCTGCAGACTATAGTACATTAAAAGTTAGTTTATCTTCTCCAGAAGATATTTTAGCAAAATCATCAGGTGAGGTTACAAAACCTGAAACTATTAACTATAGAACATACAAACCAGAAAGAGATGGTTTGTTTTGTGAACGAATTTTTGGACCTACAAAAGATTTTGAATGTCATTGTGGGAAATACAAAAGAATCAGATATAGAGGGATTGTATGTGATAGATGTGGTGTAGAAGTTACTGAAAAGAAGGTTAGAAGAGAAAGAGTAGGACACATTAACTTAGTGGTTCCTGTTGCTCATATCTGGTATTTTAGAACTTTACCTAACAAAATTGGTTATCTTTTAGGATTACCTTCTAAAAAAATGGATCAAATTATATATTATGAAAGATATGTAGTAATCCAAACAGTTGAAGGTGCTTTAAATGAGGAAGGAAATCAAATTGAAATAAACGATTTTATAACTGAAGAAGAATACTTAAATGTATTAGAAAACTTAGAACCGACTAATCAGCATTTATCGGATTCTGATGAAAATAAGTTTATTGCAAAAATGGGAGCAGAAGCTCTTATTGACATGTTAAGTAGAGTAGAATTAATCTCTTTATCTCATGAGTTAAGACATAAAGCAAAAACAGAAACTTCTCAGCAAAGAAAAACGGAAGCTTTAAAAAGATTACAAGTTGTTGAGGCTTTTAAAGAAGCTCAAACACATACTGAAAACAGACCAGAATGGATGATCTTAAAAGTTCTTCCAATTATACCACCAGAATTAAGACCATTAGTTCCTTTGGATGGAGGTAGGTTTGCTACTTCTGATTTAAATGACTTATACAGAAGAGTTATTATCAGAAATAATAGATTAAAAAGATTAATGGAGATTAATGCTCCTCAAGTAATCTTAAGAAATGAAAAAAGAATGCTTCAAGAAGCAGTAGATGCTTTATTGGATAATTCCAGAAAATCTTCAGCAATTAAAACAGATGGTAACCGACCTTTAAAATCTTTATCTGATTCATTAAAAGGTAAACAAGGTAGATTCCGTCAGAATTTACTTGGTAAGAGGGTAGATTATTCAGCAAGATCAGTAATTGTTGTTGGACCGGAATTAAAACTTCATGAATGTGGTATTCCTAAAGATATGGCAGCTGAGCTTTACAAGCCATTTATCATTAGAAAACTGATTGAGAGAGGGATTGTAAAAACAGTAAAATCTGGTAAAAGAATTATTGATAACAGAGAAGCTGTGGTTTGGGATATTTTAGAAAATGTAATGAAAGGACACCCTGTTTTACTAAACAGAGCTCCTACACTTCACAGACTAGGTATTCAAGCTTTCCAACCAAAAATGATTGAAGGAAAAGCTATTCAACTTCACCCATTAGCATGTACGGCCTTTAATGCCGATTTTGATGGGGATCAGATGGCAGTTCACTTGCCACTTGGTGCAGACGCTATATTAGAAGCACAAGTTTTAATGCTTGGTTCTCATAATATTTTGAATCCTGCAAATGGTGCTCCTATTACGGTTCCTTCTCAGGATATGGTTTTAGGTCTTTATTACATGACTAAGCCAAGAAAATCTACAGAAGACCATATTGTTAGAGGAGAAGGAAAAGCGTTTTACTCTTTAGAAGATGTTAAAATAGCATATAACGAGAAGGTAATAGATCTTCATGCAATTATTAAAGTAAAAATTACTAAAGTAGATGGTACTACTGAATTAAAAGAAACTTCTGTTGGTAGAGTTTTATTTAATGAATTTGTTCCTTCTGAAGTAGAATATGTAGATGAGTTACTTACTAAGAAATCTTTAAGAGATATTATTGGAGGTATATTAAGAATTTGTGGAGTTCCTAGAACTGTACAGTTTTTAGATGATATTAAAACTTTAGGTTTTGATATGGCCTTTAGAGGTGGACTTTCGTTTAATTTAGGTGATATTATTGTACCAAAAGAAAAAGTTGGTTTATTAGAAGACGCTCATGCGAAAGTTGCAGAAGTGAAAAATAATTATAACATGGGTTTCATTACTAATAATGAAAGATATAACCAAGTTATTGATGTTTGGACAAACACAAATGCGAAACTTACCGATACGGTAATGAACGATATGATTAACGATAACCAAGGATTTAACTCTGTATATATGATGTTAGATTCAGGAGCAAGGGGATCGAAAGAACAAATTCGTCAGTTAGCAGGTATGAGGGGATTAATGGCAAAACCTAAAAAATCAGGTGACCATGGTGAATCAATTATTGAAAATCCAATTACAACTAACTTTAGTGAGGGACTTTCAATTTTAGAGTACTTTATTTCTACTCACGGTGCTCGTAAAGGTCTTGCCGATACAGCACTTAAAACTGCAGATGCAGGTTATTTAACAAGAAGACTTGTTGATGTGTCTTCTGATGTTGTTGTTGTAGAGGAAGATTGTTTAACTTTAAGAGGTCTTGTTACAACTGCTCTTAAAAATAATGAGGATATTATTGAATCATTGTACGATAGAATTTTAGGTAGAGTAAATCTTCATGATATCTATCATCCGAAAACAGATGATTTAATTTTAGCTTCTGGTACGCAAATTTCTGAAGAAGTTGCTGCTGAAATTGAAGAAGTTGGAATTGAAGAAGTTGAAATAAGATCTGCACTTACTTGTGAAACTAAAAGAGGTATTTGTGTGAAATGTTATGGTAGAAGTATGTCAACTTCTAAAATGGCTCAACAAGGGGATGCGGTTGGTGTAATTGCAGCTCAGTCTATTGGTGAACCAGGTACTCAGTTAACACTTAGAACTTTCCACGTTGGGGGTACTGCTTCTAGATCTGCTGTAGATGCTTCTGTAGTAATTAAGAAAGAAGGTGTTATTTTAATTGATGATTTAAGAACTCTTAATACTAAAGATGATGATGGAAATGATGTAGAATTAGTTGTTTCTAGATCTGCAGAATTAAGAGTAATAGATGAGAGAAAAGATATGGTGATTGCTACACATGCAATTCCTTATGGTTCTACTATCTATATTAAAGATGGTCAGGTAAAGAAGGGAGATGTGATTTGTGATTGGGATCCGTATAATGCTGTAATTATCTCTGAAATTGATGGTACTACTGAATTTGATTATATTGAGGAAGGGGTTACCTTTAGAGTAGAGTCAGATGATTTAACTGGATTTAAACAAAAAGTAATTATTGATAGTAGAAGTAGAAAACAATCTCCTACAATTATTATTAATGGAAATAAAAAAGATGGTGAAAGATCTTACAGTATTCCTGTAGGTGCTCATGTTTCTTTAGATGATAACAAAAAAATTAAGAAAGGACAAATTCTTTGTAAAATCCCTAGAACTATTGGTTCTTCAGGTGATATTACCGGGGGTCTTCCTAGAGTTACTCAGTTGTTTGAAGCGAGAAATCCTTCTAACCCAGCTGTAGTTTCTGAAATTGATGGTATTGTATCTTTTGGTCCTAAAATTAAGAGAGGTAATAAAGAAGTTATTATTACATCTAAAGATGAACAGATTAAAAAATACTTAGTTCCTTTATCTAAACATATTTTAGTACAAGAACATGATTTCGTAAGAGCTGGTTCTCCACTTTGTGATGGTGTAATTACTCCAAGAGATATTCTAGCAATTAAAGGTATAAAAGCGGTTCAGGAATATATTGTAAATGAAGTACAGGAGGTTTACCGTTTACAAGGGGTGAAGATTAATGACAAACACTTTGAGGTTGTTGTAAGACAAATGATGAGAAAGGTAGAAGTTACTGATGCTGGTGATACTACTTTATTGCAGAAACAAATAGTGAACAAGAACGACTTCATGGAAGCTAATGATAAGATTTTTGATAAGAAATATATTGAAGATGCAGGTGATTCTGAGAAGTTTGAAGCAGGACAATTAGTTTCTGTTCGTCAGTTAAGAGAGGAAAACTCTAAATTGAAAAGAAAAGATCTTAAATTAGTTCAGGTTGTTGATGCTACTCCAGCTATATCTAATCCTATTTTGCAAGGTATTACTAGAGCTTCTTTACATAACGATAGTTGGGTTTCTGCTGCATCATTCCAGGAAACTACTAAAGTATTGAATGAAGCATCTATTAGAGCGAAAGTGGATACTTTAAGAGGATTAAAAGAAAATGTAATTGTAGGTCATAGAATTCCTGCAGGTACTGGTCTTTACCCTCCAAAGGATGTGTTAGTTGCATCTCAAGTAGAAATGGATAGATTAGAAGCTTTAAAAAACTCAGCTCCTGAAGAAGTTGTTGTAGAAGCAGAAACTACTGAAGTAGTAGAAACTACTAAAGAAGATTAATTATAATTATGTCTGAAGAAAAAAAGAAAGAGGGATTAAACATTGAGTTAGGAGAAGAAATTGCTGAAGGTACTTATAGTAACTTAGCAATTATCAACCATTCTCCTTCTGAGTTTATTGTTGATTTTATACAAATGATGCCAGGAGTACCAAAGGCAAAAGTAAAGTCAAGAGTAATTTTAACACCTCAACATGCTAAAAGATTGATGAAAGCCTTACACGACAACATCAATAAGTATGAAGATCAGTTTGGTAAGATTGCTGATGTAGATCCTAATAAAGGAATCCCAATGAATTTTGGAGGACCAACTGCTCAGGCATAATTTAAAGTTATAATATAAAAAAACCCACTCAATTGAGTGGGTTTTTTTGTTAGAAATTTATTGATTATTAAAGTCCCAATACACTCAAATCAATTTTAGTACTTACACCTAATCGAATTCCATCTAAGAAATCTTCTCCGTTAAATAACCCATTTTCAGTATACATAGGTATGTATATTGTTAGTCCTGAAGTATTATATTGTAATCCTGTTCCGTATGCAAACTCATTTCCATTTGTTCCTGCTTCTGCATATATCTTTAAACTTTTTGTTAAGTTATAGTCTAAACTTAAAGAGGTAAGTAAGTTGCTGGAAGTAATATTAGTTTTGTGTTTCAATCCCCCCTCTCTAATAAAAATCTGATTACTAAGTGTTCCATCTACTTCACTTCTGGCAAAAGATTTTTCAGAAAAGGAATAATCCATATTTCCGTTCCAAGCAGACATTTGTAGATTGTGTCTATAGAATTCTCCATAAAGTATTTTCCCTCCATAAAATCTTGCATTAATTTTTTTCTTCTGATTTATTTCATAACTATAATTAAATTCAAAATTGAATTTTTCAACACCCTCTAAATTCAGTTTTAAACTAAAAGGATTAATAGTTCTATTATTGGTAAATGAATACCCTAAAATACCGAAATATTCTCTATTCTCTTGCTCTAAAATTATTTCATTTGGTGAATTTACTTCATTTATATCTTTATTCAATATAATATATGAAGCAGTAATTTTACTAGTTTTTTTACTCCTCAAATTGTGCTCGTTTAGTATTAATTCAATAGATGGTGCTACTCTTTTGTATTCTGAACCTGTGTCGTAGTTAAATTGTTCTGCATCTATACTTAGTTTTACTTTTGAGAAGATAGAAGAGTGAGAGTATTTAGTTACAGCAAGGTTTCCTCTACCTACTAAACTACTCGTACCAAAACTATACATTGGAGATAACTTGTAAGAAAACCCTCCTTTAGGAATAAATCTGTTGTAGAAATTTATTCCTACAGAAGTAGTATTATATTTATTCCAACTTAAAGTAGGGTGGAAGAAAATTTGAGTTTTTTCTGGATTATATAAACTACCAATAAGTTGTAGTTTTATTGGTTCGCATTGTTTAAACAAACCTTTAGTCTTATAAATATTATTGTTTCTGTTTGTTTCTGGCATCTCTCCATGGTGGTCAATTCTTATGTAGTCGTATCCTCCGTTAATATACGAGACTGTTTTAGTTCCTTCAAATCCTTCTACCCAAAGTTCTTCACTTACAACTCCATCTGTTACTCCACAAATTACTACAGGACCAGCAATCTTTCCGTTATTTTTTAAGGTTATGTGTAAGTTTTTAGATCCCTTCTTAATTTTAGATATAGAATAATCTAATTGATTTGTTGTAGGAATCATATTGTCGAAAAACCAAGATAAATCTTTTCCTGTTTTGTTTTCGAAAATTGCTTTTAAATCTTTTGGTTGAGGGTGTTTATATTTGAAAGTCTCAAAATAATTTTTCATGCATTCATCAAAAATTTCTTGACCTAAATAAGCTGCCAAATAATCTAAACAAATAGCAGATTTCATATATACAATTCCACCATAGTTCATTCCTGTGTACTCTGAAGATGGAAAATCCATTGGTTGGTCTTTTGCAGTCCAAGCTCCCATAAAATACATCATTTCTCCCATTACATTTTTATTAGTTACCTTTTCTAGGTCTAATAACTTGGTAGCTATTTTAGGAAGGTTATCTGTTATTTTCTCATTAGGATATTTCTTTTTCATGTATCTATGTTCGTTATAGGAATTTATTCCTTCATCCATCCAAGCGTGATCTCTTTCGTTAGATCCTAAAATTCCGTAAAACCAATTATGACCAACTTCATGCATTATTACAGTTTCTAAAGATCTTGCTGATCCACTAGCTCCAATAACCGTTACATTTGGGTATTCCATTCCTCCTCCTGCAGCAATAGTTCCATCTACTGCAGTACAATAATCGTAAGGATAATCTCCATTCCAAAGAGAGTAATAATATACTGCATCATGCATGTATTCCATTGAGTTTTTCCAAAGGTGAGCTTCATTATTAGTAAACATAGTGTAAAGAGTTACCGTTCTGCCAGAATGAGGAAGTTTTACTTCTCCTTTTAAAACATGAAATCGTTTATCTGCAAACCATCCGAAATCGTGCACTTTATCTTGTATAAAACGAATTGTTTTTGTTTTCTTTTCCGATTCTGGAAAATTCATATTCGTTCCGTATTTTGTAATGGTATCTGTTATTGCAGCAAGTTCGTTTAACCTGTTATGTTCTCCTTTGTTTTGTAAATCTCCTGTTGCACCAACTGTATAATTTTGTGGTAAAGTAATACGGACATCAAAACTACCAAATTCAGAATAGAATTCTCCTTGACTTAAATAAGGCATTATGTGCCAACCATTTTTATCATAAACAGCAGGTTTTGGGTACCATTGTGTAATCATGTAAGACTGATCAACATGTCCTAATCTGGAAAATTTAGCATTCGGTATTTTCACCTTAAAAGGAGTTTTTATAGTTATTGTTCCTCCAGCTTTTATGGGTTTGTTTAATATTAGTTTGCAAATATCAATGTGTTCTGGGTGGTATTTCCACTCTACCTTTTTTCCATCTACTGTAAAATTAAGATTAGACATATTCCCTCTTTCTTCTTCTGTTGCATTATAAAGGCTGGTACTTCCTCCATCCAATTGGTGTTTGGATAATGCAGTAGTGTTGTCTTTATAAGCATTTGGCCAAATATGAAACCATAAAATATCCAAATCATCAGCAGAATTATTGGTGTATTCAATTATTTCTTCAGCAATTAAAGTGTGGTTTTTGTCATTTAATTCTACATCAATTATGTAGTTTACTTCTTGTTGAAAGTAATCTTGTGCCGAAATGTTTATACTTAAAAGTGTAAGTAGGGATAGAGTTATTTTTTTATACATATTTTAATTTATTAGTAAATCAAGAATTACAAAAATACCAAAAATGATGGATGCAATTCCATTTGTTGTGAAGAATGCTAAGTTTATTTTACTTAAATCATTTTCCTTTATCAAAGTATGTTGGTAAATTAGTAGAGCAGAGAAAACCCAAAAACCAATCCAATAATATCCTCCAAAATCACCTAATGAGCCAACAATACTTAGTGCGGAGAAAGTGAAAAAATGAAATAATTTGGATAATTGGAGTGCGTGCTTAGTTCCTATAATTACAGGAATAGAATGTAGTTTTTTTTCTTTGTCAAAATCTTCATCTTGCAGGGAATAGATAATGTCAAATCCACTAACCCAAAAAAGTACGGCTACTGAAAAGAATATAGGTATAATATTAAATTCACCACTTACTGCTAAGTATGATCCTATAGGAGCAAGGGAAAGTCCTAAACCTAAAATTAAATGGCAAAGGGCAGTAAATCGTTTGGTGTAGCTGTATCCCAAAATAATTAAAAGTGCAATGGGGGAGAGGTAAAAACAAATTGTATTTATAAAATAAGTGGTGCTAATAAAAAGGAAGGAATTGATAATTACAAAAAGAAGTGCAGAATTAGCACTTATGCTTCCGTTCGGAATTTCTCTTATTTCTGAAGTTCTTGGGTTTGCTTTGTCTATATTTCTATCAATATAACGGTTGAATGCCAT
>Ga0114994_10003444_pt1 | contig 11529 bp, 10 predicted proteins | sample ArcticOcean_MG_C_9_FD_87043 | JGI IMG/M metagenome (GOLD analysis project Ga0114994, IMG submission 87043) | Marine microbial communities from western Arctic Ocean - ArcticOcean_MG_CB2_152 | ecosystem: Environmental > Aquatic > Marine > Oceanic | place: Arctic Ocean: Canada Basin | collected... | reverse complement strand
GAAGCTCAGGTTATCATTAACGAGGCTTTAGAAAAACAAAGAAAAGAAACAGGTAAAGTTAGAGCTATTATTCTCAAGGCTCGGCAACAAGGTATCTCTACTTTTTGTGCAGGAAGAGTGTTCTGGAAGACTTACTTTCAGCAACACACAAGATCTGTAGTTATGGCTCATGATAGTGCCACCTCAGATTCTCTCTTCACTATGAGTAAGAACCTGATTAAAAACATGGAGAAAGGTTTACAACCTAAGTTAGAGAAAACTAACGCAAAAGAAATTATAATTCAAACTCCCGCTTACACAGATGCTGAAGCAGCAGGGTCCTACCGACTTTACACTGCTGGTTCTCCTGAGGCGGGAAGAGGAACTACCCCCACTATCTTACATGCATCCGAGGTTGCTTTCTGGCAACATGATGCCAAGATTCTTGCTGGGTTGTTTCAAGGTATTTCTCAGGCTGATGGAACAGAGGTAATTATTGAGTCCACTGCTAATGGTGCTTCCGGAGAGTTTTATCGACTGTATCAGGCTGCGGCAGCAGGGGAATCTGACTACATCGCTATTTTTATTCCGTGGTTTAAAACAGCAGAGTATCTCAGGGCAGTACCTGAAGAATTCGAGTTAACCTTTGAAGAAAAAGATTACAAAGAAAAGTATGACCTATCAGATGAACAACTCTACTGGAGACGGCTAAAAATCGTTGAGGGTGGTGTAGACAAGTTTAGGCAAGAGTATCCTGCTAACGCAGAGGAAGCTTTCCTGGTCTCAGGTTCTTCTGTGTTCAATCCAGAAAAGATTAACTCTTTCTTACCAGTACAACCTATTGCCCTCAGAGGGTATAACCAGGAACTCGGTTCTTTTGATGACAGCCCAAGAGGTAACCTTGAGATCTGGATACCACCTGACTGGGAAGACAACTATATTATAGGGGCAGACGTAGCTCTTGGTGTTAAACAAGACTATAGTACAGCAATAGTTTTAAATACCCAAGGACATATTTGTGCCATGTATCGGGACAATACAGTGGACCCTACACTATACGGGGAACATCTGTTTTACTTAGGAAGGTACTTTAATAACTCTTTGTTAGCAGTAGAATCCAACAGCATGGGTGTCGCTACTTTACAAAGACTCAAACAAATGAACTACGTTAACATGTACTATGAAACCAAGGCTGCCAAGCTAAGTTCTGAAGAAGGTCAAACACCTGGTTTCAGAATGACTCATGGTAGTAAACCTCGGGTTATCGGTCAGTTAAAGCACGCAGTTGAAGAAGAGGATATTTGGATTCCTTCCAAAACTATTTTGTCTGAAATGAAAACCTACATATCTACTGCTTCCGGTAAAACAGAGGCAATTGCAGGCAGACACGATGACACCGTTATGGCTCTGGCTATTGCGTGGGAAGCCTATCGTACTAACATAGATAAGTTATCCAACAATAAAATTGACTGGAGACAAAAGAACTTTGTTAACCGTAACAATGAGGAATGGATTTAATGGCCAAGACAAGTAAACAAATAGAAGAGATCAGACAGAGGATGATGAAAGATCCTCGTCAGGCTAACTTTGCTCAACACATGATTAACCCGGAAACTGAAGAGGGACAGCAAAAGATAAAGAATTTTCAGGCAGCAGGGGTTAAAGCATCAGCCGAAGCACGACTGAAGAAGAAAGAGCGAGATATTAGAATTAAAGAAAAGGCTGCTGAAATGGCAGAAACTCTGGAAGCAATTAACGCTGTTGCTCAGGATCCCTTAGATGTTATGAAACTGCTTATGCATGAAGCAATGGAAGAAGGTGACAGAGAAGAAGCTTTTAAGATTGCTAAAGAGTTAGGCGAGTATAAAGCACCGAAGAAAACACGAGTGGAGTCCATTACCACGGAAAGAACTAGTGCTGACCTCAGTGTATCAGAGTTAGAAGAACTGGCTCAACTTAAAAAAGATTTAGGAGGATAACCATGTCTGTATACCGAGCGTCAAAGGGCGTAAAACAAAAGAGCGGTAAAGTATGGGATCCAACTCTTAAATCAAAGAATTCAGCTACCACTGCCAGAGCAAAAGATGTGACGGTAAAGGAGCCTGAACTTGTCCGTGCTCACCGCGAAGAATGGCGGAAAGAGGGGAAAGACGGACTACACAGCTGAACCTCATGCTGTTCTTAAGGTCCCGGGGTACCTTTGGTTCAAAAACCCCGACAAGATTTTATACCCATGTGGGTGATAGATAGATAGGAGGCCTATATGGGCGATTATATGACAGGTTACCGTGAAAAAGTAACTGACGAACAGCTAATAAACTTGGTCTCTACGGGGGTCGCCAATTCTGTTGGAGACTTCCTGAACTCCTCTGAGTTAGCTAACGATAGACTACAGTCTACTTACGAGTACGCAGGACTTCCTGCTGGGCATCTTAGTCCTAACGGTGTATCCAAGATTGTTTCTTCAGATACCACAGAAACGGTGGAGGCCTACCTTGCAATTATTTCAGAACTTATGTTTAACAATAACCGGTTGGCAAAATTTAAGTCCTGGTCAGCCTCTCCAGCAGCCATCGCTGCAGCTAATGATGCTTCTGACCTGGTAAACTACACTATCTTTAAGAAGAACAACGGCTGGGAACTTTTAAACACCTGGGTAAAGTCTGCTCTGCTGTGGAAAAACTCTATTATCCGTTGGGATTTTGTAGAAGACATGTCTACTAAGTTTGAAGAGTACGAGTCCCTCACAGAAGAGGCTCTTGACCTCAAGCTATCAGACAAAGATGTGGAAGTTGTGGGAGAGTTAAACTTTAACCCTGCAACCAACACCTATGAAGATGTAAGACTCAAAAGGTCTTATGACATGTCTCGTGTTAAGATAGAGAATGTTCCACCAGAAAACTTCCTGATTTCTCGGGATGCAAGTAGTATCGAGACTGCAGCCTTTATTGGTGTTCAGATAGAAATGTCAAGATCGGATATTCGTAAAATGTATCCTGACATTGCAGAAGGAATGGATGACTGGTCTTTACTACCCACAACTTCAGAAGACCACACAGTTTACTCACATGACGTAGCAGTACGCAAGCGAGTTACCGGACAGTCCTACTGGCAGGGAATGACTGACGCAGACGCTGCCCTTGAAGCTAATCGTAACGTGGCAGTAACAGAATGTTGGATGGAAGTAGACCGTGATGGTGACGGTATTGCTGAGCTCAAACACTTCATTGTGGCAGGGGATATTATTCTGCATGAAGAAGACTGTAGCTACGTGCCACTGGCTTCCCTAAGTCCTTTTGAGATTCCTTACGAGTTCTTTGGTCTTTCTGTGGCTGACATGACTCGTTCTACTACCCTTACTTCCACTGCTATTCTGCGTGGTTTTGTAGAGAATACCTATCTAACTAACTATTCTCCAAAGCTAGCAGATCCTAACGTAGTAGACTTCTCGGCACTGCAGAACCTACGGCCCAAGCAGATTATCCCCACAAACGGTAATCCTCAGGGTGCAGTAGCAGACCTACCGCCCAGCCCAATTAGTGCAGGCACAGTTCCTTTGCTACAACACTTACAGGTACACAAAGAACAAGCTACAGGTATGTCTAAGGCCGCACAAGGTCTCAATGACGAGCTATATGTTTCAGGCAACAGTGAAATGAAACTGAGCCAGGTAATGAATGCCAGCCAGAAACGTATACAACACATTGCCCGTAAGTTTGCAGAAGGTGGATTTAAACGTCTTTGTGATGGTGTATTTAAAACTATCCGTGATAACATGGATGAGATTACTATCCTCTCAGATCGTCGAGGAGAAATACTGGATGTAGATCTTAAGAATCTACCTGAATGTATTGAGCTGGAAGTGGATGTTAACTTGGGTGAAAACTCTAACTCTAACAAGCGTGACAAGCTAATGTTGGTGTCATCCCAGCTAATTCCTATGTTGAAAGAAGCAGGAGCAGGTAGTCTAATTAAGCCGGATGCAGTTGCTACCATAGCTTACGAGCTACTTACTAGCCTTGATCTCAAACCAGAAAACTATCTTCGTGATCATACCACAGAAGAATTCCTCAAGGAAGCTGCTGAAATGCAAAAGTCCGCCAAAGAAGAGGAAGAGAAAATCAAAGGAATTAACAATCGTGTTGAAGAATCTAAAGCTAAGCAATCTGAGGCTAACTCAGTTTATACCAAAGTTCAAGCCGACAATGCATTACAAGACAATATCCGTCAAACTGCTATTGCGCTCGATCGTCACGGCCAAGAATGGGCTAAGCTCAAAACTGACGCAATTAAAGCAGAAGTTCCTCCTGAGCATCTACCATCTCCTGGAAACATGGACGAGATAATGATGAAGGCCACTGAGATAGTTAAGTCTATCGAGGCAGCACCTTCGGGAAAAGAAGAAGAATCACTGGACGCTATGGTGAAAAAATTAGGAATTGAGCCTGCGCAGGCAATTCAATTATTACAACAAGCTATCGGAGGAGGTGGGCAATAGCCCCCTCTTCTACCACACCTCTACCCGAAAGGATGATGTGTTTATAAGGTAAATTATGGAAAAGTACAGAGAATCAGGTGAGAAGAGGATGACCAAGAAGGTACATCCTGATCGTCTATCACAAATTGCACTACAAGAAGCAGAGTTTGCTGCACACACTCGCAACAGCTTCTTTGACTCAGCCTACGGAGATATCCTAGTGGATTTCTTTTTAGAGTGGCTGAAGACAGAACCTCATGAAAGTAAAAGCCGAGAACATCTATATGCTTGCTCAATGGCGCTAGGTAGCGTTAAAGAAAAGCTAATTAGTATAGAAACTAAAGGCCGCAATATTCCTATTATGGAAACTTTGGGTGAGGAAAATAACAATGATTAGAAGCAGCAGAGAATCAATAGATACAGTAGTGAGTAACATCGAGAAATCGATTGACTACTATATTAACCAACATACAGCAGACATTAGTGGGGCAAGTCGCATTAGAGGCGACGCCAACACTGTACGGGGCCTGGTCGAGTATCGATCCGCTTTGCTTAGTCTGCTTGAAGAAGATACTCCTAAAAAGAAAAGAGGTAATCCCAACTTTGGGAAGGACAACCCCTATCTTACTAAGACGGAGGTAAATGAATAATGGCTGAAGATAATAGCTCTACCCGCACGGATGACGTATTAGACAACAGCAGTACTGAAGATCAGATGCTCGCAGACATTCTTAGTAAATCGGAAATACTCCAGGAAGCTGGTGTGGTTCCCTTTCCCGAAGAATCTCAACCCGAGGCTGAACTCCAGGACTCAGAAGACACAGGAACAGATGAAGACCTTGAAGAGCCTGTAGACGCTGCCGAATATGAAGATGATGTTGAATCAGATGATGGAGAAGAGGAAGACAGTGAGAAGGAAGATGGAGATGCTGCGGCTACCGAAATTGAGACTTACGCACTGGATGACTTAGAAGACATTATGGTGACCCATAAGATTGATGGTGAAGAGGTAACTCTGCCCCTGTCAGATTGGATTGCTGGTTCCGCTACCAAACAACATCTCAGCAAACAAGGTCGTGAAATTGGAGAAGCTCGGAAATCTTTGGAAGAAGAGCGTATCCAAAAACTAGGTGAAATAGAAACTTTAGCAAGCGTTGTGGCCAACGAAGTTTATAATGAAGAAATGAATCATCAGAAAAAGTATCACGAGATTTCTCAAAAGCTGTCAACAGCTCAAAAAGAAGGCGATACTTACGAAATTGGTGAACTCCTGCAAGAACAGACTAAATATCAATCTGATTATTGGACTGCTCGAAATAAGAGAGAAACACTCTCAACTCAGGTTGCTCAACATAAACAACAGTTGCAACAAGACCAATTTGCGGAATCAGTTAAGTACTTTAACGATACCATTACAGATGTTATCCCTGACTGGGACGATACTATACAAAAATCTGTGCGTGAATTCGCACTAGAAGAAGGTCTTCCGGAGGCCTTAATTAATGTAGTATCAGATCCTAATCTAGTAAAGTTTGTAGACGAATTCCGTAGACTTAAACAAGGAATCAAAAGCGGCGCTAAAAAGCGTGCAAAAGTTCCTGCTAAGAAAATGCCTGCTAAGAAGGCTGCTTCACCGACTAAACGTAAACAAGATAGGGAGACAACTATCAAGGCTCGTGCATTTAAAAAAGATGCATCTAATGAAGATCAAATCGAGTTTTTGAAAAAGTTTGCCCCTACACGATAAGCCAGTATTCGGCTAATATATAGGTAAAAATAAAATGGCAACAGGACGTTATGGCACCTCAGGTGCATCTACACAAGCGGCTAACGCAGTAGGTAACCGCTTTCCTTCAGGCGCATCCAGCGCAGCAGTCTCCGAAAAAGAGGACTTGGCAAACTTCATCTCGATGATTACTCGTGATGAAACACCTTTTATGTCTTCAATCGGCAAAACAAAAGCTACAGGTATCTACCACGAGTGGCAAACAGATGAACTGAAAGCTCCAGGCAACTCTCGTGTTACACAGGGTGCTGACTTTTCAGCAGTTACCCCAGATGGCCGCACTACTACTGGTGGTGACCACGGTGCTGGTGGTGGTGTAGTACTTGCAGACGCAGATCGTAATCGTTCACGTCTCGGTAACTACACACAAATCAACGCAAAAACTGTAGCGGTATCCGGCACTAAGCGTGCAGTAGACCAAGCAGGTGTTGCAGATGAGTATGCATATCAGCTGAAAAAGCGTGGCACAGAAATGCGCCGTGATGTTGAAGCTGACTTGATTCACTCGCTGAACGTTTCTACTCCAGGTTCCTCCAGCGTTGCAGGTACTATGTCCGGCGTATTCTCTTGGGCTTCCAACGTTGTTAACGTTGCGTCCACAGACTCTGGCAACACAGCTGCCCGTATTTCTAACGCAGGTGTTACTGCTGCAGAAGCAGGTATCGGTGCAAACAACTTCTCAACAGAGTCTACAAGTGCAAACGTAGGTGAACTTGAGTTGTCACACATCGATTCTATCATGCAGACTATTTACGAAGCTGGCGGAAAAGCCACCAAAGTAATGCTCTCACCAAAGAACCGTCGTACATTCTCTGCCAAAGCAAACGCTTCTGGCTCCAATGTTCGTCGTAACATTGATGAGTCTGGCAAACTGCGTGCCGCAGTAGACATCTACATGTCTGATTTCGGTGACGTTATGGTTGAGCCTAACTACATCATGGGCCTTGCTGCAACCGCAACAGGTGCAGGTGGTACTTCTGCTGACGCAGTATCCATCCAAGATGCTTTTGCACTGGTATATGATCCAATGTGGTTCAAAATGGCTACTCTTCGTCCTATGCAGGAAGTTGACGTAGGTCAGAACGGTGACTCCACCGTAGGTATGTTCGTTGAAGAGACTACTCTTGAGTGTTCTAACCCTAACGCTTGGGGTGTAATCGCTAACATTGGCGCTTAAACTTAAATATAGAGGGGGCACCTTAGGGTGTCCTCTTTTTTACTATAGGAGTAGTAAATGTTAATTAAAATTACAGCGAACAGTAACGCGTTAGTGATTGGTACCGAGACTATAATTGCAGCAGCACAGGAGTCTATTATTGGCTTGACGGGCGAAAACCACGTGGAAGTCGATCCCAGCACAGGTAAGCTTACTAAAGTTTATATGTCCAGACCAGGAGCTTCACACAATGTGGTGGCTATAGGTACTACTGCGACTACTGTATACAGGATCCAAGTAGGCAACCTTACTAACGATGGTAAATTCCACACAGTACTGGATTCCCTATAAAAAATAAGAAGGAAACAGCATGGCTATATGGCAACATACTTCAGCAACCGGAGGCCTTACAGGGCAACTGATTACTGATATGAATGGTGAAAATATCTGGAGAGTCGAGGGCGATATCTCAGACACCATTGAAGAAGTTAAGAAAGAAAGAGAAGCAGGTCGTAATAAAAAATCACACTATCAAAAGATGTGTTCTATTCCCAACGTAGTTGTGCTAGAACTTAATACTAAGCATAACTTGGATATACTAGATCCGGGATTTATGCATGACTCTGCACTTAAAAAGAGATTGGTTTATTTGTTGAAAACAGAATATCCAGACTTACTAGTAATGACATAGGGGTTTATTATGGCTACATACGTAGAATTTGTAGGATCTGGTGATTTCACTGGTGATAACGCAGGAATGATTAGAGACTGGGCGAACAGAGATGTTTCAGTTCTTTCCAACTCAGTGGTGACCCGGTGCTTTGATTACGCAGCTGACAAGGCCTACAGAACACTACGTGTGCCGCCACTGGAAGTCACCCGACTTTATGATGTAAATGGAACTCAGGAGGAAATGGATGCTGTGTCGGTAGTCGGCGTTGCACCAGATATTACTCCAAGTGCCTTTTTAGGAGGCGGAGCAGTACTATCTATGACGGTACCCTCTGATCTTATTGAAGTTATATTCATAAGAAATGCAGATACTACCACAAAAAACTCAGGTATTGTTTATAACGAGAAGGTAGATGTAAGAACCTTTAATGATGGCTTTGGCCGTACAAAGGATTTCAACTTCTACACCAGAATTGGTAACAACATAAAGCTTCACGGCAACTTTACCCGAGGAGATGTTGTTGAACTACACTACTATAGACGGCTACCTGCAATGAATGCTACCTACTCTGCAACCTACACTAACTGGAAGTCAGGGCTGGGTACGCTAGATATTGGGGGTGTAGCCACAACCTATTCTTCCGCCGCAGACAAAACAGAGGCCTCCTTTGACACCAGAGTTGCTGCAAGCTCTGCCTACTGGGTAGGGGGCGAGGCAGCCCACTGGTTAAGGGATGAGAATGAGAGAATAGTACTCTTCGGAGCACTACTGGAGGCATTCATTTACCTTAACGACAATGAAGAAATACAAAAGTACCAGCAGCTATTTGAGCAAGAGTTGGCAGAAATAAACAAAGAAGAAATGATCCGTAAGACAAAGGGTGGCAACTTAGCCATGTCATTTGCCCACGACAATTTACTCTAGGAGGATAATATGGGATTCAGAGACCTAAATAATAAAGTCAACCCCCTTGATGATGGAGGCAGCTTTGATACAGACACCGCCGCAGGCTCCGTCACTTCCACAAGTGAATCAGCTGCAAATGCTTTGGCCTCGGCTACCGCTGCAGCTGCCGCCCTAACCAGCGAGAACAATGCAGATACTTCAGAAACAGGCGCAGCAGCTTCTGCCGCAACAGCTACAACCAAAGCAGGAGAGGCAGCTACTTCTGCAACCTCTGCAGCAGGCTCTGCAACTGATGCTGCAACTGATGCAGCCTTTGCCGCAACTACCATTTCTACTGTCGCAGCTGCAAGAGCAGCAGCCCTGGCCGCACAGTCTGCCGCTGAAACTGCAGAGACCAATGCTGAGACGGCCGAGACTAACGCTGCAAGCTCTGCGACCTCTGCCGCAAGTGATGCGGTAATAGCCACAACTAAGGCATCCGAAGCATCCGCCTCTGCAACCTCTGTTAGTGCCTCGGCATCTTTAGCCACAACTAAGGCGTCTGAAGCATCTACTTCTGCCACCAACGCCGCCGCCTCTGCCACCTCTGCCCAAACAGCCAAAACAGATGCAGAGGCAGCCAAAACAGCTGCCCAAACAGCCAAAACAGATGCAGAGGCAGCGCAAGTAGCCTCTTTGGCCTCTCAGAGTTCTGCTACAGCCTCTGCCACAACAGCGACAACCAAGGCAACCAACGCAACTACCTCCGCAAGCGAGGCCGCAACCTCTTCGATAGATGCCCAAACAGCCGAAACAAATGCGGAAACTGCAGAGACCAATGCAGCCGCCTCCTCGGGGTCTGCAAGTGCTTCAGCCTCCACTGCTACAACTAGGGCAGCTGAGGCAGCTACTTCTGCAACTTCTGCAGGCACTTCTGCAACTACCGCAACTACCAAAGCATCTGAGGCATCTACTTCTGCAACCTCTGCAAGCACCTCTGCAACAGCTGCACAGACTGCTGAAACAAATGCTGAAACCGCTGAGACTAATGCCTCAACATCTTCAACTTCCGCAAGTAACTCAGCTACCGCAGCTTCTACTTCGGCTACTGCAGCGGCTACATCAGCCACCAACGCATCTACAAGCGAAAGTAGTGCAGGCACATCGGCATCAACTGCCACAACTAAAGCGTCTGAGGCATCTACCTCTGCGACTAATGCGGCAACATCAGCATCTACAGCGACAACCAAGGAATCTGAGGCATCTACTTCTGCTACCAATGCAGCCACTTCTGCCTCCGCCTCTGCATCTTCTGCAACAGCAGCCCAAACTGCTGAAACAAATGCGGAGACAGCTGAGACTAACGCAGCGGCCTCTGCGTCAACTGCTACCACTAAGGCATCGGAAGCTTTAACTTCTGCTAACGCTTCTGCCACTTCTGCATCAGCAGCCTCTGCGGCCAAAGATGCCGCTCTCGCTGCATTAGATTCTTTTGACGACAGATACCTTGGAACAAAGACAGCCGATCCAACATTGGATAATGACGGTAGCGCTTTGGTCTCAGGAGCCCTGTATTTTAACACAACTGACGATGCGATGAACGTTTACACAGGCAGTGCATGGGTTGCAGCTTATGCCTCCCTTGCTGGTGCCCTCCTTACCGCCAATAATCTGAGTGATCTTGATAACACAGTATCTGCCAGGTCAAACCTTGGCCTAGTAATTGGGACCAACGTACAAGCCTTCTCCGCTATTCTTGCAGCCACTACCGCATCCTACACAACAGCATTGAATACCAAACTATCTGGAATTGAAACTGGTGCTACTGCTGATCAAACTGGTGCAGAAATTAAGACAGCTTACGAGGCCCAAGCGAACGCCTTCACCGATGCCCAGTTTACTAAACTATCAGGCATTGAGGCACTAGCAGATGTAACTGATACTACTAATGTAGTAGCCGCTCTCACAGCAGGCACTAACGTTACCATAGCGGCTAATGGAACTATTTCTTCCACAGACACCAATACAACCTACTCAGTAGGTGACGGTGGTCTAACTCAAGTAAACTTTACCACTGCTGACAATACCAAACTAGATGGTATTGAAGCAGGTGCAACAGCTGATCAAACAGCCGCAGAGATTAGAACAGCAGTAGAGGCAGCCACAGATAGTAACGTCTTCACTGATGCAGATCACACTAAGTTAAATGCTATAGAGGCACTTGCTGACGTTACAGATACTACTAATGTAGTAGCCGCTCTCACAGCTGGCACTAATGTTACTATAGCTGCTAACGGTACTATTTCATCAACCGACACCAATACTACATATTCTGTGGGTGATGGAGGTTTGACTACTAACGATTTTACTAACGCGGATCACACTAAACTGGATGGCATAGCCGCATCAGCTAACAACTATACCCATCCAGCTAACCATGCTATCTCTGTTACCACGGGGTTGCAGGCAGCTTTAGACGGTAAAGTAGATGATAGCCAAGTACTAACTAACGTACCCTCGGGTGCTGTGTTTACTGATACCAACACCGTATACACCCACCCAACCGGGGCGGG
>Ga0114994_10003441_pt1 | contig 11532 bp, 9 predicted proteins | sample ArcticOcean_MG_C_9_FD_87043 | JGI IMG/M metagenome (GOLD analysis project Ga0114994, IMG submission 87043) | Marine microbial communities from western Arctic Ocean - ArcticOcean_MG_CB2_152 | ecosystem: Environmental > Aquatic > Marine > Oceanic | place: Arctic Ocean: Canada Basin | collected... | reverse complement strand
ATCCTCAATTATTATATAACCATCTTCAGGATATATTTCTTTGATGTTTTTACATCCAAAATAAATTGGTACTGTATCGGTTAAAATACTATCATAAAATTTTTCACTAACCCAATTATCTTGATATTCATTTTCAATAGCAAAATTAAATTTATAATCTACTAAAGCATCATGTCTTTTTGGGCTACTATTTCCACCGTTAAACACATCAATAAAGTTTAAATTTTCAATCATTGATACAATTTTAGTTCTTTGTGGATATAAACATGTTCCACCATAATCCAAATCTGTTTTGACTACAGAAGATGAAATATTTTTACTTTTAATAAAAGTTGTTGAGGTTAAATTTTTATAGTTCCAAAAAGATAATGGGTCCATCCAAGGACCTCTTCCACCATAAAAAGTATGTGCCAATGTTTCAATACAAGTACCATTATATAATTCATCTTTAAAACCAAAAACAATAGTACCGTCATTGAAAGTTTTTTGATGAGACCCACTCCAACTTGGTTCATGTGGAAACACATATGATTTTTTACCTTCTATAATGTTATCACAAACGTGATTAAAAAATACGATTATATCATATGAATCATCATAAACAAACTGAATATTTGTTAAATCAATTTCAGGTACTTTAAATTGTTTTAAAAGTCGTTCTGTTAGATTTTCAGAAGTATCCCAATTACCTAATACTTTAATCTTGGTCATAAATAATTTTTTCAGTTACACCATTTTCAATATTACGATTTAAATCGTTACTATTAGTTAATGGTTTAATGTGTTGACCATTGATTTGTATAAATTCATTTAACTTGTCTTTATGAACACAAACATGGTCAGCCGGATAATGATAATCTAAAAAATAAATGTAGTAATCCAAACTTCTTAATTGTTCAAACAATTCAACAACACCATAATTAAACTTCCTAAGTTGGTGGTCTTCCATTTCAATAATAATTATTGGTTTAGAAGTTGTAATAGTATTTTTAGCACCTTCTAATACATATTTTTCATATCCTTGTACATCAATTTTAATAAAATCAACTTTTGGGAATTGGAATGAGTCCAATGTTCTGATTTCAATAGATTCTCCACCAATACCAACACTTAAATCACCCATATTAACACCCCCTGGATTATTATAATCAATTGGTGACATTTCTTTAGTTTCATTAGTGTTACCAATACCACAATTAAATAATTGAATGTTTGAAATATTATTTTCAACTATGCTTGTGTTTTGAATGTCATGAATAAGTTTTTGAGGTTCAAAACTATAAACTATATTACAAAATGGTGAACTTTTAATTGAGTGCCGCCCATAGTTACTACCTGCATCAACAAACACTGAATCAGGTTTAAAATTTCGTTTTAATATTTGGGTAATATGTGGTTCCCAAGATTTATTATTAAAAATACTTAAACCACACCAATCATTAGATAATGTGTTAACGGTAAAATTATCAGTTACAACTTTTAATATATTCATATTATACTTTAATTTTCTCCCAATTATTAGCGTTAAATCCAACTTTAAGTATAGACTGTTGATTTGCCCATCCCATTTCTCTTACATTAAATCCTGATAAATGCGCCGATATACCTATCTCAAATGATTCCATATCAAAAGTTACTATGTGTGGTTCTTGTTGAGTTTCAAATTTGGTGCAAAACTTTTCGAATTCATCCGCCATTTTTGGTAACTTTTCATTATTTTTAATTAATAGGATATGTTCACTAGGTAGTTTTGCTCCGCTCCACTTGGGGTTTTCTCCGTAAAATTTAAATTTGTCATTGAATAATTCATGCGTCCCTATTTCCTTAGATTGATTGTATTTATTCAAAGAGTCATCATATGTAGCATTGGTTCTTAATGCTATAAAATCTTCATCACTTCTTTCTATGAAATTGTCTATTTCTGTAGGGTCAACTTCATCTATAAACCCAGCATCACAATCTAAATAAAGAACCCAATCATATTTAGGGTTAATATTTTTTATTGCAGTGAATTTTAATAATTGATTAAACGCACCTACATGAGTTCTGTGAGATTCTAAATCATTTTGTACTATAAAAACTCTTTCGGATTGTGAAACATCATCGAATAAGTCACTACGGTTCGTAGTCACCATAACGTCATATGGTGTTTTAGTTAAAACATCATTAATTAATCTTTTAGCAAATGTTGTGTATATTTCTGAACCCCTTTTTTCAGTATTAACAAATGATATTGCGGAAACAATTATGTTTTTCATGATAATAATATTCTATTAAATTTGTCCATTATTATTTCAGGACTAAATTGTTTATATGGTAAATCATAATCGTTATATATGACATACTTACTTAAATTCTGAAAAATGTCTAAAACATCTTCATATCCATTATATATTATGGAACGTTGTTTTAATATTTCTAAATGACTATTTTCACCTGAAAGTCCATATGTAATGATTGGTTTATTTGATAATGCAAATTCTGAAATTGCCAAACCAAAAGTTTCACCACCACTTCTTGCATGTATCATAGCATCACAAGCATCAACAAAAGCCGATTTTTCTTTTAAATCATAATTTCCTGGAAAAAATTTAATTTGTGGATGGTCAGCAAATGGTGTAAAATTCATAAAAATAAAATAAACGTCATCACGCGTTTTAACAATTTCTCTTATTGCGTTTTTAACCGATTCTATATTAAATTCTGTTGACCCACCATAACCACCAAATACCGTTGCGTTTGTTGGTATTCTATTTTTTTCTCTAAAATTATATTCAGATTGTGGTAGTTTTTCACAAATATGTGGTAATGAATGTGTTTCAGGATTATATCCTTGGTCTTTAGCCAACCAATCAGAAACATAAAAATATTTATATCCATGAGGGTAGTTATATCTAAAGACTGCATGAATTAAACATGGAATAGTCTCAAGACAATAACCATCATTATTACCCATTTTAATAAAATATAAATAATCAAAATTGTTATCAATTAAGTATTGTTCATAATTACACCAGTCTAAAATAACAACTTCAAATCTTTCTTTAAACTTATCATAGGCCTCCATATCCCGATTTGGAAATGTAAAAATAACACTTTTATTACCTAAAATTTCTTCATTATATTTTGCATACTGATATACCGCAACTTCGGTACCCCTAATACCTAGTTGATTTGTGTGAAATGCTATTTTTTTCATTTTTTTATATTTTTATAAATCACCTGTTATTCTATCACACCAACCCTTAGATTTTGAATACGGCCAAACAACCCAATATTTTGGTTTTTCAGCAGTTGGGAATTCTCTCCATACTTTACAGTATTTTTCGGGGTCCTTCATCATTCTATCAATTTCATTTTTATCCGCATCTTTTCTATATAATGTATTATCATCTTTACCGTGAAATGCAATTACCCAGTACTCATAATCTTTTTCAGTTACCTTATCAAATCCAATATCTATACAATGTTTAAATATCGAAGAAAAGCTTTCTATCCAATTATCCACACCACCTAAATCCGATATACTTGGATTTGGTGGGTATTTTTTATCTATAGTATGTTGTTGTATAGCTCTTTTTGAAAATAGTAAACCTGAATACTCTTCATAGTCCCTTAAGGTTCTTTCAGTACCGAAACCATAAATTCCTTCATGACCTTCCTGAGTCTCCCCATCCATCCCAAATAATTTTCTATTTGTTAAATGTGAATGACTATTTTTATCCCCCCAAGTATTATCATCATCCCATTGTTTTGTTCTGCCCTTTCTAGTATATTCATGCCATATCAATGTTTTATGTGGGTGAAATAAATCATAACCACACGTAAACGCTCTAACGGCAATTGAAATTTCTTCTCCATGAAAATAATATTCAGGATTATGTTGTACTTCTTCAGAGAACACACCTAATGTAAATGCAAAATGTGCAGAATAAAATCTTGCTGGTACAGGTAAATCTAAATCTTTCCAATTAGGTATAGTTTCAGGTAAGAAGAACACGGCACCTTCAGGTATAAATCTATCAAAGACCATTCTCCAAGGTTCCATCACCCTACCTTTAGGGTCGTTTTCTGGATTATATGATGAAACATATCCTGTTAATAATGGTTTTGGAATTCCCGTCTTTTGTAACTGTTTTATCATTTTTATTAACTCATCGTCCCAATTAGGAGCAAATCTCATATGTGAGTCAAGTTGTAACGTATATGTTTCTCCTCCATATAATTGTTGAACCTGATTTCTAGCCCAACATACCCCCTTAGACTCAGTATATAATACATCAACCACTTTAAACCTCTTATCATTTTTATATTTATCTAAATTATCAAATCCGTCATCAGGATGATACTGACGACAGATACCAATAACAAGATTTTTCGGTCTTTTAGCGTGTTTAATCATGTCCTCAATAGTGTTTATCAATTCGGGGTCCCTATATGAGGCTATTTGTATAAAAATTGTTTGTGGTTTACGTGACATAGTTTTTAATTATTAATATTTTATTCTTACACTAAAAAATCACATAAAAATGTAAATAGTAAAGAACTAAACCTATTTTTCAAATATTTATAATCAAGATGAAACTTTTAAAAACAATAACAAAAATAGTAACAGAAGCAGAAGACAACTATTATAATGTATCCTTAAAATCAACTGACTCTAAGGAACTTGAGATTATGGAGTATAATCTTAATGAGTCTCTTAGATTATTTAAGATTTATAATGATATAAAAAATGAGGACTAAATCCTCATTTTTATTAATACGTTTTAAACCCTTAAATACTAACGTCCTTATTTTATGAATTCAACATCCATACTATCAATATCTTTTCTTTCGGCTTGAATAAAGTAAAAACACATTACTTTAGAATTAAGTAGATTTGAATTACCTACAATCACTGTATTATCCACAATATCTTTAACATATAGGTTTTGATGCGAACCTATTGGTGTTAATTGAACGGTAATAGTATTACTATCAACTAATTTTAACCAATAGTCAGGTAATTCAATTGTTTTACCATTCTCTAACTTACCTCTAATATATACACCGTACTCAGGACCTTCTAATGAGCCATACCTTAAAGAGTATCCTTCCTTAGTCGGATGGTCAATTAAGAAGGACTTGGACGTTGCCGCTAAATTACCCGAACCATCCACACTAAATACATTAGTATTACTTTGACTATACCCTTCAATTAAATTAATCTTAGCAGACGCGGTTAATTCAAGTACCGTATCATAGGCATTATTCGCCTCAACTCTAAATCTTGGAGCTGTTGCATTAGCAGTATTATTTGTGTGACAAACATTAAATATCTCAGTTGTATGTGTGGTTGCAGATATCGTTAAGTCATAACCTAATTGAGTTAATGTTCTTCCTGTGGTTAAACTACCATCAGTATTATAAATATTAGTCTGTGAGATAGGTCCAAAAGATAACGCACCTGACCCATCACTAATTAGTACGTCATTAGTGGCACCGCTAGTAGTGGGGAAAGAATATAAATCAGTATTTCCTTCCTTAAAGGTAATTGTCCCACCTGTAGATATATTAACTCTTTCCTTTCCACCTGATATAAATTCTAACCCATCGATGGAAGAGTAATACATTCCGTTTATACTTGCAGCCATCTGTTATTTTTATTTTTATTTTTTTGGCGTTGGGAGAGATATTACTCTCTCCCATTAATTATAGTTAAATGGATAATAGTTTAAATACAAATTATATTAAAAATCTTTACCCTTATTATATTACTTGTACCCATCCAAATGATTTATAGATGTAAACACCTTCCCTACCATCTGTTTGATATACCATAATACCTGTAGTTGCAGTTCCCATAGCCGCTCTCTCAGTTTGCAACATCCTTGGAAATAAGAAACCTTTAGTAGTGGATGTTAAATCAAGTACGGCATCCGTTGCCGGTGCCGCTGCTCCGATAGAAACCGCATCTCGTGAATCATCAACAACGAACGTAGTACCGTCTACTGTGAAATCACCACCTGAAAACGCTAAAGTGTTACCTCCTTGTGTAACCGTTCTTGCTCCTGTTAATGTACCATTAATTGTGTAGATATTACCAATACCTGCCGATGAATCAACTTCCAAATCAAATAGACCTGAGCCCTTATCCACCACAGTTAGAGTACCACCACTAGATGCAAATCCTAATTGACCACCTAACGATATTGTACCAGTACCTGTAGTACCTGAAGTTGAAATAGATGAGTTTTGTAAAACTGCTGATACTGACGTTCCAGCAGTAACTGTAAAGTCAATACCTGACGCTCCATTAGTATCTACAAAGTTATTTTCAGTAAAGATATCAGTCATAGTTGTAGCAGAAAAGTCAGAAACTTGAGATGCCGTTATATCAATAGTTACATCTGTCGCTCCGGTTAATCGACCTTGAGCATCAACGGTAAATGTTCCTACCGTATCCGCCGCTCCGTAAGACGCTGCAGTTACTGCCGTATTATCTAAATCAATCTCCATTAAATCAGTACCGTAGTATCTTGTTGTGATACCGGTACCTCCGCTGAATGTGATAGTGCTACCTAAGTTTTTATCAACAGATGTAGCTGCCCCATCAACAATAGTTATCGAGAATCCTGTCGTATTGATATTCGTAGCATCATTTCTTGTAAGTGTTAATGTACCGGTAGATAGTGTAACACCTGTTACAAATGTATCTGTTCCGTCAAGTCCAGTAATATCAATAACAGATTCTAATCCTCCGTTTATATTTAAGGTTATTGTACCTCCCGAGTAAGTACCCCCCGTTATAAACGGTAATTCAGGAGAACCAGAGTAAGTACCCGTACCAGTACTAGTTAATCCCCAATCATCCGAATAAGTAATTCCCGTTATTGCGTTAACTGTACCCGTAACGATATCATTACGTGTCTGAACATAACCATCAACATCTGCGACCAAAAAGTTAGTATTCGAACTTGAACCTGATAATTTTTCAAGCTTTATTGTGTTTGTAGAACCTGTAGGTACTACGTGTAACATCGCTGTCGGAGTTAACACACCTAAACCAAGTGTTCCTGTATCGGTAATAATTACCCTTTCAGTCGTTTCAGTTGTAAATGTCAATCCTGAGGATGCTAAATTCATTCCTTGTGTTGCCATATTTTCTTATTTTTTAATTTAATTTATTATATTATCCTTATATAATTAGTTCGTAATTACAATATATTAACCCACCCTAGCGATTTATACATATATAAACCTTCTTTCGCATACGCAGTATTATCAGTACTATAGACTAATAATCCAGAAATTGGCGTAGATATATTTATTCTCTGAACTTGCGTCATCCTAGGGAGAAGTAATCCTTGGTTTTCACTCGCTAACTCTAATAAGGCACATACTGCGGAAGTTGTTCCTGTTCCAATTGAGACACCTGAGGAACCACTGAAGGTTATGTGGTTAATGTCTTGGTTTATAGTACGGTTACTTGTTAGTACCCCGTCACTATTATAAATGTTAGTAGTATTCCCAGTAATAGAGGTTGTTGTACCATCATTATTATTTAAGGTGATGGATACATCATTAAATGAACCACCTGTAATTGTTGGCGAAAAACCAGTGGTAGTAATATCAACCCCATCACTAAGACCTATACTTAGTGTTTTAGTTAATTGACTATATGTTACTCCGGTAACATATGTATCTTCTGTGGTACTAAATCCTGTAACATTAAATGTACCTCCCGTAGTATTAGTGAATGAGGCAGTACCATTAGTGTAAGTACCTCCTGTAACTGTAATATCAGAACCATAAAATATTCTCCATCTGGCATTATTACGTGTCACACCACTTATACCTTCAATTGACGAATCTAACCACGCATCGATTAACGCAACACCTGCGGCATTTGGACTACCACTCGTTCCTCCAATAATACTCGTGGATGTGTCTGCAGATAATAATGCTCCTGACGCATGCGCATTACTCCAAAGTGTTTCATAATTAGGTATAGTATATTGATAGACAGTATCTGTTTCCTGAACATATACTAATTGACCTAATCTTCTTCTACCTGAAGAAATTAAATCATTATTTACCGTTACTTGATTAGATTGAATAGTCGGAAGATATCGTTCATAATATCGAATTGGTATAATATTTCGAGCATCTTCAATATCACCATTACCATAAATTGTATATTTAAGGTCAGTTAAACTCCATACCTCAGTATATCCACCAATTAAACTACTACTAAAAGTTACTCCCTTAGGGTCATCTCTGACTAGAGATAAAGTACTTGGGATTAATTCGGTACTTAATGGATTTTGATATATGAAGCTCATTTAATTCTTTATATTTTTTTATATATAGGTTTAACCTCAACATATTCATTAGTCATAAACAACTACTGTTTTAGAAACTGTTTCATCATTACAATCACTTTGTAGACTAACTACAAGTATAGTATATTGGATACCAGTAGGGCTACTAGGTAAGGTTAAAACTACCCCCGCAATTATTTGGTCTCTTGTTTGTCCAGTCATTAATGCAGTAGTAGATGTTGACCCTGTGTATATATCAAAGGGACCTATGGCATTAGAACTTAAAGTTAATCTTATTATTACTTGCGACATATAGTTAATTCGTTTATTATATAAATACTACCCGATAGTAAAAATACATTCTTCTGATTACTTTTTTTTATCCGTTATGCCGGTGTCGTACCACAAGGGTCGAAATCCTCAATAAAGTTACCATTAGGGCAATCATTATACATTACTTCTTCAGTGGCTAACCCCATATCCTTTATTAATCTAACCCAAGTAATATCAGTATGACAAGAAGGAGTACCTATAGGATTACCGACACAATTTTGACTACCACCTGACCATATACATGCACAATCAAACGAAAAGTCAATAAACCCATCAGGAGAGTTGTTGGCAATATCCTGAGCTTGTTGTGATGTTATTGTTAAGGTATAATACCTGTCCTGTGCGGTAGCTCCAGGATAACTAGGGTAGTTAGGTGGATAACTTCCACCATTAATTAGACCGTCATATAGTCCTCCATTATTATTTAAGTTAACCTGACCAAACGACACATTATTTGCTAAGATATCAAACACCGCTCTACTACATGAATGACCATCATAGCAAGGAGCTCCGTTTAATCCATTTCGATTATATTCAACAACAAATGTCAGAGATTCAATACAAGTGGCTAAAGGCTCTCTTGTTGGTGTTGGTGTTGGTGTTAGTGTGGGTGTTGGTGTTAGTGTTGGTGTTGGTTCAGGTGTTGGAGTTGGGGTTGGAGTTGGAATATCAATACAACAGATATCTAAATCTATTCTAGTACTTAACCTAAAATAAACATCTCGTAACTTATCACAATCAGAAGTAAGGATAATTTGATTATTATCAATATCTAAAGTAAAATCGTTAATTTCCGGTATCGTTAATAATATCTGATTAACTGAATTTAACCAATCTTGTGCTGAAGGGTAATCAGATAAAGTAGTTCCAGTATAAAATGATTGGTCAATATGATAAGTTGGGATAGTACCTCCCGATAAGTCAATAATCGTATAAAAAACCGCACTATTTAAAGTACAGTTCATATGTCCAACTATTAAATCGAGATAGGCCTCATTTACCATTGAACCAAAATCTCTAACATCCCCAACTGTGGTTATAAAATCGTTTTCACAAATCTTAGTCAACTCATAACAAGACACCGTTTGATTAGTACAATTTAATGTAATATTACTATATTGTGTACATGAATTAGCATCAGTAACTGTTGCAGTATATGTACCTCCAGATAATCCTAAAACGGTAAGACCTGACTGACCTGAAGGCACATTACTTGACCAAGTAATAACAAAAGGAGCAATACCATCAAATATGTTAATCGTTGCGGTTCCATTATTTCCTGAAACACATTCAGTCTTAGTTAATCCAAAATTAACCCCACTTGACTGAATAACCGAAAATGAAGTAGTAACCATACAGTTTCCATTATCATTAACGTCAAGTTGATAATATCCTGGAGATAAATTATTAACCGTAATAGTATTTTGGGCTAAATCAGTTTGTTGATATACAACTTGACCATTATTAACATCTGTTAAAACATAATCAAATGGGTAGGCTAGAACTTGTGAACCTATATTAACCGTTGCCACAACATATCCGTTATTTTCACCACAAGTACCACTATAAACCGTAGTACTTACAGTAAACTTCTCAACATTATTTATAACTTTTTGAACGGTATATTCACAGTTACCACCACTTTGAATACTAACGGTATATGTATCCGATACTAAGTTACTAAAAGTGTGTGATTGTGAGCTATTCGTTACCGATTGTGATGAACCACCACTATCAGTAATACTATAAGTAACCATTCCTTGTAATGCAGTAATATCTAATGAGATAGACCCATTATTATTACAACTCGAATTTATAGTATTAACACTTACAACTGTAAATCCAGCGGTAGAAATAACCGTACCATATGTAGTTAGACTACAACCACCAGCATCTGTCACTATCATCGAATGCTCACCTGAACATAATCCGGTTAATATATAAGTTAAATTATTTGAACTTAAAACTTGACCGTTACTACCTTGATATGTATACGGTGAAGTACCTCCGGAAATTGTAACACTCATGTTACCATTACATGTAAAACAATCTGCGGGTGTCGGTATATTACTAACTACCCCTAATGGATTAGCTAAACCAATAATGAAAGGATTAAGGGTACTACAATCATTACTATCGGTAGCCGTAACACTCCAATTACCTTGAGTTAGTCCTGTTGCGGTACTGTTTGTTTGACCATCAGACCATAAATATGTATATGGTGGTGTACCACCAGTGATATTAATTACTGTAGCACTTCCAAATCCTGAACCACATGGAGAATCAGGAAAAGTATCTATAAGGTATGTGACTGGCGTACTTGGAACAACAACCACATTATTTGTCTGTGCGGTTGAACCACCAAAATCGGTAACCACTACCCAATACGTACCAGGAACTAATGAAGTAAACTGATACGTTGATAATGAACTATTATTACCTGTAATTAAACCGGCAACAGTATTATATAAATCAAACTGATATGGTGACGAAATAGAATTGCTTGTTACCGTAAGTTGTCCTGATGTTAAATCACCACATGTTGTACCTGAAAAACTTGTTATTTCAGCAGTAAAACATCCTTCAACATTAACGTTGATTATTATGGATTGATTAATACCACCTGAACTATCACTTAAACTAAAAACATAACTACCTTCAGAAACACCATTCCATATAAATGGACTGTAACCCGTTTGAGTAACTAGTAGAGGTGAGGTACTTGCCGATGTATTAACAATGGTATATGGTGAAGTACCATATAATGGATTTATTTCTATAATTCCAACACCCGTAACACAAGTACCTGTAACATTAAAAGTATATGCAAGTGGCCCTTCATCACAAATTGGAACACATTGATTACCACTAATAGTTATTCCTGAATACAGTT
>Ga0114994_10003438_pt1 | contig 11537 bp, 10 predicted proteins | sample ArcticOcean_MG_C_9_FD_87043 | JGI IMG/M metagenome (GOLD analysis project Ga0114994, IMG submission 87043) | Marine microbial communities from western Arctic Ocean - ArcticOcean_MG_CB2_152 | ecosystem: Environmental > Aquatic > Marine > Oceanic | place: Arctic Ocean: Canada Basin | collected... | reverse complement strand
TGAAGAAAAAAATTAACGTTAAGGTTAAGGTTAATACTATAAATTTATTTGTAAATTATTGATATTATACCCCTAAATATCATAGAAACAAAGAGTTCAGAAAACGTTCTAAGTACTTGATAATCAAGTAGTTACTACTCAACTGTGACACTCTTAGCTAGATTTCTTGGTTGATCAACATCACAATTTCTCATTAAAGCAATATGGTATGATAATAATTGGAGAGGTATAATGGTAAGTAATGGAGTAAGTTCTCTAAAACATTTAGGGATCTCAATACAGTAATCAGCAATTAACTTAACTTCCATATCTCCTTCAGTAACAATTGCTATTAATTTTCCCCCCCTAGCTTTTACCTCCTGAATATTACTTACTATTTTTTCATAATTTTCTTTACGTGTTGCAATCACAACAATTGGCATTTCATCATCAATCAACGCAATTGGACCATGTTTCATCTCGGCAGCTGGATACCCTTCAGCATGTATGTATGATATTTCTTTTAATTTTAGAGCTCCCTCTAAAGCAACTGGGAAATTAAATCCTCTACCTAAATAAAGAAAATTACTTGCATCTTTAAATTCCATTGCAATTTTCATAATACTATCATTAAGACCTAGTAATTTTTCAATTTTTTTAGGAATATCAAAAAGTTCTTTGATTAAGAAATTATAATTTTCTCTAGGAACTGTCTTTTTAAGCTGGGAGAAACGAAGGGCAATTAAAGACAGAACAGTAACTTGAGCAGTAAAAGCTTTTGTTGAGGCTACTCCTATTTCTGGACCAGCGTGCGTGTATACTCCACCTGATGTTACTCTGGTTATAGATGATCCAACAACATTGCAAATACCAAGTGTTAAAGCTCCTTTTTCTTTAGCAATTTCTAAAGCAGATAATGTATCTGCAGTCTCACCAGATTGAGAAATAGCTATTACAATATCCTTATTTGTTAGGATAGGATTCTTATAACGAAATTCTGAAGCATACTCAACTTCAACGTTGATTCTTGCTAAATCTTCAATAATATATTCTCCTATCAAGCCTGCATGCCATGAAGTGCCACAAGCAATAATTATTATTCTTTCTGCAGCTACTATCTGTGATTCAAATTCTTTAATGCCTCCTAAAATAATATCATTTGTTTTAGGATTAATCCTACCTCTCATGGTATCAGTAATACTTTTAGGCTGTTCAAAAATCTCTTTTAGCATAAAGTGATCGAAACCACCTTTTTCAATTGACTCTAAAGTCTGCTCAAGTTTCTGGACATAAGGACTTTTATCTTCATTTAAAATAGTCTTAATAACAACATCCTGATTCTTATTTAATTTAGCTACTTCACCATCTTCTAAATATATAACTTTATCAGTATACTCTATTATTGGAGAAGCATCAGATGCTACAAAATACTCACTATTCCCTATTCCTATTACTAGAGGAGAGCCTTTTCTAGCAGCATATATCTCATCGAGGTTACCTTCCTCTATGACTACAATCGCATAAGCGCCTATTACTTCATTTAAAGCAATTCTAATTGCCTTAAATAAAGTATTATCATCATTATCCAATTTAGGATCACTATCTGACTTACTTTTTACATTATTATATACATCTTCAATTAAATGCATTAAGACCTCGGAATCTGTATCACTTTCAAAAACATGACCCTTTTCTTCTAGAACTCTCTTAAGTGATGAGTAATTCTCAATAATCCCATTATGAATCAAAGAAAATTGAGAATTTGAAGAAGAATGAGGATGAGAATTTATTTGATTAGGAGGGCCATGAGTCGCCCATCTTGTGTGCCCGATACCAACTGATCCACTTGTATCACTATCTCCTATAAATTCTAAAAGATCAGAGACTTTTCCAGCTTGTTTGTAAGTAATTATTTTACTCTCGTCTATTAATCCGATACCAGCACTGTCATAACCTCTATATTCAAGTCTCTGAAGACCTTTTATCAAAATCGGAAAAGCTCTTCTACCTCCTACATATGCTACTATTCCACACATTTAATTGTAATATTAATTAAAGAAATATAATTTTAATTTTCAAATTTACCACTAATTTAATACTAAAACCATTAAAGATCAGAATACAAAACAGTAATCTTTAAAGAACTATTTTTTATTACTGTTCTATTAGCATTTATTGATCCCCCAGAAGATAATAAGTATAGATCTGATGTAAAAGAAGAATCATATAATAAATTATAAAAATATCTTGTAATATTAAAAGTGTATTGATCATTATCTAAAGATCCTCCAAAATGAGTCACTCCCTCAGTTATATAATCAGAAAGGAAAATGTTATTACCTGAACTATCAACTCTTACCAATGAAAGATTTTCATGTGCAGGATAGTTTTCATCATTTTCAATATCAAAAGATAATGTAACCTTATTAATTGCCTTACCTTCTAATGCTCCTGCTAAAAGATTAGTGTTTTGAAGAACAAGCTTACTTTTAAATCCAGCCATAGATTGAACATAAGAAAAATCTGCACCTAAATTCAAAACAGAAAGTGGTTTTTCATTAAATATATTAATTCTTGCCGATTCTCCATCTAACACAAAATCTAAACTAAGGGAATCGCTAGAATTATTATGATAATAAACTGTAAAAACTGTATTTGATCCTGATGGATTAAGATATAGTATTGTGTTTAAAGCCATACTATGGCTAAAAGGAGTGTTAGGGATTATCTTAAAATAACCAAAATTATCTTTAAAGGTTTCATTGTCTATTAATAAATCATCAGTACCCATATCTAAAATTTGTTGGCCAATACCACCACCTAAATTCATTTTTAGAGTTGGTGAAATAGATGTGTCACTATTTATTTCAAATGAAGCAAGTAAACCATTTAAGGAATTATCACAATCAGAGTGAGCATAGTTTGAATAGTAAATTGAATCCTTATATATATTATCTGTACAATAATAAACCTCAAGTTCATTAAAGGATGTTACATCACCATAATATCCAGAATAGGAATAAGAAAAAACTACAGAATCTGCTATTGGATTATCGCCTAAATCAATATTACTCTCAGAAAGAGAAATCTGTGTGAAAAAAGAACTGTGAATAAACCCGAAAATTGGATCAAACATACTTCCTAAAAGTAAAGAAGATGTTTCATCTGATCTTAAAGAGTCTACAGATTCGGTAGAAATTGTAATGCTAAATAATGAATCGTTTTGACCAAAGTTGCTACTAGAGATTTCAATTCTATCAGAAGAAGGCTGAACCTCTAAGCCTACAACATCAGTGTCTTTGCAAGAGTAAATAAATAAACTAGAAAATAAAAAAATGTAAAAGTGGAATTTATATATATATCTATTTTTCATAAATTAAGCCTTGACTTCTTCCTCTATGAAATTATTATAAAAATCAATATATTCTTTTTTGTAATTCTCATGACCTGGGAATTCTAAAAATGGTTTTCCAGAACTTTCAATATTAGAAAGAACAGTCTTATTAATATCTTTACTAGCCTGAATAATAGCATCTGAATAAGAAATAGCGAATTTATTTAAGTTGTTTACACTTAAATCTTTTAAACCAGAAAGATCATTCTTTTCTAAATTCTCGAAGAGTAATTTATCAATAATAGTATCACTTAATTTACCTTTATAGCCATTATCAAAAACAGAATAAATAACTTTAGTATTTTCAAATAAAGGATCCTCTGAATATAGCTTCTTTATATACATGGGAACCAATGCTGTAAACCATCCTTGACAATGAATTATATCTGGAGCCCACCCTAATTTTCTTACAGTCTCTATTACTCCTTTACAGTAAAATATCATTCTTTCATCGTTATTTTCAAGTAACTTACCGTCAAAATCATGAAACATTTGCCGTCTTGGAAAAAACTCCTCATTATCAATAAAATAAACCTGCATTCTCTGTTGTTGAATTGAAGCTACCTTTATTATTAGTTGATGATCAAAATCATCTATTATAAGGTTCATCCCTGAAAGCCTTATAACCTCATGTAGCTGATGTCTTCTCTCGTTTACTGTTCCAAATCTTGGTAGAAAGATTCTTATTTCTTTACCTTCTTCCTGCATTAATTGAGGTAATACACCACTTAAATCTCCCATACTTGATTGATTCATATAAGGACATATTTCCTGGGAAATATATAATATCTTTTTCTTTTCCATGAGCAAATAATTAGTTTACAAAAATATAAAAAATAATATGGTAAATAAGGCATTTTGAATTAGATTTGTTACTAACATAACATCTAATATATAGTATACAATTAGTATGATTATCTTTAAAAAGAAAGAACTCTTAGCGGATTATATTGCTTCAAAAATTAATCGCCATACAATTGGACTAACCGCTACTATGGGAGCCTTACATGAGGGGCATGTTTCACTAATTAAAGAAAGTAAAAAAAAATGCGACATATCAATATGTAGTATTTTTATTAACCCAACACAATTTAATAATATAAATGATTTTATAAAATACCCAAAAACTAGTGAAAGTGATTTGAAATTACTTAAAAAATCTAAATGTGATATTGTATACATGCCAGAATCTAAAGATTTATATAAAAAAAATGAAAAAGCAATAAAGTATGAATTTAATAATCTTGCAAAATATCTAGAGGGAAAGTGTAGGCCTAATCATTTTAATGGAGTAGCGATGATTATAGAGAAATTATTTAAACTTATAAGGCCAACTCATGCTTTCTTTGGGGAAAAAGATTTACAGCAACTTTTAATAATTAAGCAGCTTGTGAAAAAAAATAGAATGGATATTAGGATTATTGGATGTCCAACTATAAGAGATAATAAAGGATTGGCTATGAGCTCCAGAAACACACTACTCTCAGAAAATGATCAAACTTTTAGTGCAAAAATATACCAACAATTATTAATATGTAAAAAAAACTATACAAAAACTCCATTACTAGATCTAAAAAAAAATGTAATAAAAAACTTAAGTAAATCTAAAAAGATTGAAGTAGAGTACCTTGATTTTGTAGATATTACAACTCTTAAACCAAAAATGATTTTTGAAAAAAAAACAAAATATGCAGTATGCATTGCTGTTAATATTTCAGGAGTTAGGCTAATAGATAACATTATTTTATAGTTTTACAATATGAATAAAGAAAGGGGCCTTAGATTTTTAAAAATAATTTTTTCATTTATATTTATGATCTGTATCCTCTATTACTTCTTTGGGAAAAACCCTGATAGTTTAAAACGAGATTTACTAAAAGTTGATTATTTCTATGTTTTATTATCCATGGTTTTTGGAGCTTTAGCTTATATAAACAGAGGTTTGAGGTGGATTATTCTAATTGACGCTTTAGGTCATACTATAAGTAGAGTCAACGCGATCTCTGCAGTTTCTGTTGGATATTTTACAAACTTATTCATTCCAAGAGCTGGAGAAATATCAAGATGTACCTCGTTAAAAAATTCTGACAATATTCCTGTCGACAAACTTTTTGGCACCATACTTATTGAAAGAGTTATTGATCTTTTTTTTCTTTTAGTAGGCGTTATATTAGCTATCGTTCTAAAGTCAAGTGAAATTACATATTCCATAAATGAATATCGAAAACTAACTCCTAAAGAAGAACCAGCGTCGTGGAGCAATAGTATTATTATAACAGTATTTGACGAACCTGTTTATGGACATTATCTAATTAAGTTAGGATGTATTGTAATTCTATCATTACTTATATACTTCTTTAAAAAAAATAGCAAAAAAATACCTCTTTATAAAAGAAAATTTCTAGATTTTATTGATGGCTTAAAATTAGGATTTAAAAGCATTAAAAAAATAAAAAATAAAGCGTCTTTTTGGTTTCATACTTTAAGTATTTGGATTATGTATTTTCTTATGACCTATATCTGTTTATATGCAATCCCTGAAACATCTCATTTAGGTGTTTCTGATGCACTATTTCTACTTGTTATAGGTGGCATAGGAATGGTGATACCAACTCCTGGAGGCTTCGGCTCATACCATGTAATTGTTATGGTTGGATTAGTAGCTCTTAATATAGATAAAGGGTTTATAAGTGTTCTGACATATAACGAATATAACCCAGCAATTTTAAATCCATTTATTGTACATACTGGACAAACTTTTGTTGCAATAATTATGGGATCTATAGGATTATTTATGTTATTTATTAACAAAAAAACTCTTAATGACTAATTTAAAAAAGATAAAGTCTAAAATTTATTCTATTTCAGAAATAAAAAAAATAGTAGAAAAATGGGAAAAAAATGGTGAGAAAATCATTTTTAGTAACGGCTGTTTTGATATAATTCATTTAGGGCATATTGAAATTCTAGCTAAATCTGCTGATTTAGGTGGTAAGTTAATCATTGGGGTTAATTCTGATAAATCAATTAAAGAATTAAAAGGAAATTCAAGACCTATTTTAAAACAACAAGCCAGGTTAGCAACCATTGCATCATTGTTTTTTGTTGATGCAGTTGTTGTTTTTGAAGAACTAACACCACAAAAAGTTATAGAACTAATTAAACCAAATATTATAACAAAGGGTGGTGATTATAATAAAGAAGATGTAATAGGAAAAGATTTTATTTCTAAATATGGAGGAAAAGTAGTGATATTACCACTCTCAAAAGGATTTTCTACAACAAATATTTTAGACACAATCAATGATGGCTAAAAAAATTCAGACTGCTTTTTTCTGTCAAAAATGCGGTACACAATCACCTAAATGGCTTGGTAAATGCCCTTCATGTAGCGAATGGAATACCTTTGTTGAAGAACATACTACCAAAAAAGAAACTGGAAAAGATGGGTATATAAGCTCTACAATTAACCACCCAAAATTAATTAGTGAAATTGATTATAGTAATGAAAAAAGAATTATTACAAATGATAAAGAACTAAATAGGGTTCTTGGTGGAGGAATAGTACCTGGTTCCTTAATACTACTTGGAGGCGATCCTGGTATAGGAAAATCTACACTTTTACTGCAATTTTCCTTAAGCTCTAAATCTAAAAAAATACTTTATGTTTCTGGTGAAGAAAGTGAAAAACAAATCAAGATGAGAGCAGAGAGAATTAATAAGGATTCTAATCATTGCTTCATTTTAACTGAAACCTCAACTAACAATATTTTTAAAGAAATAGAAAAACTCCAGCCAGATATTTTAGTGATAGATTCTATTCAAACAATACACACTGCAAGTTTAGAATCTACTCCAGGAAGTGTTTCTCAAATTAGAGAATGTACCTCTGAATTAATAAGGTATGCCAAAGAAACAGGAACTGCAGTATTTCTAATTGGACATATTAATAAGGATGGCGCTATTGCAGGTCCAAAAGTATTAGAACATATGGTTGATACTGTCTTGCAATTTGAAGGTGATCGAAATTACATATACAGAATATTAAGAACAATCAAAAATAGATTTGGCTCTGCATCAGAATTAGGAGTCTATGAAATGAGTCAGGATGGATTAAGAGAGGTAAGCAACCCTTCAGAAATATTAATATCAGAAAGAGACACTCCAACTAGCGGTGTTGGAATCGCTGCAACTATAGAGGGAGCTAGACCATTATTAGTAGAAATTCAATCTCTAGTTAGTACTGCTGTTTATGGAAACCCTCAACGTTCAGCTACAGGTTTTGATACCAAAAGAATGAATATGCTACTTGCGGTATTAGAAAAAAGATGTGGTTTTAAACTTGGAGCTAAAGATGTCTTTTTAAATATTACGGGTGGAATAAAAATTAACGATACTGCGATTGATTTAGCTGTAGTTTGCTCTATACTTTCTTCAGATCAAGACATTTCACTAGATACGCTTGTATGCTTTGCTGGTGAAATTGGGCTTTCAGGTGAAATTAGAGCAGTTAATAGAATAGAAAACAGAATCAAGGAAGCTGAAAAATTAGGCTACAAAAAAATTATTATTTCAAAATATAATAAATTAAGCGGAGCGAAATTTAATATAGAAATACAGAAATTTGGAAAAATAGAAGAGGTCTTTAGGCTTCTTTTTTAATTTGTTCCCAATATTTGCACTGTATGTTCTTTTGTCTTAACCTTTGTAATAACCTCTTCAATTATACCATCTTCATCAATAATAAAAGTAGTTCTGTTAATACCATGATATTCTTTTCCCATAAATTTCTTTAACCCCCAAACACCATAGTTATTTAAAACTTCTTTTTTCTCGTCAGATATTAAATCAAATGGAAGATCATGCTTTTCTATAAATTTCAAATGTCTTGCAGGACTATCAGCTGAACAGCCTAAAACAACATAACCAGATTTAATTAATTGATCATAATTATCTCTTAAGTTACATGATTGCATAGTACACCCTGGCGTCATATCTTTAGGATAAAAATACAGAACAATTTTCTTTCCTTTGAAGTTATCTAAACTAACAGTTTCTCCATTTTGATTAACAGAAGTAATCACTGGTGCAGTATCTCCTTTTTTTAAATGTGTCATTTTTTATTGTTTTTATAACGTTCCTCTTCTTGCTTGTTCTGCTTCTATACATTCAAATAAAGCTTTAAAATTTCCTTTTCCAAAAGATTGAGCTCCTCTTCTTTGAATTATTTCAAAAAATAATGTTGGGCGATCTGTGAAAGGTTTAGTGAAAATTTGAAGTAAATAACCTTCATCATCTCTATCAACAAGAATACCATGCTCTTTTAAAACTTTCATATCTTCAATAATCTCCCCAACTCTATCGCCCACAGTTTCATAGTAAGAATTTGGGATAATTAAAAAATCAACTCCTCTTTCTTTCATCTCAATAACTGTTTTAACAATATCATTAGTAGCTACTGCAATATGCTGGCATCCAGGTCCATTATAAAAATCTAGATATTCTTCAATTTGAGATTTTTTGAGACCTTTAGCAGGTTCATTAATTGGAAACTTTACTCTACCATTGCCATTAGTCATGACTTTGCTCATAAGAGCAGTATATTGAGTAGATATATCTTTATCATCGAATGTTATGAGGTTAGCAAATCCCATTATTTCATTATAGAATTTTTCCCACTTATTCATTTCTCCCCATCCTACATTAGCAACCATGTGGTCTATATATTTTAAACCACAATCTTTAGGATTATAGTTTGATTCCCATTTTTGAAATCCTGGTAAGAAAACTCCATTATAATTTTTTCGCTCAATAAAAACATGTACAGTGTCGCCATATATCTTAATACCTGATTTTACAACTTTACCAAATTCATCTTCAACTTCAATTGGTGCTAAATATGATTCAGCACCCCTACTTGTTGTTTCTTTCCAAGCGCTTTTAGCATCATCAACCCATAACGCAATTACCTTAACCCCATCGCCATGTTTTATGATATGATCTGTAATCTCGGTATTGTTATTATCCATAGGGGATGTGAAAACTAAACGTATCTTATCTTGAATGACTACATAAGAAGTTTTATCTCTAATTCCTGTTTCTAACCCCGAATACGCTAACGATTGAAAACCTAATGCTGTCTTATAATACATTGCAGCTTGCTTTGCATTCCCAACATAGAACTCAATATAATCTGTACCTAATAATGGAAGAAAATCCTGAGCATCCGGAAATATCTTTTCTAAATTATAAGTGATGTTATTAATTGTATTTAGATCTTCTCTCATTTTATTATATCCAAGATTTATGATATTTACCGTCTGACAATTCAATTGCCGCTTTAGTAAGTTTTAGAGGCGCAAAGGTATCAACCATTACAGCTAACTCATCAGTTTGTTTTTTGCCTATACTTCTTTCTGCCGCTCCAGGGTGCGGGCCATGCGGAATTCCAGCTGGATGCAATGAGATAAAGCCTTGATCAACATGATTTCTACTCATAAAATCTCCAGCTACATAATACAAAACCTCATCTGAATCAATATTAGAATGATTATAAGGAGCTGGAATTGATTCTGGATGATAATCATACATCCTTGGACAAAATGAACAAATTACAAACCTTGATGTCTCAAAAGTTTGATGAACTGGAGGGGGTTGATGAATCCTTCCTGTAATCGGCTCAAAATCATGAATAGAAAAAGCATATGGATAATTATAGCCATCAAAACCAACTACATCAAAAGGATGAGAAGCATATGTGTATTCATGAATCATATGCTCTTTCTTAATTTTAATAACAAATTCACCTAGCTCATCATGGGTTTCTAATTCGTCAGGCACTCTAATATCTCTTTCACAGTAAGGTGAATTTTCAAGCATTTGACCAAAATAATTTCTATATCTTTTTGGTGTATATACAGGAGTATATGATTCAACAATAAACAATCTATTATCACCCTTTTCAAATTTCAATGAATAGATCATGCCTCTTGGAATAACTAGATAGTCTCCCGGAAAAAAATTTAGGTTTCCTACAAAACTTCTTAAAACACCAGATCCTTTATGTACAAAAATCACCTCATCACCATCAGTATTTTTATAAAAATAATCTTCTTCTAAGTTAGTTGGTGAAGAGAGGGATATATTTAAATCATTATTAAGCATTAGTGATATTCTACTTTCTAAATGATCTGAAACTTTAGGTATATCAAACCCCTTCATTAAATATGCTTTTAAATTTTTATCAATAGCAATCTCTGGTTCAACAGAATAAGCAGGTTTAATTGATTTTACTTGAGTTGGACGATGTATATGATATAATAAGGAAGACATACCATCAAAACCTATAGTCCCAAATAATTCTTCATGATGAATACTTCCATCTTTTTTTCGAAAAGCTGTATGTCTTTTATGAGGTATTTTTCCTAATTTATGATATCTAGGCATAATTTTTTATTTATACAAATATAATATATCTAAAGAAAAACAAAAGCAAAGTAATTTTATTACACAAAATTAAAAATATTAGCTTTGCATGTATATGATATTAAGCACATATAAAATCTCTAATAGTAATCAAGAGTTGATTGGTTTATTAGATAAGGATATAATTATAAATTTAAATACTGCTTTTGGTAATATTTCTTTAATTGAGCTTATTCAAATATCCGAATGGAAAGATAAAGTATTAAAGGAAGTAGGGAGTGGTAAGTTAACCAGACACAGATTAGATAAGGTAAGTCTCTTATCCCCAATTCCTAAACCAAACTCATTTAGAGATGCATATGCTTTTAAGCAGCACGTTGAAACATCAAGAAGAAATCGTGGTGTTGATATGATTAAAGAGTTTGATCAGTTTCCAGTATTTTATTTTAGTAATCATAATTCAATTCATGGTCCAAATGAAGATATCGTATGTATGCCTAGTCACTTTAATAAATTAGATTATGAACTAGAGATTGCAATTCTTGTTGGTAAAAAAGGTTCAAATATATTAGCTAATGATGCTGATGAATATATTGCTGGATATATGATCCTAAATGATATAAGCGCTAGAGATCTTCAGATTAAAGAAATGAAATTCAATTTAGGCCCAGCAAAAGGTAAGGATTTTGCATCCGTACTAGGACCTTTTCTTGTAACTCCAGATGAAATATTAGAAAAT
>Ga0114994_10003430_pt1 | contig 11555 bp, 7 predicted proteins | sample ArcticOcean_MG_C_9_FD_87043 | JGI IMG/M metagenome (GOLD analysis project Ga0114994, IMG submission 87043) | Marine microbial communities from western Arctic Ocean - ArcticOcean_MG_CB2_152 | ecosystem: Environmental > Aquatic > Marine > Oceanic | place: Arctic Ocean: Canada Basin | collected... | reverse complement strand
TGGGCCCACAGCCAAGGCCACAGGAGCGAGGCGGGCCGGTACGCCGGCGCCCACACGTTGTGGTGCGTCATGTACGCGACGTAGGCCGGGCTCGGCGGCGTCTCGGTGTCCGAGAGCTTCGTGAAGCGGACTGGCGCGTCGAGCTGTTCGAGCGCAGCCACGAGCGCCACCGTGTCCGCACAGGGAACCGCGCTGTCTGATTCCGCGTGCCAGAACCAGCACGGCGTCGACGCGAGCAGTGGCGCGAAGACCACATTCCCTCCACCGCACACAGGGACGACGGCGGCGACCGGGGGGCAGTGGTCACTAGCCGTGGCGCCGCGGCGCGCGAGGCGCGCCGCCAGCGTGTACGCGCCGAGGCCGCCGCACGACGGCCCGGTCAGATAGACGCGGCGCCGGTCGATAGTCGGCAACACACCGCGAGTAGCCTCGGCGAGGTACGCGTCTAACGTAGCGAGCGTCGTCGCGGCCTCGCGTGCGCTACGGCACCATTCCCGTTTTGACGCGAGGAGCGGCGAGACGACAACGGCGGACGGAGTGATTTGATTTGCGCGCAAAAGCCCTGGCGGGCAGTCCGGGCCCTTGTCGAATATCTGCAAAACGTCGTCGCCGCGCGAGGACGCACCATGTAGGTAGATGAGGAGGGGCAGTGGTCCCGTGGCATCGGCTGGCGTCCAGACCAATAGCTGCTCGCCTGATGCGAGGCGGTAGTGCGCGTGGTTGTGGATGGTGCCGAGGTGCTGCAGTCTTGGTGTGTCAAGGGCAGCCATCACGGCAGCACCTGAGATAGGTGGGTGTAAAACCCGTGCGATTTGTCTGTGCGACTCAATGCGCGACAGAAGGCATAAAGAGCTTAACGTCAACTACTGAAACCGACAAGACGAAGCATGTTCGGACCTCAATACGTCGACGTCAACCCATTTCGTACCAATCCAACACGCACGACATCCGCTCTCGACCTTTTGTCATTGAAACAAAGGTCAAAAAGTTGCACATCCGAGGATGTGCATGCCTCCGGTCATCCCGGGCAGTGCCACAGCAGAAACGCTCGTGCCGCGCCTGCGCCAGCTCTCCGTCGAGGCAAGCACGAGCACGCAGAGCAAGCCACGCCAGCAGTACGCCCCCCAAGTCTCCTCGAGCAGCTCGGAGAGCAACGCGCAAGTCTCGCGCGGCCCGGAAAGCAGGCCACGCCCGCACCAGTACGTCCCGCAAGTCTCCTCGAGCGGGTCGGACAGCACCCGGTCGTCACCGAGACCGCCGCTGCCACATCCCCAGCTCGAGACCGCGGAGCTCGAGACCGCCGAGCTCGAGGCGCGCGTGCTGCAGCTCGCGCGGAAGTGCGTCGCACGAGGTCGACGCGCCGCCCGGCACCGCACGGCGTCGCGCTCGCGCTCGCGGAGTTCGCGCCGCCACGAGGTCCCGCCGACGATGGACTCGGACGCGGACGACGAGCGCGACTCGGATAACGCCTCGGCGTCGCCGCTCCGCCACGTCCGGCGCCTCGCGACGCGGGCGGGCCCCGCGACGACGGCGAATTCGAACGACGACGAAGCCGGGCCCCTCCGCCACGCGCGCTTCCGGCCGCGCACGCCTTCGGTCACGGCGTCTTTCGACGCGCGGACGCGCCGCTCCGACGCGCGGCGGGTCTCGCGGGGCGCGACGCGCGCGCTGTCGTCGGCCCTCCGCGTCGCGCTGAATACGTCATGCCCGTCCGACGACGAGTCCGAGTCCTCCTCCGACGACGAGGCGTTCGACGACGCGGCGAGGTTCGCCTTCGCGGCCGCGCTCTGGGACCTCTGATGTATATATACGACCGAAGCCACCCACGCACAAAGAAATTTAATAGTATGTCGTACTCTATTCTTTATTATCGTGGCGCGTCACACTCCGGCGTGTCTTTGGAGAGCCCTAGCCCGCCGGTCCGCCGCGAAGATGCGCTAGCGTGCGGGTTTACCAGTGTTGTTCGAATTTCATGCGCAGGGCCCAATCGTGCGGCGCAAAACGCGACAGCAGGCAGCCCAACACCGTGAAGGAACAACTCCTGGCAGCCCTAGCGAAAAAGCCATGGCCGAGCGCTCCCCGCGCGGCGGCGAGGACCCGGCCACGCCGCCGCGCCGCGTGCGCATCTCCAGCCGGTCGCCGACGCGGTCGCCCGTGCGCCTCGCGACGGCGACGCGATCCTTCGCGACGCCGCCGCGCGCGCGCCGGTCGCCGTACGCGTCGCCGGCGCGGAGCCCGTACCGGTCGCCGCCCACGACGCCGCGCGGGTCCGCGGCCGTTACTGTATTGGGGAAGCGCGTGCCGCGCGTGTCCCTGCCGATCCTCTGGTGGCTCCAGGCGCGGACGCGCGCGACTCTTCTCGAGAAGCGGCTGAAGGAACGGGCGGCGCCCGGCGAGGCCACGGCGCTCCGCGCGCACGTCGCGTCGCTCGAGGAGGCCGTCCGCCGGGTCGAGCTGCACGCGGCTCAGGAGACCGCGCGCGCGGCCGCGGCCGAGGCCAAAATTGTGCGCCTCGAGGCCCTTCCGCCGCCCTACCCGGAGACGCCCGAGGGCGAGCGGCGCCTGACGAGCGCCATGCGCGACGCCGACGCGCGCCTCGACGAGCTGCGGCGCGGGGCCCTGGACGCGCTGCGTGTCTCAGAAGCGAAGCTTGCGGACACCGAGCGGGACCGCGCCGCCGCGGACGCCGCGCGGGACGCGGCGCTGAAAGTGGCGCGGGCGGCGTGGATGGCCACGCGCCAGCGGTTATTGGCCACGGTCGTGGCCGAGCGCGCGCGGGCCGACCGCGCGAAGAAGCGGCGGCGGGCGGCGGAGGGCGACTTGAAGCGGGAGGCCGAGAAGGGCCGGCAGCTCGCCCTGGACACCATCGAGGCGAAGCGGCAGCTCGGGGACCGGGAGCGCGAGCTCGTCGAAGCGGGCAAGCTCGCGGACATGGAGCTCGGGGACCTCGTCGAGGCGGGGAAAAAGCTCGCGGACCGGGAGCGCGAGCTCGCAGAGGCGGGGGAGACACTCGGGGAAAAGGAGCGCGAGCTCGTGGAGTGCCGCCGGCAGCTCGCCGTCGAAAACAAGAGGGCGGCATGGGCGGGGGACAGGGAGCGCGAGCTCGAGGACTGCCGCCGGCAGCTCGTGATCGAGAAGCGGCGCGCGGAGACCGCCCCGCGGCGCGAGAAAGCCGCCGCGGACGTCGCGCTGCGGGCGCAGAAAGCGGTGGTGGCCCTAAACGCCAGGTGCGACGACTTCTGCCGCGATGCTATTTTGAGAGCGCACGACGACGTCGTCAACGGTCTGGACGCGTGGCTTCGCGACAACCGGCAGCCGCTCCTCGATGCGGCCGGCATCTACGCGGCACGCCGGAGGCCGTTCTCCAGGAGTAGTAGAGAGGCGCCCATCATTAACCTCACTGCGCCTATGGAACACATTCTCGCCGGCGCCGCGCGGCCGCTCCCTGTTCAAATCGCGCCGCTCGTGGCGGCGCGTGACGCCAGAAATGCGACGGGCTGCGACGCCGCGCTGAGCGCGGTTATGACCGTGGCGTACCAACGGCACGAGGCGCGGTTTTTAAGTGCTCACGAACGGCTGGCGGCGCTGCACGCCGCCGCTTCTCAAGCCGCCGCCGCCGCGGCGGGCGCCGTCGGCGCCGTGGTGCACCCCGCCGTGCAGCGGAAGATCATTAATGAAAGAGACAAACGGCGGACCGCGGTCGTCGCCCAGCTCAATGACCTGCGGACGTCCTTACGCATGGAGCGCATCCATCGAAAGTCGATGGACTTCATGCGCGAGGCCGCGCTGGCGGCGTCCATGGCGGCGACGGCGCGCCTCGGTACACAGCGCGTGGCCCAGGCCGTGCGCGTGACCGCGGACCAGGCCTCCGCGGCTCATACTTTGGCCCTCGAGGACCACCAGCGGCGCCACCGGCGGGCGCTCGACGACGCCATCGCGGCGTGCGAGGCGCGCCACGCCGAAGCCCTGGACCACCGCCGCCGGCGCGACGTGGCGCTGGCCGCGTCGCTGCGGGGCGCGACGCAGCGTGCCGCCGGTGGCACCCCGCAGCGCGACTCGCTGGCCGAGGCTGCGGCCGCGGTGGAACATTTGTACCAGCGGGAGGCCGCGCGCGGCGACCGGCACACACCGGCGCGGCGGCGCGCGCAGGCCGGCGCCTACGCGGCACCACCGGACGCCGCGCGGCCGCCGCCGCCGCCGCGCCGCCCGCCGCCGCCGCCGCCGCGGCCCCGCGCCCGCCGCCCGCCGCCGCCGCCGGCCTCGCGGCCCCGGGGCCGCGGGCCTTGTATGCCTTCGCGTGCCGCGCAGGACTGGGATACGACGGTGCGCACGGCGCCCCTGCCCTTCAAGCATGTGCCTGGTGGGTCGCCTCGCGTGGCGTAGTAACTTTACGTACCAATACGACCAAGCCGCCTGGTCTAGCCACTCTTGGCCAAAACCAGCCTTGCAGGACCTCTCCCGGCCCCAGCAGTCTCGTCGCGGACCTCCCCTTAATGCAACTCTAAACCCATTGTGCGGGTTTTTCAAAAACGCGGCGCTGGGGCGCGGCCGCGGAGGAACGGCAGCCCTTCCACCAAACCACGGTCACGCGTGGTCAGAAGAAAGGCTGCCCGTCCACCAAACGCGGGTCGACGCGATTCCGCGGGCACAGGGCCAGGCAGCAAATAGCAAGGCAGCCCTCACGACAAGATGCGGGTGGCCGTGGGCCGCACGCGCGAGGACCGCCTCGCGAAGCAAAGGACCGCCGCGACGCAAAAATGGATCGCCCAGCAGGCCCAGGGGGCTGAAGAAGACAAGGTAAACAAGGCTGCCAATGAGAAGGCGCAGCGGCGCGAGGCGACCATCACCGTGCAAGCGGGTCTCCGGGGCTTCCGGGGGCGGTACACGTGCCGCTTCCGGCGGAAGCAGATCTGGGCCGGGTTATTAGCTCAAAGGTTATATCGAGGGTATCTTGGGAGAAGAGCGGCCAAGTATAAGCGGTGGCAGCGCGACAGCGTCGTCAAGTCCATGCCGGCGTTGGAACGTTTGCAAGCGAGATCGGAAGTCACGCACAGCCAGGCGGGGTGGGTCGAGCTCTACGACCCCGAGACGTCTTCTCTATGGTACCTCGAGACCGATACTTATAGAAGCACGTGGGGCCGGCCCGAAGATTTGGATTTTGGTCTGAAAAGAAGAGAACGCATCTACGACGCCCAGCGGAAACGAGAACGGGACGAGTTACTCGTGGGTCCGAAGGAAGCGACGTGGCACAAGGGCTTTTATTTGGCGAGGAAGGAGGAGGCGGAGGAGGAGGACAAGGGCGTCCAGATCACGGCCGGCGGCCTTGTTTTGGAGTTCTCGGAGAGCGACGGCGACATCTCTGAATTATCAGAAAATGAGGACCTGGACGATCCAGCCACCCAGAAAAGACGGGCGGCCAAGATGGCGGCCAAGGCGAAGCGAAGCGGGAAGAGCGGCCCCGACGGTCCTTCGGACATTCCCGAGGACCAGATGGGTCGAGACGTGGGCGGTGCCCAAGGCAAGGCCCGGGCCTCCGCCTCGCCCGAAGCGAGAAAACTGGCCAAAGCTCTAGCCAAGGAGGAGAAGCGCGTCAAGAAACTGCGGGGCGACCTGGGCATCTCCCGGGAGCCCGTGGGCGCCAATTTGGACGCCTTCGTCAAGCGCATTTACCCCAAGCGCAAGGGCATTTCCTTAAAAAGTTTTCTGGGCGGCACGCGCGCCGAGGGCCACATGAACAACGGCAAGTTCGAGGGCTTCGGGACCTGCGTCTGGCCCGAAGATAGGGGACGCTATTCGGGCGACTGGCAGAATGGCAAAAGACACGGCGAGGGCATTTACTCGGCGCCCGATGGCAGGGAGTACGTGGGCGAGTGGAAGGAGGGCCGGCGCGACGGCTGGGGCTGCTTGTTCCACCCCTGCGGGGAGATGTACGAGGGCGAGTGGCGCGCCGGCTTCATGCACGGCGTGGGTCGGCTGACGTCGCTGAACGGCGACGCCTACGAAGGCACGTTCGTGGAGAACCGTCCTGAAGGTATTGGGAGGTTCTCGAAGATGAACGGCGACGCGTACCTGGGCGAAATTCGCAACGGCAAGGCCAACGGGAAAGGTATCCTGTCGTTCGCTTCCGGTGAAATTTACCGCGGCGAATTCTTGGATGATCTGAGGCATGGGCGGGGAGCATGTTTATATAGGGACGGCGCGCGCTACGCGGGCAAGTGGGTCCAGGGCTTCCACGAGGGCTACGGCGTGTTCGTGGCGCCCGACGGCGAAAAATACTGCGGTTGTTGGGAGCAGTCCATCAAACATGGCCGGGGACGGTACTTCTTTAGGAATGGCGACTTCTTCGATGGGACCTTCGACCAGGGCAAGGCCCAGGGCCACGGCGTGTACTGGTATACCAAATGGGGCAACGCCTACAGCGGGAACTGGGTCGACGACAAGAAGTCGGGCAAGGGGTCGTACGTCTTCGCTACCGGTTCCAGGTATGACGGCTGGTGGCGCGAGAACGACATCGACGGCAAAGGTATTTTTTCATATAGACAAGGTGATAGCTATAGGGGCGAATTTGTCCGGAATCGAAAGCACGGGACGGGTATTTATAAATGGTCCACCGGCAACGTCTACAAAGGAGCGTTCCGCGAAGATAGGATGAGTGGCGAGGGCGAGATGGTCTACGCCACGACGAACCACTATTATAGAGGATGGTGGCGCAACAACCAGAAGCACGGCTCGGGCTTCTTTCGCTTCGTGGACGGGAATACGTACGAAGGCGAGTACGTGAACGATGTGCAGCAGGGCCGGGGCAAGCTGACCTATATGCCCGGGACCATCTTGGAAGAGTCCTACGACGGCCAGTGGGAGGACGGGCGCCGGCAAGGGAGTGGTATCTACAAGTACCGCTTCCAGGACAAGATCGCATCATATGAGGGCGAGTGGGTGAACAACTTGCGGCACGGCCAGGGCTTACTCACATATAGGGACGGCGGCTCCTACCAGGGCGTGTTCGTCCAGGAGCGCATGACCGGGCGGGGCCTCTACATCTGGCCCGACGGCTCCCAGTACGAGGGCTCGTGGAAGGACAACCAGCGCCACGGCGAGGGCACGGAGCTGTCGGCCTCGGGCACGGTCTTCCGCGGGTCCTACTGGCGGAACCTGCGGCACGGGCCCGGCGTGCTCACCTATCTCAACGGCAACCGCTACGAGGGCGTCTGGGACCAGGACAAGATCGTGGGCCGGGGCAAGTACGAGCTTTTGGTGGACACCAAAAAGGGGGGGAAGGAGGAGATGGTCGGCCTGCGCGTGTTCGGGTACTAACTCCGGTGTTTTGTTATTTTAACATTTGCCCGCGCTCCGCTCGGGGTAATATGGAGGGTGTGTGGCTACTAGTCGCCTTTCGCGCGGTTGACGGGGCGCGACCGCCGACCGCCGGGCCGCCCGGACCGAGGAACAGAACGCTCTTATTGCTAGCCCGGACTCTTCTTCGCAATACTGAGGCCTCCTATGCTAAAACTTCACAGGCGAAGCGAGTGGGCATTTTGGTCCCCGATAGCGTCTTATTTTTGTCAGACGAGGTCTTTTTGTCGTTGAGCGCGCGTCGTCGGCGTCCCCCGAGCATCACTACACAACAATATTTAGCCCAACTGGGGCCAGCGCATACACATATATGCCCTACACGGCATACTGCAAAATCGAAACCGGAAATGCACATCCGGCCCATGCAACGCGCGGCGCGCCGCGGAACCACACCGCCCGGCGGCCGCGCGGCCGTCGCCTTGACGACGAGAGCAATCGTGAGAGGAAGCGTCGATGCACTAGCACGCGCCGCCGGCCCGCCGTCAAATTCGCGCGACTCACATTCTCGTTTCCGACCGCTCACGCCGCCGCCATCTCGCAGACTCAATCGCAACGATGAAGCTTCGCTCGACCGCCGTAATCATCGCCATCGGTGCGTCCGACACCTTTGGACCTTACGAGGACGGCACGAAAACCTAACAAGATCGGGGCTATTGTGGGTGGCCGAACGGACCAAGTACTACAGAGACGTCCGCGCAGGCTTGCTTGGGCATGTGTTTAGAGACGGAAGATGATTTGGTGGCCATCCACTGGTGGCCCATAAACCAAAAATGCTATTGCGAAGACTCTTGCCCGTGTATGGCTGACGCTGGCGACCAAGAAGTCCACCTCATCACGCTCGACTCGAAGATCGACAAGCTGCCGCCGGCGTGCGTCGACCGTTAACTAGATAGCTCGATTCCGCGGTCCAGTTTCTCCGGACGCTCGGTGCCGTGGCTCCACCCGCCAGCTTGCTCGCCGGCGGTTCCTTTCCCCACCCCGCTCGCGACATGGCGCGTCGTTTCACCGGTCGAGCCTCCCTGGGAGGGCGTAAAGATTCTCGTTCGAACACAATGCAATGCCATCGCCGGGATCGGCGCCGGCGGCGAGAATGTAGTTTATTTATACTTAGTACAACAGCAATCCGGGAGACGAGCGTCTCTCTCTAGAGCGCGGAGATTGCAGGAAACGGGTCCGCGTCGTCGGCGGCGAACATACCACTGGTCTGGTACGTCGTCGCGAACCACGCGTTGCGCCCCGACTCCTCCAGGGCCTTCTTGTAGGCGCCCGCGTTCTTCTTGGCCCAGTTCTGCTCCGCGTCCTCGACGAAGCCGTACTCGCGCTCGCCGCCCAGCGGAAGGATCGCGACCTCCGTCGCGACGCGTTTGCCAACGAGTTTGTTCCCCGCGTAGAACCCGAAGAGTCCCGTCTCCTCGAGCTTCCGCAGGGACGCCTCTGCGGTCTTGCGCTTCCTTTTGTCGGTCGGATAGATGACCGTCCGGAACTGAGCTCCCTCTTCGGTGAACTGCCCCTGCGCCGCCGTCGGGTCGATCGCGCGCCAGTACTGGCCCAAGAGCCGGCCGTAGCTCGCGACCGTCGGGTCGTAGGAAACGGAGAGCGCCTTGGTCCCGTCTTTCATGGTGCCCGTCTCGGCCGAGAAGACGCCTAGCAACGCGTCGAACGCCGGAGCGAGGAGGCGCGGGTCGCCGCCCGAGAAGTAGGCGGTCTCCACACCTCCGACGTCGTCGCCGTCGACGCCCGGGCGCGCGTACGCCCGCGCGCCCGTCGGGAACGCCAGCGCGAGCGTCGCGATTTTGGCACCAAGAGACCGCCGAGTCAGACTGGCTTGCTTGGCGCCCGGCGCCAAGGCGACGGCTGCGACATTGCCACCAAGAGACCGCCGAGTCAGACTGGCTGGCTTGGCGCCCGGCGCCAAGGCGACGGCTGCGACCGTGCACAACGTGAGGCGTAGGAGTGTTGCTGTCATCTGTGTGAGTGTTTATGCCTCGACAGCTCAGGGTGCTGCTGACTGTGCTGTGAAGAAAGCGCAGTGCAAGCAATGCGTCTTTCCGAATGATTGTTCGAATTGATGGTTGCACAACGAGTGCGCGCTCACTGCAGGAAGGACTAACGACACACAGCGTACAGATGATGCCAGCTCTGCGGGAGACAAAAAACCCGGCCCGACTTACTCAAAGCCGTGTATCGTGTTGGACCTCTTCTTGATTGGCATCAAGCCACGACCCGTCGTACGCAACTTGTGACCCTGCCATCTTAGCAGCAATACGTATTTCACGCGTAATTAATACGCGAGCCCCCAGGGGCCGCGCCCCGACGCCATCGCGCTGCTCAGGCCTCCTTCTTCTTGCCCCACTTGAAGGGCGAGAAGCCCTTCTTCTTCTTGGGCGGCGCGACGGCCGCGACCTCCTCGGCCACGACCTCCTCGACGGCCTCGACGGACGCCACGGTCTCCGTGCGCGCGGACTCCGGCACGACCACCTCCGTCAGGGCCCCCAACTTGCTCTGGCGGTTCTCGAGGTACGCGTCGAGCGCGTCCAGCCCGAGCGGCAGCAACACGAGCATGATCACGAGCATGATCACGAGCGAGACGATCGTGGGCAGCTGCAGCTCCACGAGGGCCGGCCGAACTTCGCGAGGGCCATATTCACCAAGATGCCGCCGAGCATCGGGCACCCCACCATCAAACCGCGCGTGACCGTCACGCGGCCGGCCACGTCCTTGGAGATGATCTTCATGACGGCCTCGAACTGGTCCTGGTTCAGCTCGGGCGTGGTGGCCTCGTTGTCCTTGTTGTACTGGGCCAGGACCTTGTCCACCGATTTGCGCTTCGGGGGCTTGACGGCCCCGATGACGCGGATCGCTTTATTGACTTGCAGATACACGAGCAGCACGGCCGTGTACAGCTCGTCCGAGTCCACCGTGCCGCCCTTGTCGTGGTCCACATCGTCGAAGACGCCCTTGCACGTCTCCTTGAACTTCTTGCGCGCGCTTCTCCGCGCCCAGGACACGATCAAATACGCGGTGATCGACGCGAGCACGGCCGCGACGGCGCCCATGACCACGATCGTCCGCGTCGAGGGCTCGCCGTAGGCGCACTTGTTGAGGATCTCGATCGGCATGCTCTCCGCGCGCGCCAGGGGGGGCGCGATCATCTCCGCGGGCGCCGCCATCGTGTGACCGGCGTCGGCCTGGGACCTGCGCGCCGGATTTCGGTCAGTAGTGTAGTTCGTCGGGCGCGCGGCAACAGCCTTCGTGCGCCGGCTAGTCCGGCGCGCGGCGACGGCCGTCTTGCGCCGCGACGGCAGGAATTAGACTATTTTAATAGTGTCTTGTTTTCTATTAAAAGTCGATCGGCTTCGCCCGACACGCGGCGCGACGGCTCATGCGATGACATATTGTCGTCTCGCGAACAGTTGGATGGCGACACGGCGCCTGCGTTGCTGCAATCACGTTTACGAGCCTGGCTGTCGAAAATGGGATTTTTCTCTGCCAAAACGGGTTTCGCTGCGGTGTCGCGCGCCTGGCGTCCGTCGGGTAGGAGTATGAGGGCCCGTGGAGCCCGCCTCAGGTGCAAAGGAGGTGGTCCCTTCGACACCGCCGCGCGCCCAGGACCGCGCGTCGTCGACCAAACGACCACCCCTCCCACGCCGTCGCTGCGACGCTTCCGCGGTCGTAGAGGGGAATAATTAGTCACAAGCACTTGGTCTCTAGAGGCCGAAGAACCCCTTCTTCTTGGGCGCGGCGGCGCCGCCCGAGGCCGCCTGCTTGCCGCCGTAGCCCTTGTCGTTGCGGTTGTTCGCTTGGTCGAACTGGGCCTTGGAGCTGAACTTCTCCTTGACGTAGGTGTGGCCCGAGGAGGCCACCTGGTCACCCCGGAAGGTCTGCTTGGCCTCCATCTCGACCAGCCATTCGGCCACGTCCTTGAAGTTCTTGCCCTTGGGGAACTTCTGCTTGTTCTGGGCCTTCTTGGACTCCTTCTCGGCCAGCACCTTCTTGTACTGGGCCTCGGTGAGGCCGGCGGGCACGTAGGCCGACACGGACGTGACGGCGCGGGTCTGCGTCTGGACCGGCGCGAACGCGGCGGCGGGCGTGGCTAACGCGAGGGCGATCAGGAGCTTGGCCATGGTAACCTGTGTGGTTGAGTGGGTGAGCTGGCCTGCCGGGCGGGCGGCTCGGGCGCGAGTCGGCTAGGTGTGCTTGCA
>Ga0114994_10003428_pt1 | contig 11559 bp, 6 predicted proteins | sample ArcticOcean_MG_C_9_FD_87043 | JGI IMG/M metagenome (GOLD analysis project Ga0114994, IMG submission 87043) | Marine microbial communities from western Arctic Ocean - ArcticOcean_MG_CB2_152 | ecosystem: Environmental > Aquatic > Marine > Oceanic | place: Arctic Ocean: Canada Basin | collected... | reverse complement strand
TGAACCAGTACCGCTGGAAGTCGTCCACTTTTTTGTACACGCGGTCGCCCTCGTAGCCCGAATAAATCATCCTGGCCACCAGATCGGAACTCGCCCGGAGGAACGCGGTCATCGTCGATATGCGACGCCCGAAGCGAATGAATTGCGAAGTCACCACGTTCAGCTTCGTGGAATACGGTAGAAGCGAGTCGCGGTGCGGGAAAGTCCGCAGGTTGTCCTTGTAGCACTCCATGCCGTCGCGCTTGTTGTAGACGTCCGTCATGATCCTCCTTCGCTAATTGAATATCAGGGCGGGTGGGGGGTTGGGGGGCACTCTCTGGTATGAAAGAAAACCGGCACCATCCCCGTCGCGGACCGCTGGCCCCCAAAGACTACAGCCCTCTGGGGCTCCTAAACCCGCACCCCCACAGTCAACGAGCTTCAACGTACCCCCACAGCCTAGGGTGCGATTTACGTACGGCGTTTTTTACGTGAGAAGCGGTCCGCCGTAAATTACACCGTGTATTACGCGTAATTTACGCGTGTATTTATTAATAAAACCCGCACGTATGCAGGCAGAGCATCAAAAAAGGACCTACGCTAGCCAAAAGCAGCACGAGTGCGGTGCATGAAGTACGCACATTGCTCGCAGCAGTACGCAACCAGCAATGGCACTGACCACGTCCGCAGTTTTGGGGCTGCAAACTCTGCGGAGGCGTCGATCGCGCTCTGCGGGCCATTTGAGCTCCAAAAGCCTTAAACCGGGCCCGTACCTCTCCGTCGGCTCCTAGAGGTGCCCTAGCAGGGGTTTTGAATACCTCGTTTTTTACGCCGTTTTTTACGTGGGATCTCCTCCGGCGGTGCTTTACGCGTAATTTACGCGTTTTTTCCGCGTTATTCGCACCCTAGCCCACAGCAACCTCAAGTTGAAGTAAAGGTAGTTATAGGCAGCCATAGACCCCCCTCAGACTTCCACAAACGCGCTTCTACTTCCGCTGGGTTCTTCCGGACGCTTTCGGACGTTTAACTTAGCGAAAAAGTAGGCTGGGGCGGAGGAAGTATATCATGATACAGAAATAAAACCATGGCGGAGTTTTACGATATTTTGAGATAGGCGGCTAGGTAGTGAAGTTCAGACTTCGGTTCTTCTTCTCAGGCTGATGGGTTGTTGCCAGTGGCTTTGAAAGTCTTAACAAGATTCCGAGTCCCGGCCTAATCGGACTCGGACAATTGAACCTGGGTCCGTGATATAAGTCGCGTTACATTGCCACCTCGAGCGCCCAACTTTCGGTCCGTACATTAGCCAAGTGTCCTTAGGAAGCTGGGTACCCGAGGAAAGTTCGCGCTAAAGTGCATTTCCTCTTTCATTTCAAGCCGCTATTTAAGCAGAATGTTCCCTGCGAGATTCATGACCAGCACTTGGCCTGAGATCGAATCATCTGTCAGCAGAGATATGAGAACATTGTCGATGTTGGTCTCGAGGACAAAACTTCTTGGATTGTTCATCGTAGCAAGAGTGGCCCTGAGAATTTCAAGTAGTGTTTTCCTTGTAATTGCGCTGGTATATCTTTCGAGCTTGTGGCCGATTTCAAGAACAAATAGATACCCTTTCAAATCAGCTGAAACATCTAGGAGTGCCCTCACAAAACGAGGAGATGTATTGCAAGCATCAAGTAGGGGTTCTAAAGTCTGTTCAAACTCTGCCCTATCCAATCTTTGAAAAAGAAACACAATTGACTTTGCACAATAAGGTTCAGACATCGCAGATTCGACTCGAATGTTGGCCTTAAGCCAAGAGCTCAAAGCAGCGAGTGCTCTCACACACCAGTAAGTTTCATCCAATAGTCGAACGTAAAGACGGACACCTCCGGCACGCCAGAGCTCTGCAGCAACATCACCTTGATTGTCACTGGCTGCCACATGGCAGAGTTCACACAGAACGGCAAGAGCAAATTGTTTCAAATGCCTTCGTCTTGCAACACAGGCTGCCAATAAGGTAGCGGCACCACATCTTGCAGCTCGAGCAAGCCGAGAACGATCGATGCGACACAGGTAGTACACAATTGGCACTAGCTGATCTTCAAGCTCGTCTCGACGGGGTACTAGTCTCTTTGTGAATCCATCACCTCTGACGGCGCCCATCTGGACTACTTCGAGGACGGCAACAACCGTCTCAATAGCTCCACAACTAGCTAATGAATCTAGTGCCTCTGCACTTGTCATACTGATGGCCTTTAATGTTTTGAGTAATCGCACAGTGAGTTTAGCGTCAGCGTCCCCATCAATCCCTTGTTCCCAGGCGTCTCGGACCCGCTGAGGAAACTCAGCTAGTATATCTAATACTATGGTTGCTGTCCTTGATGCGGCAATGGACTCCTTTACCACAGTATCTGCGTCGCAAAGAGCAGAAAGAGCATTAGCCATCAACTCTGCAGAATATCTGTCTGGGGAGGGATCAGCGCGAAGACTTGCCTCTAGGGACGCAGCAAGCTTTGCAGGTGTGTCCCTTAATGCAAGTGCACGACAGAGAGCAGCCCTTGAGGGACTCTGCAATTGCAGTTTTACTGTCTTGACGTCGAGGGCTCGAATGAGGAACTCAACACTGGCAAGAATAGCTATGCACTGAGACCTAGATCTTGCAGTCTTGTCAGGTGTCATCAACAATTCGACGGCAAGCTGCAGGCCTCCACTAAATAGAAATACTCTCAGGTGGGGCCCAGAACAGCGCAGGCCAAACATGTTCAAAACCGCGCCAAGTAGACCCAAAACTCGATGGTCAACTTTCGTGATTGGTATCAGAGATGTGAGCACGGGTGCGATCCCCAAGGCTGATAGTAAGTCTGCCGCGTTTGGAACAGCAAATAGGATGGTACGCAGCGCTTGAAGGACTTCAATAACACATCCCTGCGATCTAAAGGCTTCAACAAGCGAAATCGCACCTAGCTCAGAGAGAATGTGCTCTTCATCGACCATCGGTTTCACAAGTTTGAATAGTCTTAACAACAGCTTGCCGCCTTTTTTACTAGACACTGCAAAATTAAAAAGTAGATCATTAATCTCCTCTTGTTTCTTTATGTTTCTGTCCCGTAAGTCATCATGAACAAAATCTTTAGCATCTTCAAAGAAGCCGACAGTAAAAGGGTCTAAAACGTCAGCCTTAGTGTCGATAGAGGCCTCAAACTTGATTCTTGACGATCCTGTACGTGAACCTGCATCGTGTTGATTTATGTCCCAATTAGCCTCGCTTGAAAAGGAGTTGCTTATTGGCAAGACCTCAGCCCTAGCACCTTGCCAGCCGTTTTTCACTGGGTCATTTGGACAAGACAAGGAGCCAAAGTCATCAACAATCTTGCAGACATCAAAGCCGTCTTCAATTTGATCTTCTTCATCTTCCCGATATTGCCTCAACATCTGGCTGTCAGCAACTGCTGGTATGAGGGAAGGTGCAACGACGCCAGAAGAATTAGCATGCTCAGTTGAAATAGACTTTGACCCGATGGCGCGACTCGTCAGCTGCAGCTCATCCTTGCCGTTAGGAGACGAAAAGTGGTGACTTGGCTGTTGTGCAATCATTGGAGCTAGGGCCTGGGCACAACTAGGTGTCTCTGCAAATCCACCAACCTCAGAGATGCTCACCGATTGTGGTGGTGCACGTTGCAGCCACGCATGACCCAGAAGTACTCGGGCATTAGCGCGCAGCGCAGCTTCACGATTAAAGCATTGAAGCAAAAAGTCGCGTAGAGCCTCACTCGCACCAGCAGGAAGCCTAGGTACGTCATCTTGCACAATCCGAAACAGCGCTGCCATGGGTGTTAGATCAAAATGTGGAGGCTTCCCTGTTGTGAGCTCAAGAATCGTGCAACCAAGGCTCCAGATATCACACGCCGCAGAGGGTGGGGCGGACATCTCAATGATCTCAGGCGCCATCCAGTAGGGGGACCCAACCATGTCATCGTCAAGATCAGCGCCCGCAAACGATGCTGCTCGTGCCTACATCAGCCATTATATTGCGTTCAATATGTGGTCGTCTATAAGCAACTCTGGGAGTATACAGCCACACCAAAATCTGCTACTTTTGCCACACCAGTCTTGGATGTTAAGATGTTAGCCCCCTTGATATCTCGATGAAGCACACCTTGTGCGTGAAGATACTCAAGCCCAAAGAGCACCTGCCGGCAGGAATAGCTAGGTGAATTATTGCACTTAATACTTGCCTGGTGAACGTATGAACTACATACCGGCTCCGAGAAATCTCCAAATAACTTGCGCACTGAGGCCTACTAACATGGACTTGTATTAAATGGAAAACACTCGAAATTGACGTACGAGGCTGCCATTTTCCATGTATTCAAGAACGACATGCAGACCCTCGCTGCCATTTATAGCACCCAAATATTTAACAATATTTGGATGGTCCAATTTACTAAGAAGATCTAATTCTGTCAGCACCGCCTTGATGTCATTGTTGCTTCTTTCAAACTTTTTGATAGCTACAAATGCGCCTGTCTCGCGCTGCCAGGCCTGATGTACCACCGCACTACTACCTTGTCCAATGACAGCACCAAGACTGTAATCACCAACCAGATTTAGCGCCATCGGATGTAGCAAGGTCTATATCGCTCCAACATCTGATTTAGGGCATGCAAATCGTCATGTCCGGCAGGCTTGAAAAAGATCACGCGGGCGGCGAAGTAAGCATAAAATACCACCCGCAGGGCCCAGGGGCTGTGTACTAGAGTGACCTGTGTCCTTCGTTGCGACGTTTCCGGCCTCTAGGCGGTGGTGCAAGTTTACTAGGAGTCTAGGACAGAATTAAACTGGCTAGTCACAGCTAGTAGCCGCGGGCCATGGGCGCGCCAGGCAGCCCCGTTCGACACCTCCTGCGCATCAGCGCGCAAAAGTTCCGCTTCGAAACCTTCATGGCTCAGCCTAGCCATGCACTAGTAGCACTTAAGTATACAACTGGGTGAGCTATGGTATGGCGTTTGAGGCGCAATTGCGTAGGCACGAGGCCCTGGCTGCCCGGCGACCCGACAAAATCGTTGGGGCAGTATGGGCCTCTACCGCGGGCTGCTTCGTGGGTATCGGCGAGCGTGTGAACCCCGGACACAGTGGGCACGGTCAAATCGTCTCTATCGCGACAGACCTGCGCAACATCTCCGTCGACGAAATACCAAGCTGCTCTTATCCTTGGCTGGGAAGGCATATCGGAAAAAGTGCTGCACTTTCGGCGCAATATTCGCCCGAGATGCATTTACGGCGAGAACGCGGACTACACATAGACCGACATCTTATGAGCCGCTGCTGCAGTTGAGTGTCTCAGGTCGTCGGTGACCGCACGGACGACGATATCCGACATTGCGGTTGCCCGATCGACTCGAAACGGCGCCAAGAAAGGCGATCGCGTGATTCTTTTATGGTTTTTGCCCGTTTTCTCGGCGTGAGGCAGCTCATATGTTTCCGCGTTTTTTGCATGGTGTCGTTCACCTATTATTGCCTTTCTTCGTGATCAAGCTTGTTGCGAGGTTGCCCGGGCGCCGAGCTACGGCCAGCAACATCACAAACTCTTAAGCTACTAGCGGGTGGCCAGGCTAGCCATGAAAATTTCGTTGCGCTCCAGTGAGTTGTCGAACTCGTCTGTGCTGCGACGTCCAACGCCCGGCCGCAAGCAGCGCGCCTCGCGGCGCAACGGGCACCAAGAGACGCTCTTCATCACGGCTCCGGACCACTGGCATGGCCTAGCTACACTAGGCACCAAACCTAGTAGGCCCACGCACCCAAACTTGTTTGCTTTACTTCCGCCCGGAATTGTCTTACTTAACTCACAGGCCCCGGCCCGAGGCGGGCCGCCCATTCCGCTCGGGTGAATGGCGCCATGGCTGAGTTAAGCAAAATGATGCGGCCCAGGGCGGATCCCCCAGTGACCGCGGGACGTCCGAGTCTGCGAGTATTCGTCCAGAAAAAAGTTCGAACTTAATTCGAGGGCCTACTAATATCCCGGTCGATTCCTCCCACGGGGGGGGCCGGCTCCCCCCAGTGGCGGGTTTTCACAAGTAACCCACCAAATTCTCTATTGGCGGTAAAACGTTCTGAGACTTCCGCGCAGCCCCAAGCCACAAGAGTTGGTTGAGAGGCAGTCGACGACGTATGAACAGCCTGCGAACAGACAGCAGCGCGAACGAATGTGCTGCTGCGTCAAGAACGTGATGCCAACATCGTGTCGTAAGGCCGTAATAACCTCTAGCGTGTTTAATATCCCTAGCTTTTGTTGGTACCCTGGGACACACGGATTGCTACGACGGCCCCATTTCCGCCACTCATGCGTTACTTGTGAAAACCCGCCACTCCAGCTTACTTTAAGCCGGCATGTCCCAATCGGACCCCCTCAGGCTGTGTTTCAGGGCACTCCTATTGGGAGGCGCCCGCTACGCCGCTACGCGTAGGCAGGGTGCACGAGAGCTCTGCCAGTGGAGGACGCGCGAGAAACAACTGGCTGTAACCGTGACTCGGGATTTTACGCAGCGCTGCGGTTCGCGAGACCTACAGTGCGTGTCGGTGGATTAAAGTTGGGATTCGGCGGTCCCGCTACTGCTCGTGGCGTGAAAGCCGGAGCTTGAAGTTTCAACCCCCCCTCCCGCCGTAGTGTTTTTCCCGCGCGCGCGGGTAGTATGTTTCCGTCCTATGATGTACTTCTAGTAGTGACACAGGCCCGGGCCCGTTGTGTTTCAAGTTTTCGCTCTTTGGGCGCCAGCGGTTCCCGGAGCGTCTCCCCCGCCATGCTAAAGCGCCGTACCGCGGGGCTGGGATGAAGGTGTAAGCGCGGGGCTGCGTTTGTGAGGGTGTTCTCCGAGTCGGCCCGGGTGCCGCGCCCGGGCCGGCGCGGACCAGGCTGGGCCCGGGCCGGCGGCGTGCGCTGGCCCGGGCGTCCCAGTCCACCGCCGATACTTTTTACCACGCCACTCGGACGAGCCAGGACACCAGATGCGGATCAGACCACGCCACGGGCGGGTTAGATGCAAACCAACTCAGCCCCTCCTCTGAAACTAACTTGAATACAATATACCCCACCCCGTAGGCAGACATTTGACGACAATAGCAATATGGACCCGATAGACGAGGGTACCTTGCTTACACACCATCGATTTGGAAGTGGGACCGCAGATGCACTAGTTGCTGGGTTAAAGGAAGAAAACCCACGCTTGCGCGAGGGTTCGCTTCGGAGGCTTTATTCCATTGTTGACCGATGCTGGTCAGAGATCTCGGACGCGATACCCTTGATAGAAGAGCTCAGTGAAGACGATACTTTTAGATCGCACGAACTTGCCGCGGCAGTTGCGAGCAAAATATTTTTTCACCTTGAGGAGTATGATGATGCGCTCCGACTTGCTCTTGGAGCCGGAAATTTCTTTGACATTGATGCAAAGACAGAATACGTTGAGATGTTAATTTCAAAATGCATGGATACTTATATTCAGAATCAGAGCTCTCCCACTGGCATACAATCACAGGACCTCGATCCACGTCTTGCCAATGTCATTGAGCGCATGTTCCAACGTTGCTATGCGGATGGCAAATACTTTCACGCAGTAGGAGTGGCACTTGAAGCGCATCGTCTCAACAAGGTGGAAGAAATTGTGACTCAATGTCCACTAGGGCACAGACATGCTCTATTCTCTTACGTTTTAGAAGTTATTCCATCTGTCACTGCCACCTGCGCATTTCGACAGCTAGTAATTCGTACATTAGTGACGCTGCATCCATTATTACCGTCGCCAAATTACATATTTCTTTGCAGCGCACTTCAGTACCTTGGAGCTTCAAACGAGGTTCAAGATCTTCTGCTTAAGCTGGTTGATGGGAACAATCACCATGAAACACTTCTTGGATACCAACTGGCTTTTTTAATTGCTGAATCAGATAATCATAGATTTATTTTCGACATTGTATCAAAACTGCAGGATCGCGCTGGCTCATCAAAACTAAGTGATGTACACCAAAAACATATATCCCACCTTGTCCGAATTATGGATACAGATGGTTTGGCCAGTAAAATATCCTTAGAGTTTATGAGCACTAGGTCCCGAACTGACACTCTGATATTTAAGGCAATTAAGGAATCCATTGACGGTAATCGAAACTCTGTGTTGCACAATGCAACAGTGATTTCACACAGTTACGCAAACGCCGGCACAAAAGACACTGCGTTTTTGCGCAATAATTTGGATTGGATGGGCAAAGCATCAAATTGGGCCAAATTTATCGCCACCTCATCAATAGGAGTCATTCATAAAGGCCATGTAGAGGAGTCGATTCGCATCTTACAACCTTATCTCCCACAAGCACCTGCATCTAACTCACCGTTTTCAGAGGGTGGTGCCTTATATGCACTGGGCCTGATTCACGCAAATAAGGCGCAGTTAGGAACCTCAGCTGCAATTTCGCGCCTGATAGATGCCTTGCATAGTTCAGGGAACTCCGAGCCATTGCAGCACGGGGCATGCCTTGGCCTGGGTTTGGCAACCATGTCAACTGGTAAGGCGCAATACTATGATGAACTGCGGACTGTGCTCTACTTTGACTCCGCCATTGCAGGCGAAGCAGCTGCCTATGGCATCGGCTTATTGTTACTAGGGCATGGTGACGAGACACTGCTCTCTCAGAATGCAATCTCTGAATTATATTCGTATGCGCATGAAACTTGTCATGAAAAAATCATCCGTGCAGTGGCACTTGCGATAAGCCTTATTGTTTGTGGAAAGGAGAATGCCGCGGAAGCGACTATTGAGATGCTGTTGCGGGACAGAGATGCCATAATTCGGTATGGGGGCATGCATGCGATTGGTCTGGCGCATGCCGGCACAGCCAATAATCACGCTGTCAAACGTCTCCTTCATGTGGCTGTTTCTGACGTATCTGATGATGTCAGGCGTGCTGCAGTAACCTGCTTGGGTTTCGTCCTGTTTCGAAATCCAAAACGAATTATTGCACTAGTGGGATTACTACTGGAGAGCTTCAATCCACATGTCCGGTATGGAGCATGCATAGCAATCGGACTTTCGCATCCGGCCTCAGGAGACGCTGATGCTATTGCATTACTGCAGCCATTGCAGACGGATGCTATTGATTTTGTACGTCAGGGGGCTCTGATGGCAACAGCATTAGTAGTGATGCAACAATCCAGTGCACAAGTGCATATGCTAGGTTCTTTCCGGAACAAGATCACAGAAATTGTTAAAGACAAATACCCTTCAACACTCACGAAGGTAGGTGCAATCATAGCGGCAGGTATCATGGACGCTGGTGGTCGTAATTGTGCTGTGGCATTGCAGTCCTCCAGTGGGTTTTTAAAACACTCCGCATGCGCGGGCCTGGCCTTGTGGGCACAAAGTTGGTACTGGTATCCCATGTTTCACTTTTTTTCTCTAGCTTTAACGCCCACTGTCCTCATTGGCCTAAATTCAAATTTTGACATGCCCACAGATTTCTCTGTTATCTGTTCAGGATCCTCTGATTTGTTTGCATATCCTCCTCTGACGACAGAAAAGCAAGAAACGAAGAAAGAACGAGTCGCAACTGCAATTCTCTCAACCACGTTGAAACACAAAGTGAGAGAAAAGGCAAAAGATAAGCAAAAGGTGCCTTCTTCAGCATCAGAACCAGATATAACTTCAATCTTGTTGTCAAATGCAAATCTCACCAGCCCTCGAGAACCACTAGACCCAGCTTGTGCCGAAGTCACAGTAGGAAGTTCGTTTAGGCTGCCAAATCCGTCGCGTTTAACCCAGATTCAAATGCAATCCTGCAAATTTGACCTAGAACAGCGTTTCATTCCGGTTGCCACTACAATCAAAACCTCTGGTATCATCATGCTTGCAGATCAAGAGCCCGGCACCATGCCTCAAATTACTAAGTTTCATGATTTCGCTCAGGCTATCAATGAATCTGCTTCTCCCACGGCATTTGAATGGCCATGTGGACTGCTCTAATCGCTTTTTTCCGTAGATTCTTGATCTGGCAAGCTGGTATGTCACCATGCGTCGAATAACATCGCGGGACGCGGCACGAAACGCCACTGTGACTGACGCGACGTTCGCGGGCCACTAAGATTGCGAGACAAAACCATTTCGCCCACTCATTTCGGTCAGGTCCTAGGGAGGCAGGTAGGGTCTCCGGCTCAAATTACCCGCCAACCAGGCACCTCTGCCAGATGTCTAATGACAGAGGCTCGCCCCGCTTTAAGTTGGGGAGATGGTGTTCAGGGTTCCCGACCCCGGGCTGGAGGCAATTCCGAAGGCTTTTACCTGGGGCTCCGTGGTTTCCCACGGGCGAATTCACGGGCGCCACACGCGGGGTCCGGCCGAGCCCCAAATGGCCCCGAGCCCCAAATGGCCGTAGCTCCATAAATAATTATCTGCTAGGCGGGAAATTTGAGGCGGAGACCCAACCTGCCCCCGGGGATTTGACCGAAATGCGCGGGCAAACGGTATTGGCCTGGTTATTTTAGTGGCGAAAGTCGCGCAATTCGTCGCGCCAGTGGCGTTTCGTGCCACGTCGTGCCACGTTTATGGCATGCCATCGAGCTTGAAGGCACAGCTTGCGCATCCGCCCCTTACGCCATAGCTGCCCTTCAGTCAGCTAACCGTAGAGTAGTTCACACCTTTCCCTTGCAGGGGGCAGGTCCACGCCGGACAAAAAATCGGCGTGGGGAGCGTTCGTTCGGGTTTAAGACTTTTTGGAATATATAATAAACCATCGATTTCGCACTTACCGGTACCCGGAAGATCCGCCGCCGAGTTACCTGTGGCTCTCGAGCCGCGCGGCCGCCGCCTAGGAAGCCGCCGGAGGCGAGTTTCTTGTCCAAACGCCACGTCTCATTGCTATTCGACTTACCGTCCAAGATGACCGAGGACGGGACGTCGAATTGGTGCTCGCATCCGGCTATGCTCCCCATTTCGGAATGCCTCTCGAACTATCAGACGCTTACTACGCCGACGTCGACGTGCTCCAACTGCGCGTCCACGCCGACGAAGGTCTTGTTTTTTGTTGCGACGCAAATGCCACTATTGGAACCGAAAAATCGCATCTGCCGCATCAATCCCGCGGACCCAACGGCCTTAACTACACCAATGCGGCCGGGCGTCGTTTCCTCTCCTGGCTCCAGTCTATCTCCCTCGCGTGAGTCGCGTCGGCCTCCTCTTTCTTCGAGTCAGGCCTCGCTTGCAACGCCACCTGGTTCCATCCCTGTAGCCGGCTTCCCCACCTTCCGGGCCACATCGTCGTCCGCACTCATGACCTTAAACGCGCCGTCAAATGTTCCAAGCTTGGATGCATGCTGGTCGACTCAGATCATTTCCCACTCAAAATCGCATCGCCTTAAGGAGTTCCTTACGAAACCAAGGCTTCGCCGAGATTTCAGTGCTCTTCGTGGAATTCCGACGACGCCCTTCGCAATCGCCATGCCCCGTACCGTTAACGGTACGGGGCACACAGGCCCTAGTGAGTTTTGCGCCACTAGCATTTAAGCTGTTTTGCGCCGCTCGTCAGAACGCTGTTCTTCGCCGCTCGTCCTTTCCGTCCCTG
>Ga0114994_10003423_pt1 | contig 11568 bp, 7 predicted proteins | sample ArcticOcean_MG_C_9_FD_87043 | JGI IMG/M metagenome (GOLD analysis project Ga0114994, IMG submission 87043) | Marine microbial communities from western Arctic Ocean - ArcticOcean_MG_CB2_152 | ecosystem: Environmental > Aquatic > Marine > Oceanic | place: Arctic Ocean: Canada Basin | collected... | reverse complement strand
TTTCACTAAATCCAACAGTAACATCTACCTCTAAAAGATTATTTAAACTTGATCCTATTTTTAATACATCGGCCCCAATACTAATTGTTCTAGAACCTTCTTGTAATCTTACAATAACAGAATTTGTACTTGTATCAATTTGTGTTACAGTATATCTTGTATCAATAGGTGTAGACACAACCTCTAAACTATCACCTACTTTAAGTTGAACGGTGTCAGCAAAATCAGCCTCTGAATCTGTATAAAATATTTTATTTAACTTATATAATTTTTGAACTATAGTTTGCTCAACACCATTAACAGTCTCTGTAACACTTTCTTCACCAATTCTTATTACACTAAAATTACCTGAATATCTCTTGTCCCTTGGTGGTAAATCTACAACTGCTTCATCTAATACATAAGATATATTTTTTTCTACTATTTGTTGTAAAAATGTATTATAGTTAATTGCTGCATTTCCATTATATTGAGATTCAAAGTAATTAATTTTACTTTGAGAATTTGTATCTAAAATATATCTTTGTATAATAGATCTTTCAGTATCAATAGGAGCCTGTCCTGTGATATCAAATGCTACATATAATAATGGATTAATTAATTCTTCAAAAAACCAATTAGGTTTAATATCAAATTGATTAATAGAATTTAATGAAGTTAAGTCTTGTGCTTCTGTTGGTAATTTAGCTAAAACTAATTTTCTAAATGTACCGTCAGCTAATCTTATAGAACTATTACCATCATTAAAATTAGTAATTGTATTAATGTTTGTATTTAATCTATCTACAGAGTTTTTAAGAAACCCAAAACTTGGAATCGTAATTCTAGAATTAGTTCCATCATTATTTTGAATGTTAACGGTTACCGAATCTCTGCTTGAAGTAATCGCTTGATTGACTTTCTCAAAGCTCTCCAACGAATTGTTAAAAAGTCTTAACAGTTCTGGGAGCATTGTTTGTATTGAATTATTTTCAGCCATTATCTAGGTTTCAATTTTATTATTTATTTGATGCAATCATATGCAAAATTTAACACACCTTGTTCTGTACATATTAAATCAATGATAGGAATATCATTTAATTTTAAATTAGGTATAGTTGCAATTAATTTACCAAACGAACCAGTATTAAGTCTGTTTGGGGCATCAGTGTATATTTTTATATCTCTTGATCCTATAAGAAGAACATTATTAAATGTTAGCCTCATAACTTGACCAGTTCTCCACTGTATATCAGTATCATCAACATAAATAGAAATATCACCATTTGCCTGGTTAATAGTATCCAATCTTAACATATTAGTATATGTAAATAAATCCACAAATACACTAGGAGCAACTACATTTAAATTTAAAGGTGCAGTTTGCGTAATAGGAACATTACCATTATCAAGAGGTACCATTAACTTATAAGCCTGTACATTATTAGATATTTGAATTTGATTAGGTGTATTAGTATTAACAGTTATTCCTGTTCCTTGTCTAACCACATCTGTATTATATTGTAAGGTCGTAGCAACCTCACCATTAGCTAATGCCTGAATCTCATCAGAGTTTTTAGCAATTAAATCTAATAATGTAGTACTGCTCGCAAACGCTAATGAAGCATTATCAAGCTGAGTTTGTAAATTATTAATTTGTAATTGTAAAAATGCAGATGTGCTAACCGAATTAAGTGTATTTTCAACAGATGCCAATCTTATTTCCATATCGGCTATTTCTAATTGCTGTCTTTGGAATATTTGAGCTGATGCTTGTAATTGCGCAGATGCATCTGAAAATAATCCCATTGAAAAAGTATTATAATCATTTATTATTGTATCAATACCTGCACTACCTGGGGAAGCATCAAACCTTAAATTAATTTTAAATCCATAACTATTACCATTTTGGCCAGTTACAAAATTAGGTTTAAATTTTGGATATCTTTGAATATATCCACCATCAGTAGTTGGTGTTACATTATCTAATACTAAAATACCGTATAAATTAGTTTTTGTTTTAGATGAATCACTTAAGTCTACCATATCATAATAAACTGCCACTGCATTAAATTCAAATGATTCAGCTAAATCCGTTCCATTAAATTGAGGTATAGAAGCTATAGTTGCATCTTGTACAATTTGTTGATAATTATTAGGATTAAAATCTACAGAGATTCCGTCTAATTCAGATCTTACATATGCAGAGGCTTCAAACCCAGGTGGGTTATTGTAATCTGCTCTATATTTTTGAATATTAGCATTAAGAACACTAGTAAATGTTGTAGGTTCAGTAAAGTAAGCATCTACTGTATTAGAAGTAACGCCAGGACCTAATCCCATCCAATCAGCAGCAGGATCTGTATAACCAGCAGGACCTGTTCCTTGTAATTGTTGATCATAATCATAAAATGCAAATATATCTAATCCTTGTGGGTGAACTGTTGCTGAGTTCCTTCCCATTATAAATTCACTTGTACCTTGTATTTTTAATGATGGTTGATAATTCGTATCAGAAATAGAATCAAAGAGGATAGTAGGTGTTCTACCTACCTCTGTCGGTACATTAATATATAATTCTGTATAAGCTTCACCAGCCTTATCTACATTATTTACAATATCAATTTCACCGATATATCTAACTACTCTTCTGTATTGTCTAGTTCCTGTAAGTGCTTCATCTTCTTCAACAAATCTAGGTGCTGTTATGCTACCTGCTTTTTCTAAAACAGTAGCTTCTCTAAATCTCATAGCGCCAGTTTCCTTTAACCACTTAAAGAATACTCTCTCGGTAACAGTTAGGTTTGTAGTGTTATCATATGTTGGATCACTAATAATAAGTTCTTCTAAATTCAGCGCATAGTTTTGAAGACTTTCAGTAAAATTAACATTAGGATCACCTTTTAAACCACCATTCCATATTGCACCATCTATTGTATCAAACTGCATGTAATTTTGAAAATTACTAAATGTCGTAGCATCTAACTTATCAAAGTCTGGTAAATTAAGAAGCACAAACTTAGAAAAGACTAATTTAAGCTCGTCATTATTAAGAGTTCTAGATAAGTCTTTAGCAGAGGAAGAGAACGTATAAAACGATCCCCCATCTGCTTGCGGAGTTCTGATTAAGGGCGTTGTTGCCATGTATATTTTTTTCTTTAATTATTTATGATATAGCATATCCTGTTCCACCAACAATAAACCAAACCGGGACACCGGATGCATTAGGAATTGCTAAAAGATGTACAGTTTCTCCTACGTTTTTTAAAGTAATAGTATTTGTCGTTCCGGTTGTTACTATGTAATTAGTAGAAGCTGGTGAAGCTATATTAACATCGCCACTACCTTCTGTATAAATAAAGAATATTTCTTGTCCTATACTTCCTTGAAATAATGATAAAGATAATGCTGTTGTAATATCTGTATTTCCACATCTATTAATTGTATAGGCTGGAATTGCAGTACTAGTACCAACATTAATCGCCATCCCTGCACCTGCTAAAGTATCATTAAGTGTTGATGGGTTTGTATCATTTCTAAATACACCACCACCTGTCATATTTAAATTACCCGACATTTTAACATTAGTTAAAATATCAAAAGTACTAGCATTGATGTCAAGTAAAATAGTACTTAACCCAACTCTTAATGCTTCTGTTGATAGATTATTTAAATTTGTGATAGTACCTGCATTTGGAGCAAAATATACTTCCATTGCATTAATTTCACTAGCAAGAACATTGAAGTTATCATTAATAACTAATCTCGATCCTGATAAAGAATCGGTTCCTAAAATTTCTGTTACGCTAATTGCCATTTGATTATTTGTTTTAAATTTGTTGAGATGTTTTAATCTCTTTTATATTTAAGATATTTCTACCTTTTTTATATTTATTCCCATTCGTATCAGTAAGTTCTAATGTTATCATATACTTTCCTGGGTCTTTAAAAAGGTATGTTAGATACTTGCTCTCAAAATATATATCCGCCACTGATGAGTTAGTAGTATTGGAGATGGTCCATTTAGGAGCTTCCTTACCAACCACCCTACATTTATCATAGACAAACATAGCCCATGACATCGGCGGTAATGTTTTACCATCATTAATAAATTTAGCAGTTCCCCACGTAGGATTACTTGTTATGCTTTGGCTAGATTTATAAATTCTACTTAAACAATCTACATTTCCACCAGAAGGATCTAATTCAAAGGGTACATAACTAGATGGAGTAGCTGATGTTGCAAATATTGTATTTAATATAGTAGTACTAGGTGTTACTAATAACTTACTTATATAATCTGTATATAAAGCATGCCCTAAAGGATTATCTGTTTCTACTAAGGCAGGTGTAGTAGCTGTCCATTCTGGTGCCAAAGTTCCACCACTTATATAAGTAGCAATAAAATTCCATTCTGCATAAATTAATAAGTACAAATACTCTCTCATTAGTAAGGCTCTAAATTCATCTAGAGTTTTTCCTTCCTGTGAATATCCTGATGTATCAAATACACCATTATTAATTGCTTCTGACATTGCAGCATAAGTTGGTCCTGACGGTGAAGTTTGATTAAATACATTAGGATATGCACCGGGTAAACCAAATGTTGTTATTGTATGTAAAAGATGCTCCAATACTTCTGTAATTTGAGCCTGTGGTGTAAGAGTGATGTTTTCCCAAACAAAATCAACATTAGCATTATTATCAGATGTTTGGTCCCACCCTGCTAATGTTTCTAATCCTGGAGTATATTCTCCCATTCCAATATACCCAATTCTCTGAATTGTTTTTAATGATTGCATTTTTTGCAACACGGCAGCTTGTTTATTATAAATTATACTAGAGCCCGTAGGATCTAATATCATTTCCACACACCTAGCTACTTTTTCTACAAAATTATCTGTTACTGGATCTGCACCACTGATGTTCCCTACTGAAAGTAAGGTCATTCCATTTATTGGTAATGCTTTAGCAAAAGGTGGGTATAGCGTAGTTGCTGCTATCTCCCCTCCAAAATAATCTGTAGCATTACCAGTTCCACTAGCGCAAATTCTAAGGCCATTCACATCTACAATATCAACAGATTTAAAATCACCATGTTTGCCAAAATATCTAGATACTGCTTGAACAAACATTGCATTATTAGCAGAATTTAAAACTAAGTTATAAACATATTTATTAATTATAGAATTTGTACTAACATTAAGTTGGGCAACCGCGTCAGCTAAAGTATATGTTGCTGCATTAAAGAAATGACTACCGACAGCTCCATTAATATCTGTGATTTGTAAATATGTGTTAGGTTCCATTTCACTGAATTGAAAAAATGCAGGAGTATCACCAGTCGTCGCTGTCATCTCCCACCACAAGTGGTATCCATTTTCCCAAGTGCATAATTTTTTATTTAAATTTTTCCATTGATAAGGTCCACTAAAACTAGCCTTACCATTATCTTGATAATTTAATAATTGAAAATCGGTAGATGTTCCAATCCCAAAGGTATTCAATATTGCATTAACCCTGTCAAGAGATTCATATAAACTTGGAGTTTCCTCGTCCCAGGTTACTGAAGGTTCTATTGGCAGATCCCACAAGGATCCATAATTTTTCCATGTATATTTGCCTTCACTTCCCCAAGTATATCTACGCTTTCTTGATTGATACCAACCTGAATATTCTACTTCTCTAGCATCTACACAAATTGCATCTTGTTTTACCGAAGATGAGATATTATTATATAAATCAAATAATTTCATTTCAACATTATATGTACCAACATAAGGTAATGTTATGGGTAATATTCCATATTTTCCAATAGATCCTCTTATTTGAAAAAAGTACGCTGGTGAAATATCAGTTGCATCTTTATATATGGACCATTCTATTTCTGTAAAATTACCTGACTCTAAACCATCCCAAGTAAATAAAGTTTCACCTGGTAATTGAATATCACTAAATACACCACCACTTGCAGGATTGGCTAATACAACAGATGCAACAAATCTATTAATATCATTCCCATAACCTCTAATGCACGGGCCTATATCATTCGTAACCTGTGACCAATCAAACCATAACCAAGGATCTGTTTGTGCTGTCTTAAATGCAGCTACTTGATTAAATATTGATGTTGTAACAGATTGTACTGTATCTCCTGCTATTACTGTATGTGTTGCTGTTGTACCTGATGCTGGATCGCTTAACGTATAAACATCACCTAAATCTAAACAACCTTGTACATTAAAATCAAATGTAAAGAAATCATTAGCATTTGTTAATTGATCCCATGTACTATTAATGTTATTCCATGTTAAATTATTAAAACTATCATTAGTTAATGTAATTAATGCTCCTGTTGGGGTACCAGGTTGGTCAGGTAAATATTCCGAAGAATAACCTTGTTTATAATTTAAACCTGCTACTTTATTTAAATTAGGAGCATATCTTGAGAAATAAGCTGCATATACACCAGCAGCAGATTTAATAGAAACATTACCACCATCCTCTAACGCACCTAGCACGCTATTAGGATCTGGTCCAATTGGTGGTGGCGGTAAAATCTCTCCAGGTGTGTAATCCATTATCATATTTTGACCAATAGCAGCCGCTCCTCCTGCACCAGATAATGGTGCAACGTAAGCATTACAAAACCCAATTACTGCTGAACTAACGACAGCTGCTTCTTCTAAACAAAAGGAATCAAATTTTCTTAAATCCTCTAAATATGTGCATGCAGATGGAGCAATTTTAAAATCAGTATTAATACCTGCTCTAATTGTATTTGTATCATTCCTACTTATGGTATTAGTAACTTCCAGTAAACCAAAAAAATCGGCCTCTGCTGTAATTCCTTTAATATGAGCATTAAGTGGAAGATACTCATTTTCTAATTTTCTCTTTAAACCAAATAGTTTAATAAGTATCTCTTCAATAGTGAAGTCCTGTAATTCTTCTGTAACAGGTAAATCCTCATCAGTAAATTCACCAGGAACTATTCTATTAATTCTATAAATAAGACTAAACATGCTAGTCTTTCTAAAGTTTTTGTTTGGTAATGTTATTTTTTTATCATCAAACTGAGCAGTAGGAGAAAATAAATCTACTGAATTACTTTGAATTAATTTACCAAACTGAGGAGAATTTGCATTTACATTTTTCCAAAACTCTTTAATCTTTAAATTATCATAGCCAAAAAACTTAATAGCATTTATTAATCCTTTATAAGAACCTATGAATGGGTATACATTATGACCCTCCATCATTATCTCTTTACGCTTAAGATTAATTTCTACATAATCAGGTAACGCTTCTTTTAAATTAGTATCTCTAAAAACTGTACTATCGGATGCAATAACATTATAGCCCATATTCTGAGTCATAACTCTTAATCTTTCATCTTCCTCAATACTCTCCGCATAAACTGTAAATTCTGCAACTGTAGTATTAGTACATTCATCTATAATAATTAATTTTCTTTTATAAGTATTTTCTTCACTAGATGAAAATGCTATATCTAGTTGTAATGCTTCTGATTTAATTTCATCTGTTATGATAAAACCATCAGGAGATACGGTTTGATTAGCATCATATTGTAACGGTGCAAGTAATTTATCTACTTTTATAAGTGGTGGGCCATCAGGCTCTTGCACTAAAGCAGACTGTGTACCAGTGTTAAAATCTTTATTAAATTGAAAAAGAAATATTTTATCAGGCTGAGTAGTTTCCCATTCAACAGTCCAATCACAATTATCACCAGTGGACTGTTGAGCATAACCATGAGGGTAGCCAAACATAAAGGTACCACTATTTGCATCTTTCATTTTTTGTAAAATGAATAACTGCCCTACTTCAAATAAATCAATAGAAACTTGCGGCAAGAAAATGTCACCAGTCCACTTATCAGCAGAACTGTCATATTTCATATTGTAGTTTTTCCCGCTTTTATCAAAGAAAAATAAATGTTTCCAATTAGCCACGCTCTATTAATTTATTTTTTGATACCACTTAGGAACTGCAAAGTTATAATAAATTCTTAAGTATTTAACTTTATTAATATAAAAAACCATTATAGGAGTTAAATAGTCATTTAAGAATTTACCTAAATGTATATTTCTAAACATATAATTTGACATCGTAATTTTTAATAATGTTTTAGAATAATCATATCCTGTATTTTTTAATTCCCACCCTTCTTCATATGTAGCTCTATATAAGCTAGGGAATCCTGTTCTATCATTTTTAACTGTCGCCATTTTATTTTTGTTTTAATGCTTTTAGTGTAGGGTTAGCTTGTAACCTGCCTGTATTTAAACCTGCAGAATTTGCACCAGTTGCAATCGTAGTACCTCTGTTTCTTTTAGTACTATTATATTTTTCTTGTTGTATTTTATTATAAAGATTATTTGCAATTGCTTCTTTATAGAATATATTAAGTGAACCTATTTTATTAGCTTCTGGTATTGGCTCATAAAAGGTGCCATTCCTATCTTTCCACCCACCTCGGATAATTGCTATATCATTGTTCTCAATAATAACATCCCCAAAACTATCAAGGCCTAATTGAGGATCTTCACCTTTTTTCAATACAATTTTTTTATTTTCTATTAAAACTCTTTGGTCAGTTACAGGATCTGTTCCATAAACTGGTATAAAGTAAAAACCATCTCTTATAGCTTTTTCATTAACTTCTGATATAAAGAATACATTTACAGAATCAATACCTTCAACATTCTCAATTATTGAAATAATATCTGATCTTGGAATTCTATCTCTTCTATTTACATTTAAAAAATATTCATCTAAGTTTTTTCTTATTTCAATTCTTATAGCATCTTTATCATAATTATCAAACCATCTTATTACAACATTAAGAGCATACCTTTTAATAATTGGATCTACAATTCTAGTCTCAGCAGTGACAACTTGCCTACCGCTTTTATTTAAAATGTCATAAGTCATTTCCTTTTCTTGTGCTGTCATTGTAAATTCTACTTCAGGTATACTAAAATAATCTAAATCACTAGTCAATTTTTTCTTTACATCTGGGATTAAAAATAAGTAAATAATATTATCATCATCTAAGTATTCATCATCCTTAGTATTATAAGCATCTATAAAAGACCAAAAATCATACTTACTTAAATAGTAAATATAATTATTAGGATTTGCTAATACAAATGAATTACTTTGGTATGGTGCAATTAATCTAGTAAACTGTGGATCTTCAGAATCAGACCCAAACATAGGGTTTCTTGTAATGTTCATTGCAAGAATTTCATTTAAATCTACTTGCTCTCCAGATGAATCTGTTCCTGGATCTATAAATTTTATGTCTAACTGCTTACCGCCAATATTTCCTGCTACTCCTCTAGTCTTAACATAAGTAACTATAATCCTAGAGCCTAGTGCAGGCGGTTCTCCAAATTGGTTATTTCCAAAGAATACAGTTAATCCACCATTAACACTTGATTTAATCATTGCAGCCTTAGCCCCATTATTCATATCATAGATGGAATCTTCAAGTTTCCATAATTGCCCGTCTACTAAAACTTCAACTAAAAATTGATCGGTAGGTTCTTTAGTTATTAAATTATAACTTTGTAATGGATTACCCGAGCCTGTAAACGCTTGCTGATCTTTTTCACCTTGAATAACCTCAACATTAACAAATTGTTTATTAGTTTTATCTAATCTTATAAAGTCGCTATTAAATCTTAAAAAATAAGTTAAGCCGTTTTGGCCTAGCTCAAAACTAGATCCGTTCATAATCTGCACGTAATCACCATTAAGAAGGGTAGCCGCACTTGTATTTAATCGTAATCCAATTATACCCCTCGCAGATATACCTCTTGTAGGGTCATGACCGGTTAATCTAGATAATCCATAAATAGATTCAATATTTCTTGCTCGTGAAATATTCATTTCAGTAGCTACTGCTTCTATATAAAAGAAAATCATTTCACCTAAATTTGATACAACAGTTAATACCTGACCAAATGGTGATGCAGGAGTAAATGTTTCTATTGCCTGGTCATAAGTCCGCTGGAGATATTCAAATGAATCTTCGAATAGCTCAGTAGCTTTTAATCTTGTTTTACTAAAAAATGACATTTACTTTATTATTTTAAAAAAGAGCCCCAATAACTCTTTGTTCATTTACAAAAATATCAACTAAACAACCATCGCGTTCCAATGTTGAAAAGAAACTAACTTTAGTATCAATATCAAATCCTGCTATATCTGGTAAACAGTAAGCACTTATTTGGCCATTAATAGAATTCTGTATTGTGTTTTCATTTAATACTAATGAAAATATTAATTCATCTAAATTTGCACCTAAATTAGCAGCTCCTAAAACATCACCTTTCCTAGTAAAAAGACAATTTTCTATTTTAAGAATCAATTGAGATAGTGTATCACTAACCTCTAAAGTATTCTCATTATACTTTGGAGAAGTTGCATCTCTACTATAAATATCTCTAATCATCTAAGAACACTAATTTTTTATTATATATTCTCTTTTGATTTAATAGCTTTCAGATTATAATTATCCTGTGAAAAAGTAATCAACGCCTTCATCTCCTTTTATTTCTTCAACCACTCTATCTACCTCTTCTCTTCCTTCAGATGAAATCATATCATAATTAATTGTAATATTACCTGGAAGATTAAATGAGAATGTACCTAAGATTCTAGATAATTGAATTTTAGCCTGGCCTATAACATATCTTTGGAATGCTTCATCATCAAATAAAGCACAGTCAGAAATAGTAGAAAATATTTCAAATATAACAGCGCCTTTAGGAAGTTCGCCTTGAAATCTAAATTTCTTTGTTAATCTATTAAACGTATATGATATTTGTGGTAAAAGAACTTGTCTTGCATTATCCATAAATAATGAATTGACAACATAATACATTAAATTTTCACTACCAATACCTGCACCATAAACATCATCATAAATAAATTTATCAATTGAAAAATCTACATCATCTGCATTAAAGCTCATACTACCAAATCCACCATCTTCTCCACTGAATCCACCGATCTCAAATACATCATTAACAGAATAAACCCTAGAAGGCATTTTAACTATACCTCTAGGATTATCAATATTGGCTTTGTTAGTTATAACCTGTTTGTCTTGCCCAGATCCATAAGGTACACCTTGTTTAAATGCTGGTACCTGTAATGCGCCCGCGGGTAAAGCAATATACATTTGCTCTACACTATCTTCATAAATTTTATAAAAATATTTTTTTGCTCTTTGTATAATATTGTTTATTTCCTTTTTAGGAACTGTAAACGGAATTTGGCAAGCGATAGTAAGATCATCATTAATTAATTTAATTAATTCATCTAAACAGGCTGCTTCCTCCGGATCATTACAATAAGTATTCTTGTTAGCCATACTTTGTTTATATTTTTTCTATTTCGATTATTTCAGTATTTTCAAATTTAGCCAGTTTAGTTGCTCTACCTTTTCTAAAAATACCACCTTCCATTTCCCCACTAAATACACCCCTAGGACCAAAGACATATGAATCTTTACACATTACATTTTTACTAACATAAGAATCTTCTATTTTA
>Ga0114994_10003420_pt1 | contig 11573 bp, 14 predicted proteins | sample ArcticOcean_MG_C_9_FD_87043 | JGI IMG/M metagenome (GOLD analysis project Ga0114994, IMG submission 87043) | Marine microbial communities from western Arctic Ocean - ArcticOcean_MG_CB2_152 | ecosystem: Environmental > Aquatic > Marine > Oceanic | place: Arctic Ocean: Canada Basin | collected... | reverse complement strand
AGGAATATCATTTATCTCAATCGTTTCATATATTTCAGAAGTATTTGTATATGTATTAAATACTAATGTAAATATATTTGTATCATCACTATAATATAAACCGGGCGAATTATTTAAAAATTGGGCGTTATATAATTTGTTATCTAATGTATCATACATATTATAAGATCCCTTTGAAAAAATACGTTTATATTTATTATCAGTATTTAAAAAAGGCTCTTCTATATATGTCCACAAAGACCATGTATATTCTATACCAGCTATTTCATTTACGGACCGTAATATAGGAACTGACATATTTATGTTTGGGTTAGATGAAATAATATTAACCTTATTACTATCAACTAAACCATTAATTAAATAAGGTGTGCTTTTTATTCCATATATAGATTGTATAAAAAATACGCCGGTATGAAACAGAACTATAAATATGATTAATACCAATAATATAACTACAAACTTACTAATAGATGTATTTGTTTGAAAAAAACTATTAACTTCTTTTTTTTTTAAATTGGGCGCAATAGATATATCATCCATATGCTTATTTATAGGTATTTTAATTTCCGTTTCATTACTTGGGATTGTTTCAATAATTTGTTTAGTATGTGTATTATTTTGCATTTATATTCATACTATATAATATTTTGCTCTTTCGTTTGTATCTTCATAAAATGTAACGGATGCGTTATATTTACTAAATAATGAGCCAACCACTACAGAACTAAATCCATCTTTATATATATCCCATGCTTTCTGTGGAGACAGTAATTCATTATAATAAGAGGTTTTTGATATGGACCCAGAATATCCTCCATCTGGACAAATTATAAAATCATTATTTTCAAATGATTCTGTGAATTGTAAACCGTTAAATGTTTTAGTTTTGACTAATTTACCATTTAAATATATATCAGTATGGTTGTCTCCGAATCCATAAATAACATTAAACCATTTCTGTATAGGTATATTTTTTACCGTTGCTTTATGTACGGAGTGGTCACACTCAATATTATCTAATTCTACAGCGGTTCCGTCTAAACATTCATAATTATTTGATTTATTACATGTGGCGCCTTTACGATTTGCAATATAATTATTTGTTTCTGTATCATAATTACACTCCATTACTTCTGTTGAAATTTCTTCAGAATTTTCTTCGCACCACTGACTGGCTCCTACATAATTATCAGATACATCAGCATTTGCAGGTTTTACTGTAAACTCGACTGTAATATCATTCTTATATGAATCTAAATTTATTTGTGGATTACTCTTTTTTTTTAAGTTGTTTTTTTTTATAATAGTTTTTTTTTTTCCAAATTTATAATTCCAATCATCTACATATACCCACGTTGATATTGAATAATTTCCTGAACCTTTTATAATAGTGTTTTTTGGTATAGTTGTTGTTTGTGTTGCATCAGATACATTTGAAATAAGTCTATTATAATTTTGAAACATATCCAGATTCATAAATAATGTAATTCCTATTATAAAAAGTAAAATAATAAGAATTATTTTAGAACGATTGTTTATTTGTTGGGAAAATAATACATACACTATAAATATAAAAAATACAGAACTAATAATACCCGAAAAACTATATAATATCATTATATTATAAAGCAGATATTTTTTGTTCGTTATATATTTGTTCTATTTTGTATAAACTAATAGGCTGATTATAATATTTTAAGTTAGATATCCCACCTAAATCACTATTTTTAATTGAACCTATCTGCAATACATCTGTATTATTTATATAAGGTGATACATTTGGTTGAGTACATACCAAAATATTATTAATAAATAAATCGAATTGACCGTTTACATAATTCATAACAACGTGGTTCCATTTTTGAAATAGAATTTTATTACTATTATATATCCGGATTTGTTTATAGCCTTGGTTTTTTACAAAATCTTTAATTTCTACTATTAATTCCTTATTATTATAATCATAATATATTGAAGGTCTTGAACCTAGTGATAATATCAACGCCGCATCTCTATTTTGTTCCGTTAATATATTTGTATCTAAATATAACCAAAAAGACATACCATAGTGATATGTATGTAATAATTTACTATTGTGCTGCGTTAATAGAGATGCTTCACTTATTGAATCTGTTAAAAAGTATTGGTTATTAAACTTAATAATAGAATAATATAATTTACTTAAAAATGACTGTTTTTGATTGTTTAAATACTGTTTTATCTTGTCAGGTTCATTTTTATATTTTTCCACAAACATTTTTATATTATTATCTGTATCTTTAATGTATTTTTTATCAGTACTTGTTACATCGTCTAAAATATTTGGAATATGTACAATTAAATCGGAATCACTTAAACTCTCAAATCCCTCTGGATTAATTGCGTAATTTATTAATGTTTGAGAATTTGTTATTTTGTCATTTAATTCTTTTAATGATAATGTTAATACACTTTTATTTAAATATTTCTTTCTTGATATAAGTAATATACCATCATATTTATATAATGCTTTCTGAATGATTGGTATTATAACGTATAATACACTAAATATTAATAGAATTATAAATAATATATATATAGTTTTATTTGTATTTTTTGCGTCGTTGATAAAATATACAATAACCGATATTAATATACAAGGTATATAAAATATAAAATATTTTAACCACTCTATATATAATGCGGTTTTGTTAGTGGGTTGCATATTAACGGATGTATCCTTAAAAAATAATTGATATATAATACTAAAAATAATTACATAATATATAAATACATACAAAAATGATATATGCATCAGTTTAAGTACGGATTTTTTTAATAAAAAATATATAATACAAAATACTATAAATATACCAACATAATACATTAGATTATTCATAAAATTCACATAAGATATATTTGCCCCGATCGAAAAATATAAAAACACGCCGATAATACAAAAAAATAATACAAACGGTAAATATATATAAGTTAAAATATTATACGGATTTAATAAAAAGAATGCGTATCCTGATAAGAAAAACATAGATACTAATAATATAGTATAATTATTACCTAGTTTAATATCATCACTTAATATCTTAGTTACTTCCATTTATATTATAACATATTTTCCATCGCGGTTTTTTCACCGTGACAATCTCTACATAATGCAACCAAATTATTTATTTCATTTGTGCCACCATGTTCTAAACTAATTGTATGGTCAACCTCGAACCATGCTGGTAATTGTTTTTTACACGAGTTACATGTCCAGTTTTGCTGTGAAGCTATATATTTTTTTTTAGTTTCACTAACACTTCGTTTATTTTTACCGCCTGATGTGGATAATCTTTGTATAGAGCGTTCGTCGATGACATCTTGTTGTTTTCCGATAAAAGGTGTTATAAAATTTTTAGAGTCCCTATCTATAGGTAATACTTTTATAAAATTATTTAATATTGTGGCGCTTTTAATATTTGATCCATTATGTGTACTTTTGTTTAGCATTACATATAATCCTAAACCAACTATACCAATCCCTATCATTTTATAAAATTTTTTATAAGTTTTTAATAAGCTTGAATAATAATGCTCATAATATGTATCATATATTAATAAACCTGTAAATAATATTACCCATCCCTTAAGTTGCATATATAAAGTATGTACAAATTATTATGATTAAACTAAAAATAATTAAACTTATTTTTTTTTTATATTCTATATCTTTTTGTTGGTCCGATAGAAAAACAATATAATCATAATGTTTAATATAATGGTTCATGTCTAAATATGTATACTTTTTTATTACATGGTATTGCTCATATAATAAATATCCGTATGTAACTATATTACTTGTAGAATCGTAATAGTTTACAATAGATGTTTTATGAATTAAGTCATATAATAATTCCTGATCTTTTTTTGTTGGTATAAAAAAGGGAATGCATTCAAACAATTGTTTTATTTTTTTTTTATTATAATTATTGGGTATATATAATCGTGTAATAAAGTATATATACTGAAATACTATATCTATATTTAATCGAAGCATATAAATATATAATATAATAAGAATTATGCTAGGAATGCCTATATGTAATAACTGTGAAAACTATGGACATTTATTTTATAATTGTAAAAGGCCAATTACAAGTTTAGGTTTAATATGTTATAGAATAAATCCACTCAATAATAATTATGAATATTTACTGATACAACGTAAGGATAGTTTAGGTTATGTCGACTTTTTAAGGGGTAAGTATAATGAAAATAACGAGTTTCATTTGAATAATTTATTTAGCGAAATGACCGATAATGAGATTGATAATATATTAAATAAATCATACGACCGTTTATGGAATGAATTATGGAATAAACAACATGAACCATTTGATATAAAACCTAAAGATAAGATGTTATATGTTATACAAAATAAACATCATTTGATAATTAAGAAGGGATGGAAATTACCTGAATGGGGATACCCAAAAGGTCGGAGGAATTATAAAGAGACAGATTTAGAATGCGCCTTAAGAGAATTTAAAGAAGAAACTGGGTATAATACTACAAATATAAAAATAATTCGGAATATATTACCGATTGAAGAAGTTTTTACAGGTTCAAATTTAAAATCTTATAAGCATAAATATTTTATTGGTTATATGGAGTATAACGATACATTATATGATGCGCAATTTCAAAAAAGCGAAATAGGTAATATGAAATGGTGTTCATATATAGATTGTTTAAATACAATAAGATATTATAATACTGAGAAAATAGAAGTAATTAATTATGTAAATAGTATAATTAATAATAATAGAATATATTAATATGGATACACATAAATATATTAAGTTGGAAATAAAAAAACACAATCTAAATAAATATTTTGAGACAATTTCTATTAGAGGTAATGGTGATTGTGGTTTTTATTCACTTATATATTTTTTAAACCATTATACTGAAGTGCAAGATTTTAAAAAGTATGATGATAAAATAAAGGATGGTGCCGTGTATTACGATAAAGAGTCGGTTTTATCGTTGAGAAGTATTATTTCTAAAATGTATAGTACTAATCCAGATGAGATTTCTAAAGAAAGATCCATCAAAATATTAAATCCAAATGAATGGTTACAAGATAATGACCTTGAAATGTTTTCAAGATATTATAAGGTATGTATATGTCTTTTTCAAATGGAACCATATAGAATGACTATTTATAATACAAATTTAAAACTGATTGGGCTTGATGGTTGTGACCACGTATTATTTATAAAACACAACGGAATAAAAAAAATTAAAGAAACTTTTAATTATAAAAGTACGTCAGGTATTCATTTTGATATTATGAAACCAGCCACAGATGTATTTCAACAAGCGACTTTAGCAGAAATAACAAAATCTCAAGATATTTTTAATACGGATTTTTCGCCTGATTCTGCTAATTCATCGCATGAATCTGATGAGCAGGATGATCCTTCACCAGATCATGAGTCAGATAAACCACGTAACTCTCCAACTAAACAATTAACTATAAAAGATGTAAAGGTTGACCTGTTTTATAAACAAATACATGTTGATGTGTTAAATGGATTTATTCAAGATTTAAATAAAAATTATTCTTTATATTTACTTCAAAAACCTATATTTTATTCCAGTATTCCTTCTATCATAAATGCTACTATAGATTTAAATAAATCGGATGAAGCAGCCAAAACCAAAAAAGTTTTTAAAAAAACAGAGGAACAAGTTATTGTCAAGACTGAAAACGAATTATTTACAAATGTTGATAACGAGTTATTGAAGGAGCACCAAATATACAAACCCAACACAATTAATATTGATATTAAAGAGTTTTATCTAAATAACCAATACGGGTTTACTGATACTATACATACATTATTAGAATCTATTAGAGATACTGACATGGGTGGGGAAAGTTGCGACAGATCGAAGGAATTTATCATGTTACAACATCAAAAAATAGTTCAAACATATTTAAATAGTTATACTCCGTATCGGGGATTGTTATTATATCACGGACTAGGTTCAGGTAAAACGTGTAGTTCTATAGGTATATTAGAAGGAATGAAAGAAGAAAAAAAAATATATATTATAACGCCCGCTTCATTACAAGCTAATTATAAAACACAAATGAAATTTTGTGGAGATAAAATATTTAAATATAATAATTATTGGATATTTATGAAGTACGATGAATATGATGATTCCATCTATCAACTATTTAAATCATATTTTTATTTAGATGAAGATTATACTACTCATATAAAGAAATATGTTAATACACATGGAGGTATATGGTTAATCAAATCAGGCGATAGTAATTACGACCGTCTACACCAGAAGGAACGAGTCCAAATATCAGAATTAATTGATATACTTATTTCTATTAAATATACATTTCTTAATTATAATGGCATAAATAAAAAAAAATGGAATACTATTAAGGGCACTCGTAATCCGTTTCATAATAGTGTAATTGTTATCGACGAAGCACACAATTTTGTCGGACAAATTAATAATAAACTAAAAACAAAATCTACATCCGTTTCAACCGATATGTATGAATCTATATTAGATGCTGAAAATTGTAAGGTTGTATTATTGTCAGGTACTCCTTATATTAATTATCCATCCGAATTAGGTGTAATGATAAATTTAATTTCAGGATATACAATTGAATACGAGTTTAATCTTAATACTGGCTATAACCTACAAGAAATTAAAGATAGTTTAAAAGAGGTACAACTATATAATATTATAGATTATACCAAATCGAGTATTAAAATTATTAGAAATCCTTATGGTTTTATTACCACTACAACCGGCGTTAAATACGACAAACCTGTTACATTTGATACTGAAAAAAAATTTATTGAGAGTATTTATAAAACTCTAAATAAATATAAATTAACATTAACCGTTCATAAATATAAAAGAATTCCTGACGAAGAAAGAGAATTTAACAATTTATTTGTTAAAACTGAAACAGAAGGTATTAATACAGGATTAAAAGTAATTAATAATAAATCATTCTTCCAAACCAGAATATCTGGATTAATATCATATTTGGGAGACAAAACAGCCCTAATGCCTCGATTAGAAAAACATGTAATCGAAAATATTAAAATGAGCTCACATCAAATGAGTGAATATAATAAATATAAAGCAAAAGAAAAAAAAAATAAGACGTCAAAGGGTGATGGTAGTTATAAAGTATTTACACGAGCCGCATGTAATTTTGTGTTCGATGATACTATTGTAAGACCCTTCCCAGAAAAGGTCGTAAGCGAAAAAGATTTTGATTATGTTGAAAAACAAGAAAGACTTCTACAATTAGATAGTTTTGAAGAAGATGGTGATAAGTTACTTGAAAATAATGAATACGATAAAGCTATTAATACATTTATGAAAAATGTAAAAACTAATAGGGAAATATTCTTTTTTAATCATTTGAAAAGATTCGTAGACGTTGAATTTAATGAGCCTCCTACGAAAGAAGACCAGTATGGCTTATTAAAATATAGCCCGAAATTTCATACCATTTTAGATAATATAATAAAGCATACGGAATCGTGTCATTTGTTATACAGCAGTTTTAGAAGGGTTGAAGGTATTGAAATATTGAGGTTGTTATTAAAATATCAAGGATTTCAAGAATTAGTGGTTGTTAAAGATAAGGCTGGAGATTGGGATGTTAAATTAGTATCTGGTTATAATGACGGTACCGTATTTAAAGAAACCAAAGTATTCGCACTATACACCGGTACAGAAGATAAGGAAGTTAAAGAAATTGTTAGAAATATTTACAACAGTAATTTAGATAAGCTTACTCCTAAATTAAATGAAAAACTAAAGATACTTTACAAATCAGAAGATGTTGATAATTTACACGGTAGACTTATTAATTTATTAATGATTACCGCATCAGGCGCTGAGGGTATTGATTTACAAAATACTCGTTATGTTCATATTACTGAACCTTACTGGCACAGAGTTAGAATAGACCAAGTTATAGGAAGAGCGAGACGTATTTGTAGTCATAATAGATTACCTATTGAGGAACAAACTGTAAAGGTGTATTCATACATATCTAAGTTTGTTCTTGAGGATGTTAAAAAGGACTTGAATGACATGACTACTGATGAATATTTGTTAAAGATTATGGAACAAAAAAGAGTTTTATCTGAATCATTTTTAAATACATTAAAAGAAAGTGCGATTGACTGTGTAGCTGGATCGAAATGTTTTAAATTTCCAAAAGTTACTGAAGAATTCAAATTAAATAAAGCGTATAAATTAGATTATAAAAAGGACCCGTTACAAAAACGCGAAACCAATACAAAGTATATTAATATGAAACTAAACTATGAAGGGGAATCTAAAACATATAAAGTAGATACATCTACCATGCCGCAAAAAGCATATTATAAAGAAAAAGAGGTTGGGTTTGTAGATGGTACCGACCTAATTAAATTATAATACAGTGGTGTAATTTGTCCTGTTGGTTTACCTATCGTACTTGATTATAAATCCAAATTTCTTTTGGATACCACACCATATTCGTTTCATATCTAACACCATTTCCTAATAAAAGATCTTTTATAATTTTATTTTTAAAAATTTCATCCATCAAAGGTAATCTAACCGCTATAATATCTTTGGTATTATTTAAGTCATTTTTTATGTGTGCCATTTGTCGTTTATGAGATAAAATGTGATGTAGAAATATCATGCGATGAAACTCTACATCCCATAATTTATTATATTCATCGTAATCTTGGTATGTTTGTTCATTGAAAATTTTAACGTCTATCAGCATTTATTAATAATAACACATAAATTTAACATCATTTTTATTATTAAGTATTTAAATTCAATTTTTCAAACTAGTTGATCGTTTTTTAGGTTTATGCGGTACAACCCAATCATTAAATTCATTATTACTTATTTTTTCCCAACTGTTATTTGACTTACTTGTGTTACTAGGGCTTTGTTCTAAAATGGTATTTAATCTGCGAGTTTGGCGACTTTTCAATATCTTTCGCATTTTTTTTTGGCGGCGGGTTAATTTCTTTCGAGTTTGTCGCATATATTATGCGTTATAATAATTTAACCAGTTTTCGGGGGATTGTTTTGTCCCTCCATCATATTTCACAGCAAGACGCTTCTCGCAAAGTAACATAGATAGGTTTGTGCCTTCAAAATATACATATGCTAAAATACGTCCGTATTTTTCTAATTCAACGTCTTTTAATATTACCATTTTATCCATAATAGTGTCTCGTAAAAAATCACGGGCAATTGTGGCACATTCTTTTTCATCTTTATCTTTAGTTCTAATTTCAGGACAGTCGATATCCTTTAACCTTACCGAAAAACGATAATACTGTGAATCGTCATAGGGTAATTTGGTCGCAATTGTGATTGTGTCGCCGTCATATACTTTGACTACCTTTCCTTCGGTAATAGGCGGGATAAATGGAATGGTATCTTTATAGGTAATGTGTTCCATGATACATAAATATATATTTACTCTTTAATATATATTTACGTTGTTATAAAAGTATTAGCTATTACTCTAATGCCATAAATGTCGTTATATATTTATTAATGGTTCTCATACATTCGGTACACATCGTATTATGTTTATGAGTTATCGTTACATATTGTGTTAACATTTGATCCAGCATTTATTACACCACAAATATAATTGAGAGGATGTTTCATATTTTCATAAACGGCTTCAACAAAATCAATATGAGAACTCATTTTTTTACACTCGCCCATTATATCTCCATCCATTTTTTTAGTAATTATATCTAATTTCTCATTATTTTTTTCAACATTCTTCTGCAATATAATTATCATTTCTTTAATTTCGTCAATTGTTGTCATTTATGAAATATATAAAAATAATAATAATGTAACCTGAACGATTAACCCTGATATACCGTCGTGGTATAAACTTTTTATTAAACCAAGTTTTTCATAATAATATTTATCTAAATATGGGAACAAATTACTTGCTTTCATTATAAATCCATAAAGAGCACTTACTATAAACGACCATATCATAAATTGAATAATGTACTTTAGTGAACTATTATTAGTGGGAAACCTCATAAAATACAATATAATTGGTTGAGTAGTCGCACCAACAAATCCAGCAATTAATGCAGCTGCTAATAATGTATGTTTTTCAAAGTAAGGTTTTAAGTATTGTATAAAGAGCATAGATTTATTTATATATGGTATTGGTTCATATATTGAAATTATTCTAAGTAAAACATCCCAAATAGCTGTAATTATAAAAGTCAAAATTATTAATCTATATATATTATATTTGTAATTTGTCATATAATATATATTATATTATTTATAAAAACATTTAGGTATTACCCTAATGCCATAATGGCCGTTTATATATTTAATATTTATTATTTTTAATGGTTCCGACATACATTCGGCACACATGATTTTAATGTTTGTATTTGGAACATATCCAATTATTTTACCAATATGTAGTATTGATATAGCGGTAGGGTCATACTTATTATCTGGTTCAGACTTCATTAACAATTCTGTATCATACGTTAATTCTACGCAATTATCTTTATAAAAACTTATGCCTGATATTAAAAATGATTTTTCGGGAAACACTATTTTATTTCCATAATACTGTTGGCTATAATGACCGTGTATCGACATTAGTATATGTGTAATTAAGTATTTAAATACTTTAACTCATGACACAAATTAAATCTTTCATAAGAGTTATTGTAGACAAACATTTAGTACATCTGAATTTACTGGCAACACTCATATTTTTATGATTTGATACAATAAATAAATCTCCACATCGCCTACACGTCATAAATGTTTCTAATACAATCGCTTCGTTTTCACGTATTGGTCGGGCAATCGGGACTTCGCTCATATATCTACAATTAAATTAGTTGTATTTTTTTTACGAATCAACGATACAAGTTCTTCTTTGTTTTTTGAACTCACTGCTTTAATGTTCATTTCTTTACACATTTTAAGTAAATCTTCCTTACGCATATTCAGTTCCATTATGGTAATCATTGATAAATTGAATCATTCAATTTTGTCATAAATTTAGAATAATGTTGTGCGATGTAATGTATAGATTCATGTCTGATTGGTATAATTTTATCCTTATAATGTACAATAGATGAGTTGTTATTTATAGTATCTGAAATTTCTACTTTTAATGTTAACGGATTGATGCTCCATAAATATTTATCAAACGTTTTATGAATCATTCTATTTAATAATATTCCATTATCAATATATGTATTGGATACATTATATGGAACAATATGGCATGCTTCTAATTCATCTATATCACCAAATCCTGTTACAACACAACATTTATATGTATCAATTAGAACTTTGCGAAAATCCGACTGATTTATTCTAGAGTTTGTCTCTGTTTTTTTTCGATACACATTATCTAAAAGAAAATGTTTATCTAAAAGAAAATCTTCATTGTCTTCATACAAATGTTTTAATGTATTGAATAAATCATTTACATTGGT
>Ga0114994_10003418_pt1 | contig 11574 bp, 6 predicted proteins | sample ArcticOcean_MG_C_9_FD_87043 | JGI IMG/M metagenome (GOLD analysis project Ga0114994, IMG submission 87043) | Marine microbial communities from western Arctic Ocean - ArcticOcean_MG_CB2_152 | ecosystem: Environmental > Aquatic > Marine > Oceanic | place: Arctic Ocean: Canada Basin | collected... | reverse complement strand
TCGATGTCGCCTATAACAGGAAATCTCGGCGCGAGGTGACTAAAAACGGGCACTGGACGAGCTGCCGCCCGGGTACGGCCGGAGGAAGCTACGGTGAGTTTGGTGTACCATAGTGACTTAGCGTTGCGAGAGGCCGATTCGATGGTCTCGGCGTTTCGCGGCGATGGGGTTATCTCTACGAAGTTTGGGGCGTTTGACGCGTCCACAATTAATACACGGGCAGCCTTAGACGTTCTACGATATCCTACGCTGTGAAGCCCCACAGCAACCGATGCCGAAACGAGGAAGGGCTGTCAAATGTCAATAATACACTTTGGCAGCCCCTGCTCGCCGCAACGGCATCTACGCCCGTGACACCCCATGACACTTCGATAGATCACGAGCTTCGGGCCCACTTTGTGATTGAGCTTATTGTCTAACTCGACAATATACCCGAGTTAGCGGACGCCAATAAGAAAATCGGGCTACGGAGCCCGGGTTTTTACTAGAAGTTACCGTTCTGTCCGCTAGTTAGAATGAGTGCCGTCACCATGGCTAATAATAGTCGACTCAGACCGCAGTTGAGCTCCGTGTCGGCGGCCTGGCAGCGCCCGGACCCGCCTGAGGCCCGAGTGAAAGTTTTCGAGGGGTCATGGTGGTGACGGTGACTAGCCGCCAGTGAGCCTGAGCCTGAGCAACTCAGGCTTGAAACTGACTCAGTCGGACGGTGACCATGACTCAGAAGTGCCAGTGCAGAGGGCCCAGCTTCGACCGGAGGACTTGGGCTCTCTGGGGGTGGCCCAAAACCCGTCGAGCTGTAACCACCGGGCGTCTATGGCCCAGGGCTAATTGTCCAACTATTGATCTGGTCCAGTATTACTCTTACAGCTGGCCCCAGGGCTAAGTGTGTGTGTGACTAACTTGCCCGCGCTAACCCGCACTATAAAATTTTCATGATGCATACCACTTTCTGCATACTTATTGGAGGACATGAACATCCCATATACGATTGGAGTACCAGACATCTATCTAGCGGTGCATTATAGTTAGATCTGGTTAGAAGCTCTACTATGGTGTTACGCGCAGAAAAGGCTCAATCGGATTGGAGCAAGCTAGCTGGTGGCAAAAGATATAGCTATGCCAAACGCGCTGCGTCTATATTTTGGCTCGGCGTCAACTTCGATGATAACAGCGACTCCACCTTGAAGCAGTTAGCAAAGGAGATTACCCGTGCTACCGATGGGGCATGTGAAGCGCTCAAGACGCTTATGACAACTGAAGAAATACAACATTCAGCAACACGTGACTACTTCTCCGCTTTGATACTGTCTTGTGCGCCTACAGAATTTGTGAGGTGCATCGACACTGTCCTTACAACCTCCTTGATGGGGGCGCATGTCTCTTTTTTAAAGTGTGATAATGCGAAGACTGTCAAAAGCACCAACCAGTCCCTTGCCGTTTCTCCTTTTTGGACGAACGTCCACGTCCTTGGTTGGTATCATTTTTTCAGAGAAACAGTACACAAAGTCTTTTACCAAGGTATTGATCGTTGTGTGTCTGATATTTGTGCTGAGCGGTATGATACTCCCATGCTTCATATACTTGAAAGGTGGAAAAAATCAGCAGTGTTGCCTTGGCTAGTTGCAATCGATGGTAATCGCTCATCTAAGTTTGAAAGCCGCAGTGAAGAGGCACTTCGGCAACTGGTGGACCTAGTTGTGGTTGAAACTTATGTTGGTGCTCGTATCAAACAGTTATACAACATCATCGCTGAGTTTCCAGAGTCTGCATGCGCTGTTGTTGAGCTTTGCAGCGCTCTGGCTCGCACACGGCAACATTGTTTCTTGGCCTGTTCGCTTCGATTGACATTGTGTCGCAGGCTGCTCCACTTGGGAGCAAACACCTCACAAATTATAGAAATGTATATATCTACCATTAAAGTGCTTCGTATCTTAGATCCCCGCCGTATTCTTCTTGATACTGTGACTCTTCCTGTGAGACGATATTTACAACATCGTAAGGACACAGTCCGTTGCATCGTGGCCAATCTCACTGATGAGCTCTCTGGCGAGCTATACGAGGAGCTGCATCGGACAAAATCTATGATCCTTGGCTCTTGTGACTCAGATAATGAGATTCACGACAGTCCGGGGGAAGATTGGGTTCCAAATCCAAGCAATTGCCAAAATGCGAACCCAAAAACAATGCGAGATATCCTGTCTATGTTGATATCCATTTATGGAACAAGAGAAATATTTGTAAGCGAGTATCGGCGGATGCTAGCTGATAAGTAAGGACATCATGAGTTTCTTGTGGACATATTTGTTACAGGGTACTGACAAAACTTGATATGCACGAAACCACACAAGAAGTGAAGAATCTGGAACTACTAAAGTTACGCTTTGGTGACGCCTTACTCCATCATTGTGAGATTATGTTGCGTGATGTAGAAGATTCCACGAGGTTGAACAAACGAGCTCCCTGTGAATACCTTCGGGTCACCGTAATTTCTCAGGTGTTTTGGCCTGAACTTTCTAATTGTGAGTTGACTATTCATCGGCTAGCTTCAGTGTGGCTTTGCTGTCTGCTGTCTGCCTGGCAGCTCGATAGATATCTTGTTTAGATAATTCATTTAGGCGTGTGAACTCTGCGCTAGAATCATTTGCCAACATGTACAACACGCTCAAAACTCCGAGAAAACTAGTTTGGTTGAAGGAGACAGGCCGTGCCCAACTAGAGCTCGATTTGGATTCTGGTGATAAAAAATTTTTTTTTGTGTCTGTGATCCATGCTATCCTTATTTTGCATTTTCATGGATATGATGAGAAAAACTTACACGATCTAGCGGCCACAACTAGTTTACCTATCCACCGTGTTAAGAGTACCATGGCTTTTTGGGTGAATCATGGGGTTATAGAAGAGCGATCACCAGGACTCTACTCTGTGTCATCCAAATTTCAGCAGCATTCTAATTCTGACACTATCTCTGAAGAGAATTTAAAACACACCGATCTTGTTAGTCAACAAGCACATTATGATGACAATAGGAATTTCTTTTACCCATTTATTATTGGTGCACTGTCTAATTTTGGCAAATTGACGCTCCCAAGGCTCCATCACCTGCTTCGAAATTTGATGCATAGCCAAAAGACCGTCTATGACCTATCACCAAGGGAGTTATCAAGAATCCTAGAGGTACTTTGCGCGTCTCACAAAGTAGACTATTCTAGGGGACTTTACTGGCTTCCTCCTCAACACCATTTGCCTGCATTGCCAATATGTTATCACAGCTCACTAGTAAAGTCACTGTGAAACTCCTAGTCCCAAGCTAAAGTCCCAGTCTAATTTCCAGACTCCCAGACAGCATATTGTACAGCAGACGAGATCAAGAGGCGGCTGGCCCCGGGTAGTTTGGTGCCCACCGGGCCGGATCATAACAGTGACTCATCCGAGTCGTATCAAATCTGGCAACTACTTACGGCGGCCCGGGGTGTGCCTAGTCTGACACTTAAAAAACAGGGTTCGGTCGTCCTGATCCTCGATAGCGTTGGAATATATACTGGTCCCACCAGGCCTACTTGCAACACTAAGTTTTGAGACACGCCCTTGGTGCCCGTGTGCGGCGGCGCGGGGCAGCCGCTAGGCGCGCGTAGAGGTTCCAGGAACTCGTCCGTGCCATTATCTAAGCGTGCGCGTTGAAAGACTGCCTTCTCGGCGATTTCTGAGCGCCCAAAGGCTGTTCTGCGCGAGGCCCAAAAGCGGCGCGCGAGCGCGAATGGATCCCCACATCGCTGTTATAGAAGCTGGATACCACTTCGGCGTCTAGCCAAAAAGAAACATTCTACAACAGCGATTCGGTCCGGGAATGTGCCAAAGTTTCTGATTTGGCCTTAGGCTATTTCGGATGTGTACGTGCCCTTGGAGTAAGCTCTGACCTGATCCAATTCATTCGAAAAACCTGCATCTGCAATGCCCAAAAAGTGCAATGACAACTGCGGTTTTTTTCTCGGGAAGCCAAGCGGCCCACGCGCTGGTAGTTCCACGCCCCCCCGAAGCTCCACGCTGACAGGTCTTTGTCACGGGTTCCGTTTTGCGATTCGCGTGCACACTGTGGCGCTTTGCGGCATATCCCCTCCTAGGCTGGACCTAGAGCCACTATATGTATAGCACCTCAGAGTCCGACTCGGAGTTATGTTTGACGCTCGCGATTACAGTAAAAAAATCATCGCGCCCAGACCCATTTCGGCCAGTCGTATGTAGGCTCTGGGCGAACGTCATATTTATGGAGTTGTATACTTTAATCGCAAAGAAGCTGAGCCACAAGGCCCGGCCCCAGGAAGCCACCCAGCGAATCCTCCAGGGGGTATAGGCCCGGGGTGTCAGGTTGAGGGAAAATAGAAGGGGCCTTACCTATGGGAATATCTTTCCGTAGCCATAATTTGGGCTTTAAAGGCTCGGATAAGGTTGGTGGTGGCCCGGGTCGGCGTTGCGCCCGTTTCGGGCTGCCGCGCGCGATCTACATGTGGCAGTCCATAACCATATTTTTGCGTCCCAACGGCGCCATAGGTACCCGGGGGGGCACCGGGGACAAAATTGCCAGTGTAGAAGCGAATTTCTTTCTGCTCATATTCTTGAATACCCGCACGTTCTCAAATACCCGCGGGTTAGACCATAATACCCGCACGTTAGGCAACTTTGCGACCTCGTAGTGGCTCGACAGCAACACCCCTGTAGTAAACTAGTGCCGGGGCGTCCTTAGGGGATACCCCCAGGAGGTAGTGATCCAAAAGACCTCAATAAACGGGCTTATTTAGATACCTCTCTGGCCCACAAGAAAGACATGTTACGTTTTGGGCATTTTCGCCTTTGAGGCGCCGGAGGATTAAGAAGATACCTATAACGCGTGGATAGAGCCTATACTAGGCTTCTCAACCATCCCGGGTTCGTACCCAACGGGCTGGATGCAAAAAAGTTATGAGCCTTTAAGTCAAATCTGAAACCCGCACGTAAACTCAAATACCGCTCGTAAAGCTATATTTGCACAACAAGCTGGCTCTGTGATGCCGGAAAAGATGATCATGGACGCCGCGTCGAACGGGGCTTCCGAACGCGCACACGGTTAACCAAGTCGCTTCAGAACCTACTATGGAATACGATCGAGCCTCAATCTACTCACCCGATGGCCCCTGGTCGGTTGGCTGCTTCCCTAGGCCGGTATCTGGGCGCTAGGCCGGTAAAACCCAAACATGTCTTTCTTGTGGGCCAGAGAGGTAAGAAAAGAAGGTGGGTTCATACGGAGAATAGGTGCCATAGTAGTACTGCTACTAAATGGTCCTTTGACATTATGGCGTATATACCAAACATACGCGAAATATACGCCAATGAGAAGCGCGGCGACTGGCCAGCGTATCTGCCAGCGCTTTTGCCAGGCGCGTAGGCGCAGATTTGAGAATCCGGGAACGCGTTCACGTAGAGAAAACGGGCAAACCTAAAAAAAAACCACGCGATCGCCTTTCTTGGCGCCGTTTCGAGCCCACCGGGCCACCGCAGCATTGGACATCGTCGTCCGTATGGTCGCCGACGAAATGAGACACTTAACCGTAGCAGCGGCCCTTAAGATGTCAGTCTATGCGTGGTCCGCGTTCTCGCCGTAGACGCGTTTCGGGCGAATATTGCGCCGAAAGTGCAGCATCTTTTTATGTATGCCTTCCCAGCTACCACGGCGGGCATGCGCGGGGGTTCGGGGGCTGTTTTGAAGCTCAGGGAGGCTCAAACGACGTATCGCGCTCCTAGATCACTGCATCGCGTTTAAACGAGATCTCCGGCGGCGCGCCACTGATGTACGATGGTACATATGTGTACAATTACGTGATGGGCTGCTGAAGTCGTTTTTGAGGCGCGAAAGTCGCGTTTTTGGCGACGCACACGCCATTGTAACAAAGTCCACTGGTAGTTTTGTGGTTACAAACGTAACCATTTCATGTGTAGGGTATTCTCCACATCTGAGGGGATTCTCCATGTCCAGTCCTGCCTAACCGTGACCGTGCCAGTGACGGGCAGCAACGGTCAACACGGCCTGTCGGTGACTCCAAATTCGGGCATCACTGGCACTTTGAGTCTGGCAGGCTCCGAGAGTCCCCGGCTCATTCTAACTAGCGGACAGAACGGTAACTTCTAGTAAAAACCCGGGCTCCGTAGCCCGATTTTCTTATTGGCGTCCGCTAACTCGGGTAGATCGTCGAGTTAGACAATAAGCCCGATGACGAAGTGGGCCCGAAGCTCGTGATCGATCGAAGTGTCACCGGGTGTCACGGGCGTAGATGCCATCGCGGCGAGCCGGGACTGCCAAAGTGTATTATTGACATTCGACAGCCCTTCCTCGCGTCGGCATCGGTTGCTGTGGGGCCTCGCAGCGTTGGATATCGTAGAACGTCTGCTACTGCCCGTGTAACAATTGTGTACGCGTCAAACGCCCCAAACTTCGTAGAGATAACCCCATCGCCGCGAAACGCCGAGACCATCGAATCGGCCTCTCGCGACGCTAAGACAGTCACTATGGTACACCAAACTCACCGTAGCTTCCTTCGACCGTGCCCGGGCAGCAGCTCTTCCACTGTCCGTTTTTAGCCACCTCGCGTCGAGAATTCCTGCTTATAGGCGACATCGACACTCAAACACGGGCAGTCGTCGTAGTCGGGGTCGAACCTTCGGTCGAGCGCCACTCGTGCCCGGTGCAGCCACGAGCTGCCACGCTGCATGTTCCGCAAGTACTCATGCGGCTCGAGTATCCCGTCGAGCTCGCGCTGCTCGATGTCGAGGCACTCCGCGAGCGAGAAGTGCGGCCCGTAGAACGTGTCCTTCACTAAGCAGTAGCGCCCTCGTGGCGCGTGGCGGTACACGTCTTCCAAAAGGTCGTTCACGTCCACGACGCGCGGCCGCGAGAGGTCCATAGTGGCTGCAACCGCTTCAGCTGTTTGGGCTGCCTCTGAGTACCGGGTAACTACGCCGCGCATCTCGTGAGCGTGATAGATAGTGCCCACACTACTTACCCGGTACTCAGATGCGGTCGTTCGTGCTGCTCGGTGCTGCTGCAGCGCCGCTGCAGCTGCGGACTCGTAAAATAAGGGTTGGCTACCTAGCGTCCGCTAGTTAGAACGTGCCCGGTAAAAGCCCCGGTATGGAGACTAATTCTACTTCCGAGTCGCAGGAACTAGTCCGCAACTTATTTTCTGATTAGAAGTTGTTGCACATCGCGCGGGGGCCTTGGTTGATTTACTATACATACCACTGCACCATAGTAGAATTTATAGTCAATTTAACTTGAACTTGAACGTCACGGTCACGGTGGCCGGGCCCTGGAATAAATTGTATACACGCCAATCGTGAAGTGAAAATGCTTGCCTTACCATAGCGTCTTGCCATGCGGGCTAATAAAGGCTGGTCGCTGACCAGAGGACAGGGCGGACAGCGCAGTATTGATGGTCTTGAGTGCATTTGGGTCCACGTGCCCGCCCCTCTGGGGGAGGCCAAAACTTCGTGACCATAGTGCGGGGACATCATACTTGACCGCAAGGAGCGTGAGCCACGTCTGGTCCGAGTTGGCAGTCAAGGAAGAGTCGGGCGAAATTGTCAGGTTGAACCACTCCCGAACAAGCCGCATTGAAGCCTCTGACTTGCGCCATAGAGACCACGATGCTTGCAGGTGGTACGCACGTTCTACTGCTAATTGCTCTGGCTGAAGTCCTGCCAGTTTGAGTATTCGGGGCAAATCGCTAGTGTTACGAGCAAGCATATTGTTGTTTGGCCAACGTGTTTTAAACCAGGGCTGGGAATATGAATTTTGGTAGTCAAGGAATACGCCTGGGGCACCAACAAAGTCATCCCTCCGTGAAAAGTTGGAGACGTGCCGCACCAGCGGAAGTACACTGTCCTTGATAAATGTATCTGAATAACCAGGCCTGACCACGTCGGAGTACAAAACCCAAGCACCATTTTGAACATGCTCCAGTTCGCGCAAAATTATAAACGGCTTCCATGCAAAATAGCCAGATCTATAGTCTGCATTGGTCCCTAGTGCACGCACCATTACCTGCCTGGCTTCAAAAAATAGGGGATCTTTAAGCAGTTCAGACCGGGACCAACCGTGCGCAGTCTGACAGCGTCCTGGCACAAGTGCACTTGCCAGCCACTTCGATTGTCGTTCTTCGTAGGCGCGACCGGTTGCATAATTAACAAAATGTACGTGAAGGGGGTCTCCACACGCTACGGGAGACAAGCTCAAAGCGGCAAAGATGATTACAATGTTTTCCGCTGCCATTGTTTCCTCTACCACAAATTTTTACGTTACCAGCATATTCGAATTCCTTCAATCAGCCGCTCAATAAACGGAACGTGTCCAATGTGGGGAATATATATTTTGACGAGTTGTCGAGCTAGTGTTTCGAACACCCAGTAATGTGCTCAGCCTATGGCATAACTTAATTCATTACCTCTCCATACAAGCCTTTGAACATAAAAACTAAAATGTTCGAAAGTACCGGGTCTCTAGCTTCCCCTGCCGGCCGGTATTCGCCCTATAAATCCTCCCCATCCATACTTCGGCGGCCACCTAAAGTTTCTTCTGCTGCAGACCGTGTCTGAAACGGACTCGATCTGGCAGAGCTGCTCAAGCCAACGCACAAACCCGCACGTTAAGCCCCCGGGCCATACTTGCATAGGCTATTATATTGTGCTCCGACTCATGGTGACTATAAGAGCAGGGGCGCGTTGGTATGTGAACATTATCAGCCCTAGTCCGGCAAACTGGCTCTGTGAGGCCGGAAAAGATACTAGTAATCGGCGCGGAGGCCGCGTCAAACGGCCTGGGGCTTCTGCCAGTGAACGCGAGCGCGCCGGTTAGGACCGGCGTCTGGACCGGTCTTGACTCGGACATATAAGTGCTGACTCCACTAGCACTACCAACTGGGGTGCTAGTATCAGTACTCCACTGGCAACATTCCAGCGGCACTAGAGTCCAGCCACCCGGGCCGTCACGGTGCCACTGGCAGTCACGGTCACGGTGACGGTACTTCTTGTGGCTTGAGTAACTTGAAGCCGGTTAGCTACCTCTATAGTCCGCTATATAGCCTGAGATCTACATTGAAGTTTCGAGCCTGAGTAATCGTGACAGTTGCATTCTATACCAGTCTGGAGGTATAGGCCGCTGCTACTAGTACACGAGCAACACCGCTCGGGCTCATCATCGCCAACTCGCCAACTGTGTGTGGGTTTTAGACTCGGAAAAGCCCGAGAGCTCGGGGGGTTCGCGAAGGGGGGGCTCCTCCCACCCCTAGCCACTCTAAGTAGAATTCTTCTCCCGCCCTCCGAGCGGGGGCAGTCGGCTCCAGTTCCGTCTGGTATGTATGAAAGCTAAGCTGGCGTACTTATATATCGTACTAACCGGACGGTAGATTGCGGTGTCAATCGCTGGTGTACTTTGAACAGCCGTAAGACTCATCCGCGAATGTCCCAAGATTTCCGGCCGAAGCAAAAATACCCCTCACTGCGCATCTCATTTCAAGCGGTGCGGCACGCCGGTGGGGCTGCCCGATCTTACTCGTAGCCCCCGAGGTCCTCGCGTCGAGTCCCACGCCATCAACGCGACGAATCTGTGATCTGTGTATCCTTTTTTAGGGGTATTCCTTCCTTAATTTTGTATACATTTATTACTATCTCCCGGGCACGGCCCGGATGATGATGATTGGCCTGGGTCACTTCCCGGGCCTGGGTGGTCGGCCCGGTCCCGAATGGGTCTGAGAGACTCGGATGGCACGGACGGCGCGACGAGAGAGCCAAGATAGAAGACAGGCTTACTTGCGTAGACGGAGCAGCAGACTGCGGTTCGACTTGACCTTCTTTTGGAGCTGTAAGAGGCCATACAGCAGCGCTTCCGCCGTCGGCGGGCAGCCGGGCACGTAGATGTCCACGGGCACGATGCGGTCCACGCCCCGCACCACGCTGTACGAGTAGTGGTAGTAGCCGCCGCCGTTGGCGCAGGAGCCCATGGACAAGACCCAGCGGGGTTCGGGCATCTGGTCGTAGACCTTTCGCAGCGCGGGCGCCATCTTGTTCGTTAGCGTGCCCGCCACGATCATCACGTCGGACTGGCGGGGGGACGCGCGAAAGACCATGCCGAAGCGCTCCATGTCGTAGCGCGAGGTCGCGGAGTGCATCATCTCGACGGCGCAACACGCCAGGCCAAAGGTCATGGGCCACAACGACCCTTTTCTCGCCCAGTTCACCAACTCGTCGACTTTGGTGACCATGAACTCGACCTTGTTTTCCGGGGGTTGCTGCAGGAAGCTGTCCACTTTCGTGGTTTCCTGGAGGGACGCCAAGCACCTCGTTCGCGGCGCCGCGCCGCGAACGGCCGCGCCGCGAACGGCTCGCGCACAAGCGACGCGCAACATGGCTGACGAGCCCGTTTGGGTGGCGAGGGACGTCAAGCACCTAGTCCGGGGCGCCGCGCGAGTGGCCCGGGCGGCGGCGACGCGCAGCATCGAGCCTTTTGTTGGCGCGCTTGAAGAGAAGAGCTGGCTTGTGGTAGCGCCGCTTAGGCTGCGCGCTTCGGAGGGCCTACACCTGGGCTGTGTTTGCGTTTGCGGCTGAGTAAGGCGAGCAAAAACCAAAAAACCCGGCCGTATTCCTTGCAGCCACTCCTCGGCTGTGCGTCCTTAACTGTGCGTCCCTTAATCCTTCGCTTTTCGCCCCCTAACCCTATAATATACCTTTCCGTAGTAGACGGTGTGCGCGGTAGAAGATGTGCGCGGGAGACCATTTGGCGCTTGAAACCGTACCGCGTATATTAATACTTACACCAAATTGTAAATACTTACAGCGTACATACTTACAGCAACGGACCCGGGCCGGACAACAGGTGCGGTCCGCAGCAAGCCCTGGTGATAGTGCAATTCTAGACCCTCCGGCGTCGGGGCAGCCGTCCGGCGCCCGGATGATGTTGCTCGCGTCGCTGGGGTTCATCTGCATGCCGCGGGGCGTCGACTACCGCCTGCACGCGCGGCGCCTGATGCGGCTGCCCGGCCTAGAGGAGCGCATCGCGATGCGCTTTGTCGTCGGCAGCGGGCACCGCGCGGCTTTGGACGACGAGGCGGCTTTGCACGGCGACCTGCTCTTCGTAAATTGCCCCGAGGGCGGCGGCTACGTGAAGAGTGTCGTGGCGGTCTGCAAGATGGTCCGGTGGCTGCGGCACGCGACGACCCACGAGCGGGCGCTCTTCTACGGACGCTTCGAGGACGACCACTTCGTGGCCATGCACCTGCTGGGGGCGGACCTGCGGGGGCTGGCCGGGTCCGCAGCGCAACAACATTTAGCCTACGGGCTGCCCATGTGGCTCGCGTACAACCCCGTAATGTTCTGGGCCGGCGTCGATTCTAATCTCAGTGCGGCGACGGCGGCGATGAGTCGGGAGGACCTGCACCTGTTCGCCGACGGCGGTTGTTTTCGGGGCGTGAATTGCCAGCCCGACGACCGGCTCGGGTCGCACTCCCACTGCCCGCTCATGGCGCCCCGGGCCCCGAATCTGGGTCTTCGCAACGT
>Ga0114994_10003415_pt1 | contig 11582 bp, 13 predicted proteins | sample ArcticOcean_MG_C_9_FD_87043 | JGI IMG/M metagenome (GOLD analysis project Ga0114994, IMG submission 87043) | Marine microbial communities from western Arctic Ocean - ArcticOcean_MG_CB2_152 | ecosystem: Environmental > Aquatic > Marine > Oceanic | place: Arctic Ocean: Canada Basin | collected... | reverse complement strand
GACTCGGACCGCGCCCTGGAGATCATCGACCTGATCGCCATCGAAGCCGAGTGCGACGAAAACAACGAATGCGACTGGGGCGGATAAGGGCCAAGTAATCGGGACAACTAGAGGGAGGCGGTGGCAGATCTAACTGCCGTCGTCTCCCTCCGGCTATTTTGGTCGCAAGAAACACAGTTGAATCAGACATTGGGCCAAAGGTGCCCTGACCTCGCTGTTCTTGCCGAGTGTTCTGGTGGCCCTGAGATCCGTCCCTGAGGACTGACTCCCCGGCCTCGGATCGGCCCTGAGGAGTCCGGTCAGCCGAGTAGCTGCGGATCGGATACCGGCACGAGGCAACCGTCGGTGTCGCCGAACCCCGGCCGTGGTCACACAGGTACTCGTAACGCCTGAGTTGCACGCTCAGATGTCCGTCGTAGCTGGTGGCGGGGCGCATGTCGGACACGTCCATCGACCCGAGGACTGCCAGGGCCACCTGGACGCCCAGCCTCGTTGGGTCCGGCCCGGCATCATGAACGGCGCGTGCCACGGCCCTCACCAGGCTGCAGGCCTCTGTGACCGTTCGATACACGTCCGTCGCTGGATCGTCGACCGTCGCGATTCGACGCTGGGCGGCCTCCGCGTAGGAGCGGTTGCACATCTCGTCGAACGGTCGGGTCTCGAAGCCGTCCAGACGGTGGCTGCCGGTTGCCGATGCATCCAGAATCCACGCACCGGAGTAGTACGCACCGGCAGGCGTACCTCCGAACTCGGCCACCTCCGACGACACCGAGTCGAGGCCCTGCGCGTCTAGGCCGGACTGGATGAAAGTGGGCCGCGGCATTGCCTGATCGAGCATCTCGAGCACCAGCCACGGCAACGAGGTCCGGTTCAGGAGAGGAAACACCACGTCCACGCCCCGCTCGACCATGGCTGCGACTGCTGTGTCCATCCCCACCCGGCACGTTGTCGTTCCCTCGCAACCCACCAGATGGATCGTCGGGTCGTGGCCCAGAGCCTCAAGCGCCTCAACCAGCACATCAACGATGTCGTCGGAACGCTGGGGTGCATCCGGGACCACCAGGCCGATGGTTCGGTCCATGAGGAGGCCTTCTTCGTCGGCCATGCTCACCATGGCCTCCAATGCGGTCCGGGCTCCGGGTGCCTGGGCGAGCAGGAGGCCGCCGGCACGACGGTCGTCTCGATCAGATGTGCCCCGCACGCTCAGGAATGATGTCCGACCTGACCAGGTCAGGCAGCCGGCAGCGGTTCCCGGAACTGGTTCGACAGCCAGAGCGGCCACGGCGAGGTGGACCTCCCGGGCTTCCAGGCAGGCGGCCTCGCGCCGGGTGTCTATGTCGTGGCCGCCGCCGCCCAGACCTGAGATGTCGACGGTCCGAAGGTCCAGGAGGCGTCCGTGGATGCCGCCGCACCCGTTGACGACCCCTACGAATGACCGGACCATCTCGTCGATGTCGCCCGCCCTCGTGTAGAAGCCGATCCTCTCCAACTCATCTAGACGGGTGTTCAGGTGAACAATGGTCAGCGAGTCAGCGGTTATGCCCGGCTCGGTTGCAATCGGGACAGAATCCGGCGGTTGGGTCGGCTCACAGAATGACCCGAGACCCTGGAAGGGGTGCGTGCGGTCGAAGGAGGCCTGGAACTCCTCGTAGGTTTCGCCGCGAGGGTCGGTGTAGTGGCCGTCCCCGGTGAGCGTTCCTCTGGGAAGGGGTCTGTCGTCTTCTTCGGCTCCGACGGCGCCGCCACCGGCATCGCCGGCACCGTCGCCAGTGCCGTCGTCGACACGCTTCGCTACGGTCGACGCCGGCACCGTCGACGTCGCCTCTGACGGTTGCGTGTCCGGGTCGCTGGCGGCTGTACCGGGGTCGGACGGGGTCGTATCTGAGGGCTGGGTGTCCGAGGTGATGGCGGATGTATCGGGGGCTGTCGGCGTTGCCTCTGACGGGTGTGTGGTTGTAGCGGCGTCGGAGTTGGACTGGGGGACTGTGGAGGTTGCCTCTGTGGGCTGTGTTGCGGGGCTCTGGGTTTGGGCGGTGGGCGCGTCGAGGGTGCAGGCGGTGGCGGTCAGGAGGATGACCAGAGCCACGGCCATGGAGAGCGCGGGGGCGGGGGTGGTGAGTCGGGGTCGAGACATTGTGTAGGGCGGTTGCCGACTGTTGTGATGATCGGCCGGGGGACATTATGGGGCACATCGGATGCTTACGGCGCGGGTGCCCGGGATGGGGCCGCCGCGGTGCGTAGCCTCGGCGGCGTGTCGGAGCCAGATGACCCCACAGCCGTCGACCCGGCCGCTGATGGCGACGACGGCGCTGGGTCGTCGCTGGCGCCCGAACGCCGTGAGGCCGGGTCCGGGACTGAGGTATCCGACGAGCAGCGGGACCGCCGGACGGGTTTCTTTCGCGAAAGCGAGACGGCCGCCTCGCCGGTGTCGTCCGTACCTGCTCCGACCGGAGGACGCTGGAATGAACTGGAGGCGGACCGTCAGATCCGTGCATTCCTGACAACCCTTGCCGGGGGTCGCCGCCTCGTGCACCGAAGTGACCCGGTGGAACTCCTGCGCGAGAACGATCTGCTGCTCCTGTTCGGCCCGGAAGAAGAGGAGGCCTTCGCGGACCTTGCGCTCAGGTTCCCGGAGGAGACGGTGAGTCGCTGGGCGACGCTGCTCAGCGGGGGGGATCGCTCAGAGGCATTCGGTCCGAGGTCGCGCTCCGAACGCAGGGACGAGGCCTCCATCGTGCGCTCCCTGCACGTCGGGCTCCGCAAGAGGATCATCGGAGCCCTGCTCGTGCTCCTGGCGGTAGGCGCCGTCGGGGTACTGGCCCGTGTCGTCCTCTCAGGCGAACCCGTGGACAGGACCGACCGGTCGCTCCGGTTCTCCGCGACCCTCGACGCACCGGATTCCGGTGACGGAACCGGCGTCGTACCCGGGGGGCCGCCCGTGGCCGAGCCGTTGCTTGTGAGCACGGCAGACAGCGTCGTGGCCGTCCTGCGCGGTGACGGACACTCGGTTGACCGGATCCGCCTGGATGTGCCCGCCGGAGACCTGCCCATAGGGGTCGGCGCCCTCGCCGGAACCGTCTTCGAACACGCCGGCGGTCAGGTGGCCCTCGTCGGACCGGTGGACTGGTGGGTGGCGGGGTGCGTCCGGGTCGTCGTAGCGACGGAGTTCCTGCGCCCCCTGGACGTCGTCCTGTACGAGGACTCCGACGGTGCGTGCCCGCCGGAGATGGTCGGTCGGGTCGCACGGGTCACCTGCTCAGGCAGGAGGGTCCTCGTGCTGACGGTGGACATCCCCCAGGGAAAGGTGGCCCTGATAGAGGGAGGCTCCGGCTGGGCCGAGACGATCCGTTTCGGTCTGGAGACTGCCACCGAACCGGACTCGCGTTGGGAGACGCTTGCCGTCAGGGGGTCCATCACGGTGGCGGCGGAAGGCACCACCGTGGCCGTGCCCCGATTCGGTGGCGCTCCGGGTGATGAGATCACCGTCGACCTTGGATCCGGGCCGACCGGACCATTCGTGGGCGCCTGCACCCTGGGGTGAATCACCGGACGTGCAACCGAGCCGGGAGGTCGTGGCCGGTACGGTTATGGCATGTGCGGCCGGGTGGTGACGACATCGTCACCCGAAGAACTCAGCGAGTACCTGGGAGCGGATGCCATCGTTGACGTCCTGGACGGTCCCGACCACAACGTTGCTCCAGCTGGCCGGTTGCCCATTGTCTGGGTCGATCCGACAGGTGGCCGCCAGCACCTCCTGGGGACCGCCCGATGGGGGCTACTCCCCGAATGGGCCACGGACTCGTCGCCCAGCGGCCGCATGTTCAACGCCAGGGCTGAGACAGCGGCCACCAAGCCCTCCTTCCGGGCGGCATTCCGACACAGGCGGTGCCTCGTTGCGGTAGACGGCTTCTACGAATGGAGCCCCTCCGCTGCCGGCTCAGCCTCGCAACCCTGGTTCGTGCAGCGCTCTGATGGGGCACCGTTGGCTCTGGCCGGACTCTTCGAGGCCCGGGCCGACGGGGACGACTCGGTTCTGAGGACGTGCACGATCCTGACTGTGGATGCGAACGCCGACCTTGCCCCGGTCCACCACCGGATGCCGGCACTGCTGCCAGAGTGCCAGTGGGCCCAGTGGTTGGATCCTTCGGACCATGACCGCTCCTCGCTGAACTCGCTCCTCGCGTCTGCACCCGACGGGCTACTCGAGCGCCACAGGGTGGCCCGGGACGTGAACGACGCCCGCCGCAAGGGAGCAGGGTTGACCACCCCGATGGACGGTTCCGAGCTGGTCGACGCCGGTGGCGACCAGGAGGCCCTCTGGTGAAGACCACCCCGGCCTTCGAGAGAACCGCAAAATCCCTGGAACGCACCGGGGAGACCGTCGTGACGACGGTGGTGTCGGTCAGACGACGCATGGACATTGCCATGCTCCGATGGCAGGCCCGAATGGACTCCCCGGTCTGGGACCGCTGCCTGCCGTGGATCACAGCGGTGTTGCTTGCGACATTCCTGACGCTGTTGGCCCTGGCGCGCAGCCAGGACCTCGGTATCGGCTACCAGATCGGCCATTACCTCCAGGCCGCCGACCTCATGGATCGGGGATTCGAGCCGGTGGTCAACGACCTCGGGCACAACCTCTTCGCCGACCAGGGAGCCTGGATCTTCTGGCCCATAGCGTGGGCCCTCCAGGTCCTGCCGGTGGCCGGCACGCTCCTCCTCCTGCAGTCCGTCGCCCTGGCGGTTGGCGTCGTACCGATCTGGAGGATCGCCCGTGGCCCGGCCAACCTCCGCATAGGAGCGGCGGCTGCGCTGATGGCGGCCTACGCCATGCACCCATCCGTCCACAACCTGAACCTCGCCGGCTTCCATCCGGAGGCGTTGGCGCTACCTGCCCTGATGGCGGCCTACCTGGCGGCGCAGCGTGGTCGCTGGAGGCTCGTGGCGGTCCTCGTCCTGCTGGTGGTCACCACCAGATCGGACCTCGGCCTGGCCGTGGCGGCCCTCGGGCTGCTCCTCGTCGGCGAAGAGGAGAAGACGGCCGGCTGGTCGCTGGCCACCTTCGGCCTGACCTGGTTCCTGATCATGTCCTTCGTGGTCCAGCCCATGGTCGGCGACGGGGACTATGCGCATCTCGATGCCTTTGCCAGGTACGGGACGGGCGTCCTGGGAATCGCAGTCGGAATGCTCGGCGATCCTCTGGGTCTCGTCAGCGACCTGTTCGGACGGGCCGGATTCGACAAGGTCGTACTCCTGCTGGCCCCGGTGCTCTTCCTGCCGCTGGTGAGGCCCAGGTACCTCGTGCCGGTCCTGCCCCTGCTGGCCCTGTATCTGGTGGCGGACGTTCCCGATGGCGGATTCGGCAACCCCCAGCAGGACGTCGCCACGCTGGCATTCGTGTTCATTGCGGCCACGTACGCCCTGATGCGCATCGGAACACCCGGGGTGAGCCGGGTCCTCGTGGATCGCCGAATGCTCACGGTCCTGGTTCTCACAGCGCTCGTGTTCTTCGTGCGCGACGCCGAGTCCTCTCCGTACGAGGAGCCGTGGGACTGGGGAAGGCGCTCAGCGGTGGACGTGGCCCGGGTGTCGACATCGGTGCTCATTGGCGATGACGCACGTGTGATCGTCTCGCCGGAGGTCTATCCGCTGGTGGCGGATCGTGACGAGGCCCGTGTCCTGCGTCCCACTCAGGGGTTCCTGCCCGGGTTGGACTGGCCGGACCGGTTCGACGTGGTCGTGGTGGACGTCGAGTCCATGGGCTGGACCGCCTCGGAGGCCCGCATGTTCGAGAGCCGTCTGATCCTCATGGACTTCCGCAAGCGTCTGGACTCCGACGGTGTACGACTCTGGGTGCGACGCCCGGGATCGTGACCCGCGTGAGGCCGATCTGTGCCGGTCAGACCACCTCTGGATGACCTTCGGAGCGCAGCGCTCCACGGAGTGCCTCAGCCACGTCATCAAGGTCTGACGGGTCGGCATCGGCGTCGGCCTGGCTGAAGTCCAGGTGCCCCATGTGGTCGAGGGGTACCACGTGCAGGTGGGTATGGGGCACCTCGAAACCAGCGATCATGAGGCCGATCCGTTCCGGCGCGAACGACGCCATCTGTGCCCGACCGACTGCGTGGGCCACCATCGTGCAGTGCGCAGCGGTCTGCACGGGCAGGTCGGTCCAGCGGTCCACCTCGGCGATCGGGATGACCAGGACGTGCCCGCGGTTGAGGGGGCGGATGTCGACCATGGCGATACAGGTGGGGTCACGCCAGATGATCCGACCTGGAATCCCGCCGGTGATGATGCGGGTGAATATCGAAGCCACAGGTCCTCCCGACGGGTTCGCTGCATCTCCGGCTGGAGAGCGGCAGGGTCGGATCGTAGGCTGTGCCGGATGGGATCCGAGACAGCAGCTTCCCCGGTGCCGTCGAGGACCGGATGGGACGGCGTATGGACGCTGCCGAACCTGATCACCGTGCTCCGCCTGGCGTGCATTCCGTGGTTCCTGTGGCTCCTGTTCGATGTCGGGAACCGGACCGATGCGGCGCTTCTCCTGGGCGCCCTCGGCGCCACCGACTGGGTGGACGGTTGGATTGCCCGTCGCTTCAACCAGGTCTCCGACGTAGGCAAGCTCCTGGATCCGATCGCCGACCGGTTCCTGCTCGTCGTTGCGCTGGCGGCCATGGTGGTGGACGGTTCCATCCCCACCTGGTTCGCCGTGGCGGTGCTGGTCCGCGAGGTCCTGATTGGTCTGGTCGGACTCGTCCTGCTGGCCATGGGAGCACGTCGCATCGACGTGACCTGGTGGGGAAAGACGGGGACCTTCGCCCTGCTGTGGGCTGTCCCATTCTTCCTGGCAGGGGAATCCACCGCCTTTGCCCACGAGGCGTTCGCCCTCGGCGCCTGGGTGTTCGGCCTGCCTGGCCTGGTGATCTCGTGGGCTGCCGCCTGGTACTACATCCCGACGGCGCGTGAGGTGCTGGCACAGCGGCGCTCACGTGGAGTCGGCTGAGCGTGGTTCCACCGGATCGGAACTTCCGAAGTAGGTTCGGATCATGAACATTCCGGTCGACCTCCTCTATTCGACCGAACATGAATGGGTCCGCGATCTGGGCGCTGGCCGTATCCGCATCGGGATCACCGACTACGCCCAGGACGCCCTCGGTGACGTGGTCTTCGTTGAGGTGCCTGTGGTCGGTACCTCGGTGGTTGCCGGAGCGGTATTCGGCGAGGTCGAGTCGACGAAGTCGGTGTCCGAACTGTTCGCTCCGGTGACCGGCGAGGTGGTGGCCGTCAACGAGGACCTGGAGGCCACCCCGGAGAAGGTGAACGAGGATCCCTACGGGGATGGCTGGATCTGCGAGATGGGCACCGATGGCTCAGCGACGGGCGAACTCATGGACGCCGCCGCCTACCAGGCCCTGATCGGGGAATGAGCCTTGAGCCTCCCGTGCCCGCAATGCGGCCGACCGGAGCCGGCTGAGGCTCGTTTCTGTGGCGCCTGCGGAATCAGGCTTCTGCCCGCCCTGGATGAGGTGACGGATGCCTTCGACCCGGTGGAGGAAATTCCACATGAGGAGGACCGGGGTCGGTTCCCGGTGGAGTGCGGGCTGTTCGTGGTCGAGTCCGGTCCCAAGGCCGGCTCAAGATACGGGCTGGAGGCCATGGTCACGACGATCGGGCGCCATGGTGCCGCCGACATCCTCCTTGACGACGTGACCGTCTCACGCCGTCACGTCGAGGTGGAGCGTGTCGGCGACCACTACGTCGTGCGCGACGTCGGCTCCCTGAACGGCACCTACCTGAACCGGAGTCGCATCGAGTCCAGTGAACTGGACGACGGCGACGAACTTCAGATCGGGCGATTCAAGCTGGTGTTCTTCCACGGCACCGGCGCCTGAGTGACGGTGGCGGCCCCCGAGGTGGACTCCGCTGCTCCCGCATCGGCAATGAACATCGGCGACGTCATAACCGGGCTGGCTTCGGAGTTCCCCGACGTGACCGTGTCCAAGATCAGATATCTGGAGTCCTACGGACTCCTGGAACCAGAACGCTCTCCGGCCGGATACAGGTTGTTCTCAGTCGACGAGGTGGCACGGCTGACGTGGATCCTGCGCCAGCAGCGCGACCACTTCCTGCCGCTCAAGGTGATCCGCTCGATGCTCCTGGACGGCGTCGACCTGGCCGATTCCGGTCCAGAGGAGTCAGCCGATGTCAGGCCGTTCCGGGAGAGCGGCCGAACCGGCAATCTGGGGTCGGTGAGCGTCAGCCTCAAGGAGCTGGCTGCCATGGGTGGTCTCGACGTCGAGGTGGTCCGCGACCTTGAGAAGCACGGATTGATCGTGGGCATCGAGGCCGGCCGTACGGTGGTCTACGACGGCGACGCCCTCCTGGTTGCACGGGTGGCGGCACGCTTCGTGCAGCACGGCTTCGACGTTCGTCACCTGCGCATGTACCTGGTAGCTGCGCAACGCGAGGCGGGGATCCTCGAGCAGGTCCTGTTGCCGCTGCGACGAAGGGGAGACGGGCGTTCGGGGCTGGAGGCACGTCGGCTGCTCGACGAGTTGGCGGATGCCGGTGCGGCCCTTCACGATCTGCTGCTCCGCCGGTCGATGGGTCCACTCGTCTGATGGCCGGGCCGACCCCGTATCTGGGAGCGGCGACCATCGCCGACCGGGTGGCCGGGCTGGCCGCCGAACTCGACGAGGTCCTGGAGCCGGGAGCGGTTCTGGTCGGAGTCCTGAAGGGCTGCCTGCCCTTCATGGCCGACCTGATCCGGCGTCTCTCCACCCCGATCCTGGTCGACTTCCTGGCCCTCAGCGCTCTCGGCCCCGACCGCGGTCGGGTCCGCCTCACGAACGACCTCTCGGTCGATGTTGATGGTCGACAGGTGGTCCTGGTCGAGGGCCTGGTTGATACCGGCTTCCGTCTGGACTACCTGCGTCGGCATGTGCTCGAACACGGACCGTCCGAGTTGCGGGTCTGCGCCCTCTTTGATCGGGCGGGTCGACGGGTACTGCCGATCCCCCTGGACCACGTCGGCTTCACCACCGACGCCGCCTTCCTGGTGGGTTACGGGCTGGACCACCGTGGCGGGTTTCGCAACCTGCCGGGGGTGGTCGAGGTGGACCTGGCTGACCTGGACCGCGCAGGGGACGGGTTCCACCGGCAGGTCCGTGACGCCGGCGGGTCAGCGGAGCGGCACTAGGGTTCCGACGTGCGCCGCCGACCCACCAGCAGGGACCTCCAATGATCGAGATGGAGGTCGTGGGCGTCCAGGAGGTTCTGCCCTCGAGCGTTCCGGTGGTTCTGCTCCGTGAGGCTGAGGGTGAGCGCCTGCTGCCGATCTTCATCGGGATGCCGGAGGCGACGGCCATTTCGCTGGCCCTCGCCGGTCAGGATCCACCCCGTCCGATGACCCATGACCTGATGGTGACCCTGCTGGCCACCTTCTCGGCCACCCTGGAGCGCGTCGTGGTCACAGAACTCCGGGATCGCACCTTCTTCGCTGAGATGTACCTGCGGGGGCCGGTGGGCGTCGAGGTGGTGCCGGCGCGTCCCTCGGACGCGATTGCCCTCGCTGTGCGCACCGGTGCAGCGGTCTTCGCCGCCGAAGAGGTGGTCGAGAAGGCGGGCTATCTGCCGCCTCCGACTGAGGAACCAATGGCGGAAGCTGAGGTCGAGGAGTTCCTGGCGTTCCTGGATTCGGTGGAACCAGACGACTTCGAGGGCTGACGCCCGTAGTGCCTCCCTGAGCCTGGCATCTGTCGCGCCCAGAGCGTCCAGATGACCACTCCGGGCGCGAAATCCTTGACCGGCGCCTCGGCGGCCCGTACCCTGATGCGCGGAGTCACAGGGTTGTAGTTCCAACCCTGTGGTACGCGGGCGAAATCTCGCACCAGCACGATTCGACATGGGGGAGACGTCCCAATGACAAACCAGACGCCTGAGGGCTACTCGGGCAAGCGGGCCGCTGAGATAGCCGGCATCACCTACCGCCAACTCGACTACTGGGCCCGTACCGGACTCGTCGGACCGACCTTGGCACGCGCCAGCGGCAGCGGCAGCCGTCGCCGCTACTCATACCGGGACCTGCTCGAGCTACGTGCCGTGAAGTCCCTGCTGGACGCCGGGATCCGCCTTGAGCTGGTTCGTGAGGTGTTCGAGTACCTGACGCTCCACCTGGACGAGGACGTGACCCGGGTGAACCTGGTCATCAGCGGCACCTCGGTGATGGTGCGTACCGGTGAAGAGGAAATCGTGGACCTGATCCGTAACGGTCAGGGAGTGCTCAACATCCTCCCGCTCGCCGGGGTGAAGGATCAGGTGGATGCCCGGATAGTGGAGTTGTACCCAGAGGGCCGCAGCGATGTCGAGACCCCTCCGACGGCTACCGCCGTCGGGAACTAGACCCGGAAGCCTTCACATCGACGCCGTCGTGGAACCGGGTGGGGGAGAGGTCGTGCCCCTTCGACCCGTGGCCCCGGTCGGGTCATCCGACGGCGTGGCGTTCTCCCACGAGTCCGAACAGCGGGTCGCCGACCTTCTGGATTTCTACGACATCACCTGGGAATACGAGCCCCGGACCTTCGTACTCGAAGCCGCTCCGGACGGGCGGCCCAAGATGGCGTTCACGCCGGACTTCTACCTTCCCGACCATGACCTCTACCTGGAGGTCACGACGCTCCGCCAGTCGTTGGTTACCCGCAAGAACCGCAAGGTGAGGCTGCTGCGCGAGCTTCACCCGGAGTTGCGTGTGCGGATCCTCTACCGACGAGACCTGGATCGCCTCCTCGTCACCCACGCTGCCTGACGCCATATACCTTCGGTTCCATGGCTGAAGTAACCCTGCAGGCATCACCGCTGGATGCCGTCCACCGTGGCCTCGGCGCCCGGATGGTCGCCTTCGGTGGATGGGAGATGCCGGTCAGCTATCCGGTGGGGACGCTGGCCGAGCATGCAACATGCCGTACGGGCGCAGCCCTGTTCGACGTGAGCCATCTCGGCAGCCTCGATTTCCGGGGGCCGCACGCACGGGACGCAATCCAGGCCGCCTTCAGCAATGACCTGGAACGGATCGCTCCCGGACGCGCCCAGTACACCCACCTGCTCGACGACGCCGACGGATCTGTGGTCGATGACATCATCGTGTGGTGGCTGGCCCCCGACCACTTCGTGGTCCTGCCCAATGCCTCGAACAGCGGAGCGGTCGTGGATGCCCTTCCCGGCTGTGTCGACATCCGACCAGAGCGGGCACTCCTGGCCCTTCAGGGACCGACGGCCCTCACCGTCCTGGGATCGGTGGTTCCGGGTGCCGCCACCGTTGCCCGATTTGCAGTGGCGCCCTTCCAGTGGGGGTCCACCTCGGGTCTGGTGGCGGGCACCGGGTACACGGGCGAGGACGGCGTGGAGCTGTCTGTGCCGATCGAGGGCGCAGCCGACCTGTGGCATGCGCTCGTGGCGGCCGGTGCCGAACCAGCCGGCCTGGGAGCACGCGACACCCTCAGGCTGGAGGCTGGACTACCCCTGCACGGTCACGAACTGGGCTCCGGGATCACGCCGCTGGATGCCGGCCTGGGTTGGGTGGTCGG
>Ga0114994_10003414_pt1 | contig 11583 bp, 6 predicted proteins | sample ArcticOcean_MG_C_9_FD_87043 | JGI IMG/M metagenome (GOLD analysis project Ga0114994, IMG submission 87043) | Marine microbial communities from western Arctic Ocean - ArcticOcean_MG_CB2_152 | ecosystem: Environmental > Aquatic > Marine > Oceanic | place: Arctic Ocean: Canada Basin | collected... | reverse complement strand
TTTGCGCGCTTCCTTGCCGCCGGCTTCTTCGCCGCCGGCTTCGCTGCGGGCGCGGGCTCCGGCGGCGGCGACGCGGCCGCGGGCGGGGCCCGCGGCGCCGCCGCGGCTTCCACGGAAGCGGCGAGCCCCCGGCAGAGCGGGCAGAACCAGGTGCCGCGCGGCACGCCGTCGAGGCCGGCGCAGCGGAGGTGGCACTCGTGCGTCGGGTCGCCGTCGCACACCAGGACGTCCGCATCGGCGGCGCCGTCCGCGTCGACCGTCGCGCGGCCGCAGACGACGCACGCCTCGGCGATCTCCACGACGTCCCGGGGCGGCGGCGCCTCGCGCCGCTTCCGCGCCGGCGGGCGCGCGGCGTCGGCGACGCCCGGCGGGACGGGCCCGGCCGGCGCGCGCCCCGCGCGCGAGAACGGGTGGGGGATGACGTCGCGGCCCGCGCTCTCCATGAGGTCCTTGTAGATGGCGCGCGGCGTCGGCACGCTCGACGCGCGGGCCGGCGCCAGCGCCGCGCCCCGCGGGTGCGCTTCGTCGTCGGCGTCGGACGCCTGGGCCTCGAACTCCTTCAGCTGCGTCGCGTAGGCCGCGGCGTCGCGGACGTGGCGCGCCTTGTCCGTCTTGGCCAAGGACACGTAGGGCCGCTTCGCGTCGGCGTCCAGGGCCTTCCACTGCTTGCTCTGGAGGGCCGCGACGTCCTTGTTCGTGGCGTCCTCGCCCACTTCCGCCCGGGCCTCGGCCTGCGTCGCCGCTTTGTAGAAGGAGAGGGCCGTCTTGGCCGGCCGGGGCTTCGCGGGGCCGCACCGCTTCTTCTTCTTGGCGCTGGCTTTGACGTCGCCGCCCGCGCGCTCCGTCTTCTGCTGGCCGGCCGTGCGCCGCGCGTAGGGCCCGCACATGTGCTTGAGGTGCTGCTTCAGTTTCCGGGGCAGCATCAACTTGGCGCAGCAGGGGCACTTGACCTTGCAGCGCGCGTGCTCCCGCCGGTACTCGTACTCCAGCACGGGGTACGAAGTTAAAACAACGTCCGCCTGCTGCAATTTGGCCGGCGTCGTCCGCTTCCGGTTCCCGTAGTAGACCTCGATCACGGGCGCTTTTAAGGACCGCCCCTTGTCGTCCACTCCAGCGACCCAGAACTTCTCGATCTCCTCCTTCCACTGCCACAGGGCCGAGGACGGCGCGACCACCAACGTGGTCTCGGGCAGCGCGTACCCGTAGGCCTCCTCGCCCTCCACCAGTTGCATGGGCAGGGTCCCCTTTATCTTAACTTGTTCGGCGCGATCGTGCGCCATGAGCGACACGCACTGCAACGTCTTGCCCATGCCCATTTCGTCCGCGAGGATGCCGCCGCACTCTTCCTTTTCCCGCCGTAACATCCACCCGAAGCCCTCCTCCTGGTAGGGGAGGAGCGGCAGGGCGATGTTCGGCGGGGGCTTCACCCGCGGCAGGGCCCGCTGCGGCAGGAACGCCTCATCCTCCGGATCCAACGTTTTGTCGGCGTCCCGGTCCTCCTTGTTGAATTCCGCAAGGACGGACGCTCTGGACGCGCCGTCCAGGGCGTCCAGGCCGTACACGTGCTTGTGACACTCGAACGCGGGAGCTAAAGCGGGGTCCCGCAACTGCGTCAGCATCGTGCATTCCAGGTGGGTCCACGCAGAGATGGCGCCGCCGCAGCCACGCGAATCCTTCAGGGGGATCCCGATGCGCAGACTCCCCTTCCCGATCAACTCGCCGCACCCGCGCGTGCAGCACGACTGGCCGCTCCGGGCCGTCTCGACGAGCGCGTAGTGGAGCGGCTCCTCCGCGAACTGGCGCTTGCGCCAGCAGGGCTTGTTGCACTCGCGGCAGAAAACGTAGTGGAACTCGTTCGAGGCCATGGTCGACGTCCAGGCGGTTTCGTCGCTTGCTTTGAGCGCCGGGCGGCACAGATGGTCCCGGCCGTTTCGTCGCTTTGGCTTTGAGCGCTGGTGCAGCACAGCGGTAGCGCTGCGCGTTGCGCGCGTTTGGTGTGCGTCGGTGTCAAGCCTTTGCAACGTCCTCTTACTTGGTGTCTGACTATACTGCTCTCCACCAAGTCTGACTTGGTGCTCCCACGTGCGGGTTTCTTAGAGGCTAGCGCGCGGGTTTCCACTCAGTTTTCACAAGCAACCAGAGTAGTGTGCCAAAGCAGACGTAGCCTGGGGCAGCATCGCCACCATGGGCGCCCTCTCCAGCCGCGAGGAACCGCCGCCGACGCCGCGCACGACGCGCGTGCGGCGGACCCACGACGCCGACAGCCAGCGGAGGCTGAGCGCGGCGGGATCATTAGAAGCACGTTATGAGGTGGACCCCAAAGTGTTGGGCCGCGGCCATTACGGGGTGGTGCGCTCGTGCGTCAACCGCGCGACGGGCGAGCGGTGCGCCGTCAAGGCGATCCCCCGAACCAAGGTCAACCGGCCCGAGGTTTTACAGAGGGAGATCGGCATCCTGAGGCACTTGAAGCATCCGCACATCGTGGAGATCCGGGACGTCTTCGAGGACCGCATGTATGTGTACATCGTCACGGAGCTGTGCGCGGGCGGCGAGCTGTTCGACGCCATCATCGCCAAGACGGAGACCCAAGAAGGCCACTACTCGGAGCGGGATGCGGCGACCTTGATCGCGCAGATGCTCTCAGCTTTGAAATATTGCCATTCTGAAAACGTGGTCCACCGCGACTTGAAGCCGGAGAACTTCCTCTTCATTTCTGAAAAGCGCGAAACGCTGAAAATCATCGACTTCGGTCTCGCGACCGAGGAGCACTGCTCGGACCCCCTGCGCACGCGCGTGGGTACGCCGTACTACATCGCGCCCGAAGTTCTGAAAAAGGCGTACACGTCGCAGTGCGACCTCTGGTCCCTGGGCGTCGTGAGCTACATCCTCATGTGCGGCTACCCGCCCTTCGGCGGCGACTCGGACGCCGAGATCTTCCGCAACGTGCGGCGGGGCCTGACCCGGGCCAGCTTCCCGGACGAGGACTAGGCCGGCGTGTCCGCAGGGTGCCTCGACTTCATCAAGAATTTATTACACAAGGACCCCAGGAAGCGCATGACCGCCGACACGGCGCTGGCGCACCCGTGGCTGGCGGCGCCGGGGACCGCGCCGCGTCCCATCCCGCTGGATCGCCTCCGCGCGTTCGTCGGCCTCACGCGCCTGCGGAAGGCGGCGCTGAACATCCTGGCGCACCACCTGACGGAGCGGGAGGCGGCGGACCTCGCGGTCGCGTGGCGGCGGCTCGACGTAGGGAACAAGGGCGTGCTCCGTTTCGAGGACCTGAAGCGGACGCTCCGCCGCGATCACGAGGGCACGGAGGAGGAGCTGGACGCGCTGGTGCGGGCGCTGGACGTGAACGGCGACCACCTGATCGACTACTACGAGTTCTCCGCCGCGATGCTCGCGCGGAACCGCACGATCCGCGACGACCGGCTGGTGGAGGTCTTCGAGGAGATGGACGCCGACGCCACGGGCCACGTGAGCCTGGACAACCTGGAGCGGATCATGGGGTCCCGCGCGCACGCGGAGGAGGTGCTCGGCGAGCTCGCGGGGAACGACGCGTTCCGGCGGGCGGGCAAGCTGACCTTCGCGGCCCTGAAGGAGCAGCTCGCTCGGCTGCCTCAAAGCCAGGCGGCGGCCTAATTCGTTAATTTTACATTACGCGCCTTGCTCTTCGGGGAGGCGAAGCCCCGGAGGACACGCACCCGCTCCCGTCGAGAGGCTGCTCCCGCGGAGGAAGAGGCCGCAGAGGACCTCCCGCGCAGAGACGAAGCCAAGGAGCTGCCCGCGTCCGTCGCCGAGGATGAAGAGGCCGCCAATGACGACGACGATGCCACCTCGTCTTCGACCGTCGGCACGGGTCCCCATCATGAATCACGCGCAGCCGAGCGTGCACGGTAGCTCGCGCGCCAGCATCGTCATTTTGACGCCGGTCGGGTGCGTAGTGGTCTTGACGGGCATGGGCAGGATGACGGCCTCCACCAATGAAGAGAGTGCGGGCTCGAGCACCCGGCCGATACAGGTCATGCCGCCCTCCCAGCCGTCGTGCTCGCCGTTCCGGGCGAGCGAGATGAACAGGTCGCTCGCGCCGCCGACGAGGCACAGGCTGCCTCGCTGCAGCCGCTCACCACCGGGCGCGAGCCGCCCGAGCTCCGGCGCGTTCAGCGACATCTGCACGAGCGCGTACGGCGGGCCGGTCGAGCCGGCCGGCGCCAGGGGCTCCGCTCGATGCACGCGGCCGGTGGCGCCTCTACCAAATGCAGCCCTGACGGCCGCGGCGTGCGGATGCGCGTTGAGCTCGACGGAGACTCTGCCGACGCCGTCGATCTGGATGAACAACTCGGCCATGGTTACTTAGCTACTCACAGAGTAACCATGCAGGGAAGGGCGCAAGACTTAGTGATGTTAGTGATGCATGTTTCATTTGCACGGGTTTTACTGCACGGGTTTTTACTCACCTGAGTGCGAGTTTTTTTGCGCAGCATCGAGCCCTGGACCATAGACACCCGGTGGTTCTAGCTCGAAGGTTTTGCAGCACCTGGTCTAGACAGCGTTGGGCAGCCCAGATTATAATAAGCCGCTCATGATGACGCATTACAAGCCTAGCAGCCGACGGAGGCAAACGATGGGGAGAGTTGCCACCAATTAGTATGCGCCGCACGCTTGCCACGCTGGCGGCGGTCGCCGCCGCCGCCGCACCGAAAAACGAGACGTACGCCGTGCTCGCGTACGGCCGCGGCGGCGGCGCGACCTTAGGCGCGCTGGTCCTGGGCAACGTTTTGCGGCGCGTCGACCCGGACCGGGGCCGCACGGCACTAGTATACGGCATTTCCGACGACGCCGCGGCCGCCCTGCGGGCCGGCGGCTGGACCGTGCGCCCGGCGGCGTCCTTTGATACGCATCACATCGATGGAGACGCGGCCAACGAATTGGGCAAGGCCACGGCCTGGCCGGGCCGCAAGTTGGATTTGTGGCGGCTGCCTTACGCGAAGGTGCTCTACCTCGACGCGGACACGATGCTCGTCGACCATAACGAAACGCTGCGCCCGGCGCTGGAGGGGCTGTGGGGCACCCCCCTCAAAAAGGGTGGCGTCGGCGCGCTGGGCACGAGCGCGGGCTGCTTCAACGGAGGATTGCTCCTCCTCCGCCCCGCCGCCAATACCTTTGACATGTATGAGCGCGCGCTCGACGCCGACCTTAAGAAGGCGGCGTGCGAGGGCCACGACCAGCCGGTGCTGAACCGCGTCTTCGACGGCGCGTGGACCAATGTCCACAAGACGTGGCGCCTCCTCAAGGTCACCCAGAGCTGCGACCGCCTCGAGAAGGCGCCGGATGCCGTCCACTTCTTCGCCGCGAGCGCGCCCTGGCGCGGCGGCTGCCCCGCGTGCCTGGCGCGGGGTCTGGCCTGCTCGCACCGCCACGGGCTCCGGGAGGCGCCCTGCGCGCAGGCGCCGCTGCTCGACGCGCAGCGCCGGTGGTGGCGCGAGGTCGAGGCGCTGCCCGCCGCCGCGCGGGGCTTCGTTGACGGCCTGTTGGAGGGCCCGCCGCTGACGCGCGACGGCGCGCCGCGGAGGCTCTGTTAGTCTAAGTTACCTTTGTGCCCGAACGCGACGCGGGGGTTCCGTGAGTCTAGTGTGTCGGTGGAGATGCCGGTGGAGGACGCTCGACGCCCTGCGGACCAGGCGCTTGGACGGGGCGACCCGGGGCCTCGGCCGGGCGCACGCGCGCGTCCAGCCGTCGAGGGACAAGTCCAGTTTTGAACATTTTTCAAAGATATCATGCCGAAACAGCAGGCACTCGTCGAGCTTGTAGACGCAATGTATCATGAGCGCGACCGTTGCGTTCAGGCCCGCGTCCGACGACGCGCCGTGGTGCAGCGCCGACCGCGGCGAGGTGACCGGCGGCAGCGCCACGTTCCGTCCCGCCGCGCGCATGAGCCGGCCGAACTGGTCCCGTAGGTCGTCGAAGGCGAGGACGTGCGCGCACGTCCGCCGCCCGTCGTCGTCCCAGACGTACTCGTGCTGGGGCCAGACGTGGCAGTCGCTCACCGCGGCGCCGCAGCGGTGCGCGAGCCGCGCGACCATGACGCGGCACGCGCCCAGCTGCGCGTTCCGCCGCGACCCGTCCATGCGTCACTGGCTCAGAACGCGCTCGACCGGGTCGCGCGCCACGCAAAACGTGTCCCCGCCGGCGTAGGGGCTCGGCACGCCCCGCGGCAGGTACCTGGGCGGCACGTGCCAGAGCGAGCAGGGGCACGGACCCCCCACCCGCACGCACTTGCCGCACCGGGTACCGTTGACTACGGTTTGCATAGGGCCTCCCCCACCCAGCAGCAAGCGATGGATCGTCGTGCCCGCGGTCTTCGGGACGTGTACAAACGCGAGCGGGTGGCTTACGTTGGCCCGGCCGGCCCTGAGCATCCGCGTCTCCTCCGTCAATGCGTCCGCGTCGTAGAACTTCCGCGCCGCCGCGCAGCTCGCGAAGGCGTCGCTGCGCCCCGCAGCGACGACGAGCGCCCAGAGCATCACCGCATCATTACCGCTTACGTAGGCATTGCCTCTTGTTTCGTGCGCAGAACTGGACCCTTGCACGGGACCGCCTACGCCAGGCCACTGTTTTCTCCGCGACCTCCCTAGGCTTACAAGCTGCCCCCACACGGTGCGCTGCATGTTCGCTGCGCGCAGAGCCGCCACATTCTTTTTTAGCCACCGATCGAAACAACGCGGATCTACTCACCGGCAGAGGTGGCGGGCCGGTGGGCGGTTCCCTGGCTCGTGGTCGAACCCCGCCGCGAACCCGTTGGAAGCAGCTCGTTTCGCGGAGACGCTGGCTGCCCAACCGCCGACGCAGCGAAGCAGCAGCAAGAGCGCAGACACAATGGCGTCCTTCGACGCGAGCTCCGCCGTGCCCGACTCGCTCGTGCTCGCGGGGCAGGCGGACCGCCTGGCGCGCCAGGCCACGGGGACGGTCATGGCGGGCGCCCGGCCGCTCGGCGACCGCAGCAACGGCAACGCCGCCGCGGCCCCCGGCGGCGTCGAGGCCCTCGTCAAGCGGTACGGCACGAGCAAGGCGCCGCGCCGGATCTGCAGCGGCTGCGTGGCGCTGCGCAACGAGGGCGAGGGCCTCAAGCGGGAGGTCCTGCGCCTGCGGCACGGCATGCGGGCGATGGTCGTGCGGCTCGAGGCGCTGGAGGGCGCCGCGGCGCGCGCCGCGACGGCCCGCGCGGCCCGGCGCGAACGCGCGCGCGGCCTCGGCGCGGCGCCGCCGCCGGCCGACGCGCGGCCCGCGAGTCCGCCGCCGGCCGCCGCGCGGCCCGCGAGTCCGACGCCGGTCGCGCCCGCGCGCACCACGCCGCAGGCGCGCGCGACGCTGCCGGCCACGCCGCCGCCGGACGCGCCCCGACCACCCGCGATGCCGCTCCCCACCGCGGCCGCGTGGCCGCCCGAGACGCCGGCCGACAGGTGGCCACCCGAACCGGCGGCGGCGGCGCGCCCGGGCTGGTCGGTCGTCGCGGGCTGGGGGTCGGCGACGCGCGTCGTCGCGCCCGGGCCAGGGACGCCGGACGCGCCGCCGCCGGCCTACTCGCCGCCGCGCCGGGGCCGGACCTACTCGCCGCAGAGGGAAAGTAGTTGCGTGTCGTCGGGCGTGCTCGACGCGCTCCACGCGATCCTCGGCTGCGACCGCGCGGCCCTGGCGGACGAGGCCACACAGGTCTCCTGCGAGTTGCTGAAAGAGGCCGCCGCGCAGGGGCGAGCCGCGCGGACGGGGTGCCCGACGTTCGGCGTGGCGCTCTACGAACGGGTCGCCGCGCGCCTGACTCCGGAGCGCCGCGCGCACCGGCACCGCTTTAACCTCACGCCGGAACCGCGCCCGCCGGCCGGCCCGCCGCCGTCCCCGGACCCGGCCGCCCAAATCTACGAGGAGCCCGCGGCGCCGCCCGACGGCGCCGTCGCGCAGTAGTAAGGTAACCTCGGCGCCGTTCCCTGTCAACTCTGCTTCTTCGTCACTGCCATTGCGATGCTAGGATAAGTCGGGGATGAGAAGCGGCCCCGGGAGCTCTGGCCAGGACTTCTGCTCGTCACGGTGTCTGGCACTGTTTGCCGCTGCCCTCATACCCGTGCGCGACAAAATTGTACTGGCGGGTAGCTGCCGATGCGAACGGCGTGCTCGGTGAATTTCCCCGCCTCAGGTTGGTATCGCTACCCCAATGCATCTGCAAAGCTGCAAAATATTTTCAAAAAAATAAAAGCTTTCCGTCCCCCTTATTTCTCCCCATCCATCCGACTCGACTCGCAGGAGGAATAAAACATATTGGTCTTCCCATTCTTTTGGGCGGGAACAGCCTAAAAATAAACTCTGGAGCCAGCTCTTCACGCCACGGAGAGCACACGCGCGCAGCACACATACGCATCGAGACGCGAAACCGCAGCAGGGTCAACCAGTACCGCCTACTTTTGCTGCGCCGCAGCAAGAAAACCCGCAGTCAGCACGAGGGAAAGCTTAACAGTTCCTCCAATATAATCCAGCGAAGCAACCATGGCCATGGACACCACCGACCTCGCGATCGGCGATGCGATCCGCATGAAGTACCCCGGCCTCGGCTGGTTCACGGGCAAGGTCTCCGGCTTCGAGGGCGCCAAGGTCGACGTGCACTGGATCGAGGACGGCAGCTCGACGCTGCTGACCAGGGCGCAGGCGCTCCGGCACCGCGTCGGCCGCGCCGACGAGCCCGAGGACGAGGACGACGAGGAGGACGAGCCCGAGGAGGAGGTGCCCCGGCCCAAGCGGCGCCGCGCCGCGCCCAAGACGAAGGCCGAGTCTGACGAGGAGGACGAGGAGGACGAGGAGGACGAGGTCGAGGCGCCCGTGCGCCGCTCGACGCGCGAGCAGAAGAGCGTGGGCGTCTGGGTCGACGGCTTCTTCGTGAAGATGGCGAACCTGTACGACCTCGAGGGCGGCGAGCGCTCCGTGTGGGACCAGGAGCTGGGTAATAGCGACGCCGCGGCGCGGTTCGGCGCCTCGGCCACGGCCCCGCCCCTGAAGAAGAAGCGGCCCGCCGCTCCCGCGACCAAGGCCGCGAAGAAGCCGAAGCCGGCGCAGTCCAAGGCCGAGAAGGCGCGCGAGTCCCAACGGGAAGCGGCCAAGTCGCGCCTGCCGGCGGCGCGCGCGTGCCGCGCGCGGTTCCTGCTGGAGCACAAGGCGGCCCTCACGCCCTTCAAGCCGGCGCTGGGCTGGTGCGCGGCCGCGGCCAAGCAGGCGCCCAAGCGCGTCATTGTAAAGCCGTTCGCGAAGACGCCCCCCTACATCAACGCGGACATGCGCGAGTACCAGCGCGAAGGCCTGCGGTGGCTCGCGCAGCGCTACGAGGACGGGTGCGGCGCCATCCTGGGGGACGAGATGGGCCTGGGCAAGACCCTGCAGACGTTGGCGTTCCTCAGCTACCTCAAGCACGAGCGCCCGGAGGCGCACGGGCCCTCCCTCGTGATCTGTCCGCTCTCGGTGCTGAGCTCGTGGCTCACAGAGGCCAAGAAGTTCACGCCGGACCTGCGCATGGTGAAGCTGCACGCGGGCGACGTGAAAGAAAGGGACCGGCTGAAGCAGCAGCTGCGGGACACGTCCGCGTACGACGTGGTCGTCACGACGTACGAGATGGCCAAGTCCCCGGCCATGCAAAGCACCATCCAGCGGCCCTGGTGGCGCATGGTTGTATTAGATGAGGGCCACGTCATCAAGAACGAGGAGGCCGACATATCCAAGGCCGTGCGCCGCCTCCACGCCGAGCGGGCGTTGTTATTGACCGGAACCCCGCTGCAGAACGACCTGCACGAGCTGTGGGCCCTGGTGAACTTCCTCTTCCCGGACGCGTTCCCGGAAAGTTCCGCCTTTGATGAAGCGTTCGACCGGAGCAAGGGCGGGAAGCAAGAAAAGTTGGCCAAGGCCCACGCGATGATGAACGTGCTGATGAAGCGCCGGGTCAAGAGCGAGGTGGAGACGTCCCTCCCGCCCAAGCTCGAGACCAAGATCCTGGTGCCGCTGGCCGAGCCGCAGCGCTGGTGGTACAAGCGCCTGCTCTTGCGCCAGAGCGAGCTCTTGGACTCGTTGAACGACCCCTCGGGCGGCCCACAGACGGGCGCCTGGAAGAAGCTGCAATCATTACTCATGCAGCTGCGGAAGTGCTGCAACCACCCCTACCTCTTCGAGGGCGCGGACCCGGACCCCGGCGTGACGGACGAATCGCTGATCGAGGCGTCGGGCAAGGTCCACGTCCTGGACCGTTTACTGACCAAGCTCAAGGAGCGCGGCCACCGCGTCGTCCTCTTCTCGCAGTTCACCACGACCCTGGACCTGCTCGACGACGTCCTGCGCTTCCGGGGCTACGAGTTTTCGCGCCTGGACGGCGGGACAAACCGCGTGCAGCGGACGGTAGACATCCAGTCCTTCAACGCGCCCAACTCGTCGGTCTTCCTGTTCCTCATGTCCACGCGCGCGGGCGGCCTGGGCGTCAACCTGCAGACCGCGGACACGTGCATCCTCTTCGATAGCGACTGGAACCCCCAGGCGGACCTCCAGGCCATGGCGCGCGTGCACCGTATTGGGCAGACGAAACCCGTGCACGTGTACCGGCTGGTGACTGCAGGGACCGTAGAGGAGCGCATTGTGCAGAGGGCCGAGAAGAAACTTTATTTAGATGCTATGGTAAACCGGGACTCGGCGCGTTGTGAACCGGACGACGAGCCTGTTGCCCAAGGCGACTTACTGGGCGCCCTGAAGTTCGGCGCCGTGGCTATTGTCGATGGCGCGGCGGACACACAGTTGACGGACGGGGATTTAGACCAGATCCTGGACCGCACGCGGGACGGCAACGCCACGCTGGGCGTGGTCAAGGGCAACCAACATCACGACGCCGCCTCGTTCAAGAGCGACGAGAAGGCCGTGGACTCGCGCCACTTCGAGGGCGAGACCTACGGCGGCAAGAAGACGAAGCAGGCCACGTTGGGTGATCTGTCCGAGGAGTTTATTCAGCTCGAGAAGCGCAAGCGCACCTCCCGGATGCGCCAGGAGCACGTCGCGAACGTCGGCCTCGTCAACGTGCTCGCGCGCGAGTACGGCGACGGCCGGGCCCCGGACGCCGCGGCGCCGCGGGATGACGACGCGGCGGCGCGGTGGGAGGCCAAGGCCGCGAAGGCCGCGTTGGAGGCGGTCGGCGGCCGGCAGATCGCGGGCCGCGACTACGACAACGAGGAGACCTGCCTCAACTGCTGGGACGGCGGCGATTTGATCTGCTGCGACCAGTGCCCGGCGTCCTGGCACGCGGGCTGCCTGAAGAAGATCGGGTTCGCCCTACCGACGAAGGCGTTCGGGTCCTGGGGCTGCCCGCACCACTCGTGCGAGACGTGCGTGCGGAAGGCGGCCCAGGCGGGCGGGCTGCTGTTCCGGTGCGCCGTCTGCCCCTCGGCCTTCTGCGAGGACCACCTGCCGTCGACCGCTACCATCCAGGGCAAGTGCGAGCGCTTCGAGGCCCTGGGGCAGCGGCGCCCGAAGCAGGCCGCCTTTGTGCTCTGCGGCGCCGGCTGCAAGGCCTTT
>Ga0114994_10003413_pt1 | contig 11583 bp, 19 predicted proteins | sample ArcticOcean_MG_C_9_FD_87043 | JGI IMG/M metagenome (GOLD analysis project Ga0114994, IMG submission 87043) | Marine microbial communities from western Arctic Ocean - ArcticOcean_MG_CB2_152 | ecosystem: Environmental > Aquatic > Marine > Oceanic | place: Arctic Ocean: Canada Basin | collected... | reverse complement strand
TAAAAAAAAAAAAGAAAAAATTTCCCTCACAGACTTCAATCTCAACCGCCCTACACCCCCCTTATAGCAACTTGTGAGAATGTGTAACTTAAATAGCAGCGGATTTACATATTTTGCACACACAAAACAAACAACAACTTCTTTCCCATCCATCTCAATTCTCATCATTGACGATGATTGCTTCCTGAAGTTTCTCGTAAGCTACCGTTTGAACCTCTTGCGTTTGCCGCAACATTTCTATTAATTTTTCTTCCTCCTCCTCTAGCTTCATAACGACGCTCTCTGCCTCTTCTCTCTTTCTCTTCTCCGCCACCATTTTCCGCTTGAACTGTTCCTTCAATTGTTTCAGTCTTTTCTCCTCCACCTCCTTCTTTTTCCGCACCTGCTCTGCCTGCTGCTTTTTTATGTCTTCGATCTTTTTCTTGTTCGCGGCTATTATGTCCTGTTCCCGCTTCAGTATCACCGCCTTGATTTCCTTTGCGTCCATGCCATCGGTCGTCTCGGTCTTCATGTGCTTTCCCCCTGGCACCCAAGTTCCGAATAGCCCCTCTTCCTTCAGCTGGAGCTTCTCGACCCGCTTGTTGACGGTCTTGGCAAGATCCCGGCGCTCCTTCGCCTTCACCTTCAATGTTGTTATTTCTTTTGCTCTGCTCGTTGCCTCTTTTGCCCTTCGTGCTGCCCTCTGGACTTCATCCTTTAAATGCTGGATGCGGTTGGATAGGAGTTGGCTGTTCTCCTCGGCTTTCTTTCTGGCGTTCTTCTCGTCTAAAATCAGCCTCGCCCCGTGGGTGACAGCTTTGGCGTTCATCTTGGGGTGGGGTATGTTCTATATTATATTTGTTCCCGGGGTTGGAGTTGGATTGGAGTTGGAGATGTCGTGCGAATTGGGTTGGTTGCGGGCTAATATAGGTGGTTGAGGCTTGCTTTGAGTGTGGGGCCGTGGTCAATGTATGTGCTTGATCTATTCTTTATTCTTTACTTAATCGTTGAATAATTTTTGGGATTTGGCCCGACCTCCTCTGCAAAAATAAATTTTGTAGGAGCAAAGAAATATATAATCACCCATGGACATGGAGGACATGGAGGACGAGAACAATGATCGAATCGTTGAACTCACTAGAGAGCTGATTCGAAAGGGGTTGTTGATTGATCAACTGAGCGACAAGATTCATGATCTCGAAAACACACAAGACAGGAACCGGGAGGCAAGCTCAAACAGTGTTCCAGATGAAGGCAAAATGCGCCTACTTGAGCTTCAGCATAATGTTGACAAATATAAGCTGTCATTTCGGAAAACTTCAAGAGTTCTTGCCTTGGAGAAAGAGGGCCATCAGGAAGTGAGGACGCTGTTAGCTTCACTGCAGACTGAGTACAAATCGTTCAAACACGAAATGCTTGAACGTGTGGCGACGCAAATCAAGACAACTGAAAAGCTCAACGAGGAAAAACTTGCACAGCGGTCGTCCACTCTAGTCAAAGTTGAATTAAAAAACTCTCACCTTGCACAAGAAATTTTAAATTCTTCAAAAGCTCACGCAGAAATATCAGCCGAGCTGGAAGAGGCCCTTTCTTCGATGCAATCGTTAAAGAATTCAGGGAGAAGTGATCGATCTAATTTGAACGCTCTTGAAAATGAGCTCATCGCACGTACCAAAAAATTGGGTGAAACACAGGTGGAATTAAAAAATGTTCAACTCGAGCTGTCCAACACCAAAAGCGAGCTATCAACCACCGAAACAGAGCTTTCAAGCGCACAAACAGAGCTTTCAGGAACTCAAACTGTCATCTCCAATACTCAAACCGAACTTTCCAACACAAAGACCGAGCTTTCGAATGCTAGAGGCAGCGCGGCCACGGCGGCGGAGACACGCGAACGACAGCTTTCTCAGCTTACAGACAATCTCAACGTTTCAGAAACCCAGGTTGCGAAACTGACCGTTGAGGTGAATCAGTCAAACGACGAGAACACCAATATCGAAAACCGCTTGACGGCCGCAAACAAGAAAATTGTCGACCTTAACGATTTGCTCAGCCAAAACGACAGTTTCGGCACGGACCTCGGCAACATGAAAAATGTCGTTGCGGAGCTATCCGAACGTTTGGAACACTCCCGCAGTAAGGAGTCTGCAGCGAACGCGAAAAATCTGGAAATCACAGGGTTGAACCAGCAACAAAAGATTGTGATCACGAACCTCACAAATGAAGCAATAGAAGTAGACAAACTGCGGGCAATAGAAGTAGACAAACAGCGGAAAGATTTGGCCAGCTTCACCAAAGACGCACAAGACAAAGACAAAGACAACGACGAGAAGATCGGAATCATCCAACACGAGTTGGATAATGTCATCAATATGAATACCACGTTGAGATCTCAGCTTGGCACTTGTCAAACCGAATTGGAAAAAAATGTTCGGGGTCAGCTTTCAAATAACAATGAGTTAGATGAGTTGAGAGTAAAGTACGACAAATTGGAAAAGCAGAGCGCAGCCGATATCCTTAATCTGCAGGCCACCACTCACAGGGCGTGCGAAGAGCGAGGCGAGCTGCAGAAGAAGCTGCAAAAATTGTCTCATCCCCATCCCCCTACAGAATTGCAGTATGACGTTGTTGATGAAAATAACGGTGCCAATAACATTGACAATGACAATGACAATGACAATGACGCAAAGTCTGCCTGGGCAACTTCAAACAGAGGGCGAGGGGGGAACACCCGAGGGCGAAGAAAGACGGGCCGCATGAGTTAAAATTACTGTCGTGACGCGGCAATAGATTTTTTGAGAGACGAGTACTTGTTGCCGGGGATACGGAGTAAGGCTTACTTGGTACCGAAGTGAATGTTTGTATGAAAGAATGTAGTTGGTTGGCAAGGGTTTTTTATTTATACACAGGATATTTTTAGGACGACAGTCTCATGCGTTTCCACCTCCAATTCGTACAGAATCTCGTTCGTTGTGGATTCCACCACGTCCTCGTGCTTCCATAAATCCCGCACGGAAAATGTGCTGCATGGTACGGTTATATCATCCTCGTCTAGCCGCAACATTTCCACGGTGACTGTCACCGTCTCTGTAAAATTTCCGCGGTTCAAGACCGCCACCGCCCGCGATGCATCGTGCAATCGCTTCGTATAGATCCCGATGGTTCGGCTCCAATCGTCGGGGGCGTACGACACAACACTCGCGGGCTCTCCCTTTGTATCTTGATCTATGTCAATGATCTCTGTGTTGGTTAAGATTTTCCAAATCTCGGGTGTGTTAAATTCGTTCATGTACCTGATGTCCCCACCGATCATCAAGGGGGCAGACATCATGGACCACATGCTGAATTGTGACTGTTGCTCTGCAACTGATTGCCTGCCGTTTGCGCAGTCACTGTGATTTTGTGCCGTTGTAGGCGTGTCTGGGTCTGCGCCGCCGAGGGACAAGTGGGTTAGTTTTAGTAGTGGATGTAGCCATTTTTATGTTGTCTGTAGCCATTTCGGATTCATCGCGAGTATTCTCGTCTTCAGCTTCGCCGCTCACCTACGTTGGAGGCATTATTACACCCGATGCTCATTGCATCCATGTCGGCGTAGGCACCGCCGCCGGAAGAAGGCCCGGAGAAACTGGCCACACCCAAATCCAAATTTGCGTCTAGAGTTGTTAACCAACCATCACTTCCAGACCAGCCATTGTCCGGCCGGTAGAAACGGTTATTGTTGTTGACCCACTCCACGAACCAGCCGTTTGATATGTCTCTTGTAGCTTCTCGCCACCCATCCACGTCGACGTGGTACGCGTACGTTCGGTTTGGGGCCGAAGGGGTCTGGGGGGGGTTGGGTTGGGTTGGGTTGGGCTGGGTTAGATATTTGCACATGTCCGTCCGCATGTTATGGGTTCTCGCTCACTCACGTTCGTTTGGGCCGGTGAGGTTGGATTTAAAGAGCACGTGACGTAATACATTGGTCGCCCTGTTTGGTTCAATGCTGCGGTGAACTGCTTGTAGAGGGAGAGGGAAGTGCCATCGTCGGCCGTATAACCTTGGCAGTCGTCGATCTTAACGTAGTCGACTCCCCAATCGGCAAATGCTTGTGCATCTATCTCGTAGTGGTTGAGTGATCCAGGATTATTGTCAGGCCCGTCTCCAGGAAGTCCCCACCCGATGTTTTCCATATCGCCGTCCGGGGGATGCTGGTTCCTGTCGCAGGTCTGACTTCCGATGGCTGTGTAAATGCCAAACTTGAGGTCGAGGCTGTGAGCCCTGTCAGCGAGGGCTTTTATGCCATTTGGAAAGGTGATAAGATTGGGTTGTAGTGAGTTTGTGATAGGATCGCGTGACGCATCCATCCAAGCATCGTCTATGTTGACATACTCGTAACCATAGGGTCTGAACTTGGCCAAAGCGTCAATTGATTCTTCAATAATTCTCTCATTGATGAATCGGTTGTACGATTGCCACACACAAAACCCGAGTGGGGGGACTTGCCCAACAGCATTGTCAAGTGCATGGGCTGAGAAGACGAAAAAAGGAAGAAGGAGAGCAGGGAACACCATAGACTTATTTTGAAAATCTCTGTAAAGCACTAAACACCTAAAGTGGTAAAGTTTTGAAGTTTTGCAATAAGTTTTAAGCTAGGATTTAAGTACAGGAAACACGCCCCCATGAATTCCAACTCCCCCACAGCCCCCCCCCCCCTAACAAACCTTGGCAACTAGAATTTCTCGAGAAAACAAACATAAACAGTGCGATTCAGTCTCTATTTGCCTCCTTGATTGAGCACCGGCCTGCTGACCCCTTGTTGTTCACGACCGACTTCTTTCGAGCGCTTGCTGCCGAGGAAGACGAGAGGAACCTCCAATTCACCAAAAAAACCACAACCAAGGCGTCCAAAAAGCCAACCAAAAGTTCAATCTCCCCCAATGCCATCACCCAGTCGTCCACCATCTCCAGCTCCAAAGCCGGCCCGATAGGCACGGTTAAGTACCTCCAGCTCCTCCTCGAGATGAACAGGGCGTCCAACAAACGGAAGAACAGCCAGTTGCACGATCTCCTGGCCGACGCGTTTTCGATTCTCTCCCACTCTGAACCCTCCGGAGCCCGTCTCTCGGACTGCGCGAACTTGCTTGCGATGCTAGCCGCCGACATGAAGATCCCACTTCGAGCGTCGGAGCAGCTCATGAGGGAGCTCCACAGGGAGTGCAAGAGTGGGAAGTGTTTGTTTTTGCAGTTTTGCGCCGCTGGGAGAAGTTTAGCGATGCTGCCTCAGTTCCTTCGGGAAGCGAGCGAGTTTTGTGCAAAGTTGGGAAATGGAAATGGAGATGGAAGCGGAAACAATACTGCTAATAGCAACAGCAACAGCAACAGCAACAGCAACAGCAACAGCAACAGCAACAGCAATAGCAAAAGCAAAATTAATGACAAAGTTCATATAAAAATACCAGCAGCAGCAGCAGGAGGAGGAGGCGGAGGAGGCGGACCGAACTTCACCACTTCGAGCGCTGAAATTTCGGCGCTGCTGCTAGCTCTCCCCCAGAGCAGCCCGCAGAAGAAAACTGGGAGGGGGGGGAAATTGAAAAGTGGTGGAAGCGGAATGAAGGAGTCGATTGCTAGCTGGAGCAAAAGTAAGCATAATCAAGGAACAGGAAAGATAGGAGTCTTTGATATGGTAAATGCGTTAGTTGTAGATTGAGATTGGGAAAGAAAAAAGAAGAGAAGATCTAAACTAAAAACTAGGACATTTAATCAGTATAACTATTTTCATACGATATAACTGTCAAAGTCGAAATCTTCCTCCTCCTCAGATTGGGGGGCAACCTGACTCTCTCGCCAAACCTCGTTAATTTCCTTGCCCACGTTGTCCCAAACACCACCAGAATCGTCCGAGGAGGCACTCGAGGAGGCACTCGAGGAGGCACTCTCGGGCTTGAAAACACGCAGCCTTTGGGCTCTGACCCTCTCTTGTTCCTCAGGTGACACACCTGTGACCTGGTAGACACAGCACAAACGGCTCGGTTTGAAGATTTTAGCTTTGAACATTATCGTGGGGGGAACGTTGACCACCACAAAGCCGTCCTGGAGGTAGAACTCTGCCTGGATGTTGGACGGCATGCCATGAGGAGTCGAGGGGGAGTAAGGCACTGGCTGGAAAAGTGTGCCATTGATGTAAGATGCCTCTTTGGATTCCGCCTGCTGGCAAACCGTGTTGACCATAATCTCGCTGGTCAGGTGGTTGTAAAGGTCGAATTCAGCCAAGGGGGAGAGGGACACCTCGGATGAAGCAAAGGAAGAACCTTGAAAACCCTTGATCGATTGTAATGATGATGACAATGATCTGTGAGAGTGAGAGAGTCGGAACGAAGGATGGGGGTAAAGGGTGAACGGGGTTGCCTTCACAATAATAAGGGAGAGAAGGAATAGGGTGCGCATTCTGGGTATGGAAAGTTTCTTCTCTATGGACGTCCAAAATTCAATAATGTGAGTGTCAATGTTCACGAAGTGACGAACACGAAATCACCTTAAATTTTATTTCTATTCTTCACGTGAGCTTACAACTTTGATCTTTTATGGTATTTCTCGCTATAACCTTCATGTCATCGCAAGATGATTGCATCGACTTGTGTGAATCTTCTGATGAGGCTCCTCCTTCGCCCAAAATAACAAAGAAGAGGAAAAGTTCACCAAAATCATCCTATTCCTCTTCCTCTTCCTCATCCTCATCCAACTCAGACTCTTCCGACTCAGACATTGCGTTCATTGCCAACCCATTAAAAAAGCCAAAGACCGAGGCTCCTGCCGAGGAGCCAAGGGCCACCAAGGTTGAGATTTCCTCTTCCCCTTCCTCTTCCTCTTCCTCTTCCTCTTCCTCTTCCTCTTCCAATAGAAATCTCAACAAGCTCCAGCAAGCAGCTCTAACTGCCGCCACCACGAACAACCATAATATATTCCTCTCGGGCTCGGCTGGAACTGGGAAGTCCTTCCTCCTCACAGCCATGATATCTGAGCTGAAGAGGATTCACGATCCTCCAAATTCAGATCCAGATTTTTCATCGATCGTGGTTACAGCCCCCACGGGTGTTGCGGCAACTAACCTCCCGAGGGGTTGCACCATCCACAGCTGGGCTGGAATTGGGTTTGGTGCCGATACTGTTGATAAACTGGTTGCGGGCATGCAAAGTGGCAACAGGACCAGCCAGATGACTCGAAATCGTTGGCTAGAAGTTAAGGTTCTCATCCTTGATGAGGTCAGCATGCTCCCCGCTGGCCTTTTTGCGAAGCTTGAACAAATAGCAAGAAAGATAAGGAACAACGACAAACCGTTCGGCTGAATCCAGTTGATTTTTAGCGGAGACTTCTTCCAGCTTCCACCGGTCAAGGACGCCTTCCCCTTCACCGTGTCTACCTGGAAAGCTTGCGGCTTCAAGAACTTCATCCTTACGGAGGTCGTTAGGCAAAGTGGTGATACAGAGTTCATCGACATTCTAAACAGTTTCCGAACCGGCTTGGTCAACCCAATGCAAATTAAATCGCTGAACGAGTGTCACAAGAGCAATAAGATCCCGTTCCCAAATGACGGCATCCAGCCAACGAAGCTCTACTGCACCAACGTTGATGTCAACAACGAGAATAACAAACGGCTGGCTGCTTTGCCTGGTGAAGAAACAACCCTGACTGCGGTCGAAACCGAGAAGGGCCAACTAAACACCTACGCACAAAACGCCACTCGGAAACTTCTCGACGGCAAGGTGCCGCTCAAATTAATTTTGAAAGAAGGTGCTCAAGTCATGTGTGTGAGGAATTGTCCTTCGAAATCTTTGGTGAACGGCTCCCGTGGAGTTATCATCGGATTTGACGAAGATAATACAGGAAAATATCCCAAAAAATATCCAATCGTTAGGTGGACAGGCAGTGGCGGGACTGGAGTGATAAACTGGAAGGAGAGCTTTCACCAGTCCCACAACCAGGGCAGCATCACACGGACTCAGATCCCACTCAAGCTCGCTTGGGCGCTGTCAATTCACAAGTCCCAGGGAATGACATTATCGAGAGCTGAAATTAACGTCAGCGATGCTTTCGCTGATGGCCAGGCGTACGTGGCTTTGTCAAGGGTAACGTCGAGGGAGGGTTTGATGTTAAACGGTCCAATTTTGGGAAGGGATACTCATTTCCGGGCGAATAAGAAAGTGTTGGCTTTCTATGAAGACTGCTGCGGTGTAAAATTTGGCAATAGTAGTAGTGGTAGTAGTGGGGGCAGTGGGGGCAGTAGCAGTAACAGCAGTAGCAGTAGCAGGAGCAGTGAACCTCCAAAGGGAGGCGGGAGGTGGATAGTTTGTGAAGTTTGCCAAAACAAGGTGAGCGAGCGAAGCGAGCGAGCCTTTTGGAAGACGAGCATACTCGCGATGAAGTGCGCGAAATGGCTACAGACATAATTGCTACATCCACTACTAAGCTAACCCACTCAATTCGTTTGGCTCGCTTGGTTCGTTTCGCTCGTCCTTCATTAAAAATGCGCACTATCTCGCTTCGCTCGGCGCAGTGCCCACCGGGTGCTGAAGAATGTGATTTTTGTGGCGATGAATTGTACTAGGTTTTAAAAAAAAGAAGTAAATTTTTTGGAAGCAAAAAACCACAATTTCCGAATTAGAGTCAATCATGTGTCCGCTCCATTTTCATATCTTTTTTCTCTCTCCCATAACCCCACAGTATTTTACATTTCACAAGCCCATTACCCAAATCAAGCCTTGGGCGGCGGCGGCAACTTGTCGCCCTCGCCCTCAACTCCCTCAATCAACCGGGCCCCCACCTCCTTCACCTCCTTGAACCTCTTCTCAACATAGCTGTGATGGTCAGCGACCATGGCCAACGCCTCAACTATCTCCTCGTGCACCGCCTTCTTGTTCTTCTCGTTTTCCTCCATCTTCTCCTGCCTCAAGGCCTTCAAAGCATTCAATTTCGTCTGGCTCCTGGCCAGCGCACTCTCGAGCGCCACCGGATCCTTCAAGCTCGAGATCCTGCTCTCCGCGCTCTCCGTCTCCTGAACGATGAGAGCCAGAGCCGCGTCGATCTGCGCAGAGCGAGAAAGGTGCGAAGTGAATTGAGTGGAATAACGTTAATTTATTAGTGGCTCGCATATATTTCTCGTCTTCATCAAGGCTCGCTCGCTTCGCTCGCTCACCTGCTCCTTCTCCCTATTGTACGTCGCCTCCAGCTTATTGGCCTTGGCCTCCAACGCAATCTGCGTCTCACTCGCCTCGTTCATGCTCTCCTCGGTGGTCTCCTCCATGTCCAGCAGCTTCAGCAGCTCCTGCCTGGCCTCGCTAGAGCTCTTGACCACGCTAATCTTCAAGGCTTCGACCTTTGGCTTGATTAATCCCTCGACGTCCACTCCGCCGAACAGCCCTCCGACTACGCCCGTCTTCTCCCTCTCGACCTCCAAGTAGAACCTTGTTCCGTTGGCATTCTTGGCCGTTTCGGGAACGAGCTGCAAGTTCGCGCACTTGGCGTTGTACTCCGCAACCTTGGTTTCCAACCCCTCCAGCAAGTTCGTGAGGGTTGACTCGGACGCCCAGAAGAGCTTCGTGTGGGAAGTTTTCGACTGTGTTGCGCGCTCCAAGCCGTCCTACGATTGAGTGGAATAATATAATATATTTGTTGTTAGTTTTTGTCGGATGTGGATGTGGATGAGGTGGGTGCTACAGCCATTTCTCACTCACCTCCAACCTCGCCCTCTCGCCCTGCATTCGGCGGACATCCTCGGCGGACAGATCCTGCCTGCCGACGCGGTCCTTCAGCCCCTTGACAGACTCCTCAACAGCCTTGAGCTCCTCCTCATTCTTCTGCAACTCCTCCGTCCTCTGAGTGACCTTGGTGTTGAGAGTCTCCTTGTGGGTGTTGAGCTGCTCGATAAGATTGTGAAATTTCTGCAGGTCGCTCTGAAGCTGCGCCGAGCGAAGAAGGTGCGAATACGAATTGAGTGGGTTAGAATTGGCTCGCATAAATTTCTATTTTCTATTTCTCGTCTTCATCAAGGCTCGCTCGCAGTAATTCGCTCGCTCACCTCCGCCTCCCTCTTCTCCAATTCCGGCAAGGCCGTGGACATTTTCTCAAGCTCGTCGCACTCCGTTCGCAGCAACTCATTGTCGTTGGAGATCTGGGACAGCGCCCGCTCGACCGAGAGGTTGCCAGACTCGAAGTTCTGGACGAGGGTGTCTTCGAGGGAGGTGTACAGGGCGTCATCGCCGGAGAGGAAGGAGGAATAGGCACTGCCGAGGTACGAGAAGAAGGCCTTGTCGGAGTTGTAGCCGAGCTTCTCAATGTCCTCGAAGTCCTCCTCCATGTTGGGATTGGCCTGGTTCTCCTCGGTCTCGTCCTGCTCTTTCTTCACCTCCGAGTCGTAGGTGAGCAGCTCAATGAGCCACGTGATTGCGGCCAGGAGGCCGGGCCAGGTGTGGGGCGAGCCAACGGCGTAGAGTGCCGTCTGAGATGGTTATGGTTTGGGTGGGGGTGATGGAATTAGGATAAAAGAAAAAAAACTTGAAGAAGGGGACCGACTACAAAAAATCTCTGACTGACTCTGACTGACTGTGACTCTGACAAAACTATGACTGTGACTCTGACAAACTCTGACTGTGACTCTGACAAACTCTGACTGTGACTCACCTTGGAAATATTGAACGGGTAGCCTAGCGACTTAAACGCCATGGCCACCTCATCCTCAAACTTGACCGTGCCATCGTTAAAGTTCTCGTCCACCTTCCTGAGCAGGAAGGTGACGATATTATTAAAGTCCTTTGAGCTTGGACGCGCCAGGATCTTGGGGGAGATTGTCGAGTCGTAGCCATTGGACATGAGGAAGTTTAGGAGGGACCGGATCGAGGCGTTCATGAAGCCCTTGTCGGTTATTGGCCGGGGGTCGGACCGAAGGCCGGACGAGGCGGAGGGGATTGTGGAGGTTGGACCGTTGCCGGGGGCACCGATTGTTGAGGTTCGGGCGCCTTGGGATTTGCGGCCAAGGGAAGTGGGCCGGGAGGATTGGGAAAGAGATTTTCTTTGGGGGACGGCCATGGACATTCTATGGGTGTGGGTGGGTGATGGGTGAGATGGCGGAAGTGGGAAGTGGAAAGGGTGGAAAGGGAGGTTAGCAGGAAAAAAAATTGAGAAGAATTTTCCAGTAACAGTGAAAGACTTACCTTTGCGGCTTCGTGCTCTGGTTAAGAGATTTGCGAGCTCCCTGGGAGGCTCCCATTGACTGTCGGTTTGAGGCATTGCCCAGGGTTGTTCGCCTGGCGGTTTGGGACATTTTATGTTATTGGTGAAGATGTCGGTTTCGAGGCAGGAGTTGAATGAACGCGTTTTTAATGTGGCCTACTGATTCAAGAGGGATAAGATGGCTGCCTTGGGGTGTGTGTTAGCTTGTGAAACCTGTGGGGCAATTTATAATTTTTTTGAAAATTACAAAATTTTGAATCTCAGAAACCTAAAAAAAAACAACCAAAAAAACCCTCCCCCCCATTCTCGTTTGTGAATGACATTGAGCATATCTTTATGACTTCCAATGAGCACCACAAGTGGCTCAAGAAGCGCGATTGGCCCGCTGTACAAGGAGTC
>Ga0114994_10003412_pt1 | contig 11584 bp, 9 predicted proteins | sample ArcticOcean_MG_C_9_FD_87043 | JGI IMG/M metagenome (GOLD analysis project Ga0114994, IMG submission 87043) | Marine microbial communities from western Arctic Ocean - ArcticOcean_MG_CB2_152 | ecosystem: Environmental > Aquatic > Marine > Oceanic | place: Arctic Ocean: Canada Basin | collected... | reverse complement strand
TTGGCTCCAAGATTATCTTTACATTCCATTGGGGGGAAGTCGAAATGGGCCAAAGGTTTTGATTTTTGCTTTAATGACGACAATGCTTCTTGGTGGCTTATGGCACGGTGCCTCTTGGAATTTTATTCTTTGGGGATTCATACACGGTCTTTTACTGATCGTTCATCGAGCATTGATTAAACAAAAACTGATTATCACACTATTTCAGAAAGCACCCCGCTTAACAATTCTAGTGGGGTGGATTATCACACAATATTTCATTTTTATGACATGGTTAATATTCAGACTTGAAGACACTGCTATACTTTCTCAATCATTGAAAACCTACGCAGGGTATAACGGGCACTGGGATAAAAATGAATTTCTTGACACTCTTCCAGAAATCCGATATCTCACTTTTTTAATTGCAGGAGTCTTCATTTTTGGTCATCTTTTGAGTTGGAGAGTCGGGGGCTTAAAGCATTGGATTGCTCGTCAAAATTCAATCTCATGGGGAATCATTATTGGAATAACTCTTACTCTCACATTATTTCTTAGACCAACAGAGACCGTCGATTTCATTTATTTTAGATTTTGAAGGGAAAAGAAATATTGGTAAAACAATGCTTTCAACCCAAATCTTCTGTGGATTTAAATATACTAGACTGTGAATCCGAATATATGTCCGAGGTCCCCTCAACCCCTATCCTCAAGGATATCGGGAAACGAGGTGCTTCTTGGAGTTCTCCGGTGACAAATATTACAGTTCTATTCCAGCATCGTTTTTTGGTGCGTAATTTAGTTAGGAAAGAAATTCGAGGACGCTATAGAAATGCTTTACTTGGTTACACTTGGACCGTATTAGAGCCAGCTATGTTGGCAAGTGTGTATTATTTTCTTTTCATCATGCTCGCTGGCAATCCTGACGAAATGTATCCTGTATGGGTGATTTTGGGAGTTATTGTGTGGAGTTGTTTTGGAAAGGCGCTTCAAGGAACAGTTTCATCACTTTCGCGTAATGGTCAAACGATTCATTTGGTATATTTTCCAAGAATTATTTTTCCAATGACGGCTATGCAAGGAAATATCATTATTTCAATGATGAGTTGTTTTGTTGTAATCCCGATCATGCTAGTTTACGAATTACCAATCACCATATACCTTCTTTATGTACCACTAAGCATCTTTTGGGCAGGATTTTTGGCGATCGGATTAGGGATGCTCGTAGCACCACTCAATTGTGTTCAGAGAGATATTGAACATCTATTTCGATTCATTGTTCGTGCAGGGTTTTTCGTATCCCCGGTCATGTGGACATATGAAATGGCTCTAAATCGCGGTGCTATGGGTGAAGTTGTGTTATACAATCCGATGGTAGTTCCACTTACCATGGCACGCCACGGTGTAGCGGGAGAAAGCATTGGCATACCATGGCTTGGAATTATTGGGTCTCTGGGTTTCGGAATAGTCATGTGGATTCTTGGGAGTATTGTATTCAATCGATATGAAGCGGGAGCGGTGAAGCATCTATGACCTCAAATGCAGTTGAAATTGAAAATGTTACCTTACATTTTCCAAAACAGAGAAACGCTTTGAAAATGTTGATGAATCTCTTTCAAAGAAAAAGAGATAGGTTTACTGCGTTGAGAAATGTTAGCCTTGATATCAAAAAGGGAGAAGTTCTCGGCATCATTGGGAAAAATGGTTCAGGAAAATCAACATTGCTGCGAATTATTTCGGGAATATATCCTGCAGATGAAGGAAGTTGTAAGGCCGCTGGAAGTATTTCGCTTCTTGCAGGACTTGGCACTGGGTTTTCAGGCCACCAGACTGGAAGAGAGAATGCAATACTCTATGGGAGCATCCTTGGTCACGGCGAGGAAGTAATGATTTCAAAACTCCCTGAAATAATTGATTTTAGTGAACTCGGAAGTTTTATCGATGAACCAGTTAGAACCTATTCATCGGGAATGAAAGCTAGGTTAGGCCTAGCTGTTGCAAGTGCTATTCATCCAGATATTCTACTAATTGACGAGGTATTGGGAGTTGGAGACCCGCAGTTCAAGGAGAAAAGCAAGAAGAGAATTTTAAATTTAGTTAAATCAACAGGGACAGTGGTATTAGTTTCTCACTCCTTTGGTTTGATGAAAGATATTTGTGATCGTCTCGTATTTATTCACGAGGGGGGAATTGTTGGCGTTGGTGATCCTGGAGAAATCATTAAACTTTATTATGAAACTACTGGTTCGTGAATGGTATGACTTCAGCATTACGATTTAGACTCGATTCGGATACGTTTAAAAGGAATCAAGATGTTGATTTAGATTTTAAAAATTCGGTTTGTAAATGCACGCTAAATCAAACGACCAGTACCCCGGGTATGAGATTAAGAAATTCGATTGAACTTTCAAAAGGAGATTATGAATTAATCGTAACAGCCAAAGCCTCTAAGGAGGAAGCTTTTTTTCTTTGGGTTTATGATTCAAAAACGAATACACGTATCGGCGGTACATTGCATGTCGGTGTTCAAAAAGAAAAACTTGCGTTGGGTTTCTCTCTTCTTGAGAATACTAAAATTGAAATTGGAGTTCTTGCTCACAATCATGAGATTGGAGACTACTGCGAAATTGAGTTTGTTGAAGTTCAACAACAAGAAATATTTGATCGGTCGGTCAAACCTTTAACTTTAGAACCAAATCAATCTGCCGTATTATCAAACAACACTGACTATTGGGAAGTAATTGCAAATCAAGACCGTAGTACTCCCGGATGTAGATATAGTGTTCCGGTAAAACCTGGAACTTTACATGCGATTAATGTAGATGTTGAAGTAATTAGTGTAACTGCTGCAACATTTTTGTGGGCTTATTCACGAAGTGAGGATCGTGAATTAATCCCGAGGGTGCATGTATTCTCTGGTGGGCCGGATGCAATTCGAACCAAAGGTACAATTTACATTGAGATTCCTGAGAAAGTCACTGAAATATTAATCGGGGTTTTGTTTTCTTCTGCGGGTTTAAACGAGTCAGATAGTTTCAAATTACATTCCTTAAATATTGAAGAAATTACAACCCTTGCGGATGTTGCAGATGCAGGATATGTATTAAATCTCGATGATGAAGAAGAGAAGTTTTCTTACTGTCATCACGTACTTTCAAGAGAAGGATTCAATGCTCAAAGAATGATCGCAGTTCGCGGAGCAGACGAACCACATAATTCAAATTATAATGACTATTATAATTCCCCCCATAATTCAGAAGATCTGCGTCTTGGGAGAAAAGCGATACAAAGCGTAGGTGCATGGGGTTATTTACTTACAATGAAAAAAATTCTTCACGATGCGATGGAAAATGAATATGAATCTATTGCTGTCTTTGATGATGATGTCATCTTGACTCATGATTTTACTCTGAAATTCTCTCGCTTCATTGCAAATGTCCCTGGAAACTGGGAAGTTCTAATGCTCGGAGCCTCACAGTGGAATTGGACTGGAGTAAAGTTAGACGACCGACTCGGGTGGTATCAGCCAAACCAGGTGACAAATGGTAGTTTTGCAGTGATTTACCATTCTTCCATTTTCAAGAAATTAATTGATTCGATAGACGAAATGGATTCGCCTTTTGATTCAAAGCCTTTGAAATCAATTATTTGTAATGAGACGACTGAAGCGTCTTATGTGGCTTGGCCAAATATTATTGTTGCCGATGTTGAAAAAGAAGGGATTCGAGACAGTCGTTCGCAAAGAGCTTACGCGAGTCGTTTCCGATGGAGAATGCAAGATTTCCCCCATAATTACAAACGTTGGCGGTCAAAGACAATTTTACTTCACGAAGAAATACCCCCTCAATGGCCAATAAAAAACAAACCTAATCTCGTGATTGGCGTAACGACAATTAATCGATGGAATTATTTGGAGCAATTTCTTGAATCTTGGTTAAGAACTCGGAATAACTCGTTTAATTGGACCATCATTGTAGCTGATGATGGTTCAACCGATGGAACAATTCAAAAGTTTATTAATTTTGAAATTCCAAATACAAAAGTCGTTTTGTTACAAAATAGTGGTGGTGGAATAGCGATTCAAACTAACAGTATTTTCAATTATGTTATGCAACTAGAAAACAAACCTGATTTAATATTCTCGGCAGATGATGATATTTTCTTCAAACAAATAGGGTGGGATTCCACTTACTTTAATGCCGTCAAAAAAACTGGATACGACCATCTAGTTCATTTTAATCCAAATTGGAAACCATCACTTCATGATGAAGACCTCACCAAAAATGATGTTGAGTTATCTTCTATGACTGATGGAATCTCTTGTATGGGTTGCTTTTACACAGTGACTCCCGAATTATTAACTGAAATTGGAGGGTTTGACCAAAACGCCTTCCCAATCCGAGGTCATTCTCATATTGATTTTACAATGCGTGCTTGCCGTAGTGGAAATAATGATTTGAATAGTCTTTATGATATCAAAAAGGCAACTGACTTTCTCGGAATACATCCAAAGGAAGGGTATGTCTCAACATTCAGAAGATATTCCTATACTGAACAGATGATTTTAGCAAATGCTGAAGATAAAGCAAGAAGATGGAATCTCGTTAAAGATCAGTCGAGGATGTTTGTTGAACTGCCCATTTACGAAATGTTGCAACCGAATTCTTACCATTTGGCTAATATAGATAATTCACAATTTAAACTAATAAAAACACAACTTGAGGCTAATTCACAAAGTATCACAGACATTTTCAAAGAAATGCACGATACTCCAGAAGATTCAACATATAATCCTCTAGAGAATTGGTCTATGAAAAATAATGAGTTGAGATTTCGTTATAATGACATGACAGTATGGTGGAAAATGCCTGTGGATTTCTTATTCGAAGCGACCCATCCGGATCTATTCAAACTTGCTGAATTTGTATTGGTTTCCCCTTATGAAAATGGGATTCTTGAGGGGTGGGTTCCTTCGAGAAAGCCTGGAATCCGACCGGGATTGGCTTTTTCTGCGGGGTGCGATTCTACAGCAGCAATGGAACTCCTCCCTGAACAAACAGTTTTAATGTATCACAAACGTGATGGTTTTGACTCGAAACTCAATCACTCAAATGCTCTCCGTTTCATTGACCATTTGGAAAAAAAATATCTCCGTCCAGTCTGTATCATTTCATCAAACCATGAAATGTTAAGAACAATAAATGGCAAACAAGTCGGGTTTGTGACAGATTATGCTTGTGCAGTTCATGCTATTCTCTTGGCGGATTATTTCAATTTAGATAGTATTGCGACTGGAATGCCACTTGAAAACTCATATCTTTGGCATGGGCAAAAATTCCGTGAATTCTCAGATACATGGTTTTGGAAAAAGCATGCGCCGTTGTTTGAAAGTGTTGGACTACCGATTTTACAGCCCGTCATGGGATGTTCTGAAATAATCAACCAGAAAATAGTTGAAAATTCTGGTTTTGGAACTTTTGCTCAATCTTGTTTAAGGTCCAATGCTGGAAATACATGCGGAGAATGTTGGAAATGTTTCCGTAAAAATTCGCTTAAAGGTCGTGAAATTACAATCTCCAAAGAGATTGATACGTTTCTCAAACAACCTAAACTTAAGATGGCTGCAAGTACAATTTATTCAATACAAAAAATGAAATCAAAAGGTCTATTTTTCCAAGAAATCATGGCTTCTTACCCCCATCTTCAATTGCTTGTAGAAGAAGATGTTCAATTTCTTGAGAAATACTATTCGCCAGCGCTGGAATTGATTCCGATGAAATATCGCGAATATGTGAAGTCGCGATTAAAGAGTTTTGAATTGGAATTTGACGACTCACACGCACTCAAAAACTTTCAATTATACGACTGATTCGATTTTTCGAGCCATTTTAATACATAATTTGTAGGTTTCAAAACGTTTAAATTCTCAGTTGATACTGTGCGGGGTTGAGGTATTGTAATTAAATATTTGAGGCTTTGAAGATACTCAGAACTTGAATTTCTTCGAACAACTACAAGGTTTCCTTTCAATTCAAGATCCCGTATCATTTCATTGATTATTGGTGAAAGTTGTGTTCCAGTTCTTAATAAAAAACAAGGGATATTTAGCACGGCTAATGATGGTAAAAGGGGAGAGTTGTCATCGAGAACCAAAACTATATTTCCTTCCAATTGCATTCCAACAATTTCTTTCATTCTTACAACTAAGTCAATTCCTTTTGGCAAGGAATGTTCTCTTTGAACTGCAGTAATTAAATTCTTATCTCCAAAATTCATGACAGAATCAAGTAAAAGTGTATTTTTGGAATCTATATCAATAAGAATGATTTGTTCGCTTTCCGGACGACGAAGAATGCGATGTATTGATTGTGACGAATGAGTGATGCTAGAAAACTCAGGGAGAGATATTGTATTAATTTTGGATAACTTATCTGTAGATATTGATTTCCGGTTTATTGAATTGGTTAGAAACCATGTGATAGGGATAGATGATTCCAAAGGTTCGAGTGAGTCTACAACGCCCCGATAAAGGTAATCTCCAAAGAAAATTACATGTTTGGGACGAGAGATGCTTATTACAGATGAAAGAGACCTCTCGATCATGATATTCCAGTCTTTTCTCGATTTGTTTTTTTCTCGAACAGATGGTAACCTATACCACTCTATTTGTTCAAGATTAGTGGGGGGCTTAGATGAATTATTGAACAGGGAAACTTCACCTAAATTAGATTCTGAGATGATTTCGCCTAAAGATTGAGCTTGTAACGAAAAATGGTCTCCAATACGGTCGATTCCAATGATAAGAATACCCGGGTGAGTGTTTTCTTCAAATATGATGGGTGAGGTTTTCTTGAAAAAGAGTAGATTCACAATACGATATGGAAGTATAAATAATAAAAATGGATTTTTTATACTCCGTATTATTTGCATTCCGAGATTGAAGGTAAACGAACTGCGTATGCGATATAGTTCACGTGCTTCTTTCGTAGCATGAACAATTCGTGATTGAGATTTAGTATCTGTGGCGTTAGACATATTTACACCTTATCCTTTCTTAAAAAAACACCGAAGCTTCTGATATTTGTGCTCATCTCTTTATCTGATTTAACATAATGAGTACACTGTAAATTACATTTTTCAGATAAGTGTTGAGAGAAGGCATACTCTTTTTCCCTGTGTAAGTCATCAATAATAATTGGAAATTCCCACGAAAATAAATCAACGTGGTCTAATAATCCACTTCGCCCAATAGAGCCATTGGGACCATCGATAATCATAAGGTCAATTTTGGAAGGTAGATTTTCTTTGATACGGTCAAGATCATACCATCCAATTTCACCATGATATTTATCACTCAGTTTAATCGGCGCATAGATGTATGTGCTTTCGGAGAATCCAAGCCATTCAGGATTATGTTCAATTGAATAAAGGTCATAATTTGCTGACAAACGTTTCGAACCCTCCCCGCTACCAAATTCCAATATTGTTGAGCCAAACGGAATGTTTTCTTCGATCCATTCAAAAATTACTAATGGAAGCATCCATGATGTTTCAATTCGCATTACTCATCACCTCAAGTAGTTTTTCGCACAAAATATTTGCCCCATTTAGTGATTCAGTTGCCTCTATGGTGCCAATTAAACTCATTAGCGATTTGCATGCCTGTTTGATAGTCTTATTATTTCTAATTTGGAGAACAATTCCCCATCCTTCTTCCTCTGCAACCTTACAACGAGTTAGTTGATCATCCATTCCAGTATTCATATTTGGATAAAATAGTGCAGGTAATCCAAATGTTCGTGTTTCGTGGAATGAATTGTATCCACCTGCCTGGACTGTTGCATCAAATCCATTAAAATATATTGAATTTGGATAATCTCGTAAAATCTGAATACGGGGTAAATCAATATCAATTCGCCCTCCTATGAGGGACTCACCTAAGACAACATGGACTTCTGGATTTTCTAGTAGGGCTTCGAGTGTAAGGCGAATCTCACTATCAATGTCGTTTATCTCTCCAGCCCCAAGTTGGACATAAACAACTACTGCATCTTGAGATAGGCCTAATCTTGAACGGGCCTTCTCTCTTGAAAGGAGTTCGTCGGAATCTAACATTACGATTGGGGGACAGGTAATTACTTCGACATTATGTTCAACTTGCTCAACTGCTGTAGCAACGCTATCTTCTGGATGGATGATTGTATCAAAATACTCGATACTATCGGCTGGTATAGAAGACCCTTTTCGGAATGTTCCTCTCCGCATCCAAAATTTTCGCATTGAATGTCTTCCTTGAATCGCACGCAACATCCCTCTATATGGGAAGGCCCCATCAAAAAGGAACATCGATGGGCGATGTGTTTCAAAACAAATACTCAATTCTTCTTCAAGAAGTGCGTTCCATTCTTCAGAACTCATGTCTTTGAAATATTTCGGTCCTGAAATATGATGTGCTGGAATTCCATATGGTTTGAGAAGATGTAAAGTTGGCATTGTTGTGAAAAAAATTATTTCTAATTCCGGTTTCAATTTCTTCATTCGTTTGGCGACTGCAAGCATGCGGGTGAAATGTCCAAATCCGACACCATTTGTAGGAAACATCACTATGCAATCTCCCTTTGAAGCCAAACGGCCAGAGGAGTTTGATGACAATCCTGCAGGTTGGGATTTCCATCCTAGAAGTTCAAATCCAACCATCAACATCATCCAAGGGAGTGTGATGATGAGAAAAGGCGCTCTCCATGGTTTTCTAATCGCATCTGTAAGGTGAGATCCCAAACGTAATGATGGTGAAATCCTAAGACGGTGAATCTCTCTTCGAAGGCGATTTAAGCGTGTTTCTTCATCATCCATACTCATCACCTCCACTGTCTATGAATATATGTCATTGGCTATACATTATTGTCATGTTGGCGGATATTCTCAGATTGGCACTCTTTGTTCAACAAATAACATGGTCATTCATCAAAATAATTTATTGATTTAACTAGGTAGGGTTTCTCCATTGGACTAAGTTGATTCGTGATATTCTGCCAAATTTCTTCTTTCCATCGCTCGGGTAAAATTTCTTTTGCGGGGGGATAATATGAGGTCCACCACGAAAAATCTTGTTGTAGGTATTCTTTGAGGTCAGGAGCTTCTGCTTCAAGTTTGAGTTGTTTAAGAGCCCACAATACATGTGTTGCAGTAGGGAGCGGTCGTCGTTGAAGAAATATTTGAATCTCTGAAGCCTTGATGTCAAATGGCCTTCCCAGTGGGCCATTTTTGTGAAAACATTTCCAGCAAGTTCCACAACCACTTACACCATCTCCTCGTAAACATGAGTTTAGATAGGGCAATAAATCCTCATTTGTACAAATTTTCATAGCTCCCGCTTCCGACAAACCGGCTATAGGGAGTAATAAATCCAAACCACATTTAGAAAAACGCTCATTCCAATATTCAAAATATTGTGTTTTCGAAAATTCACGAAACATTCGTCCTTTTTTCAACCAGGTATTATCCAATGGCATTCCAAATGCAATTGCTCCAATGTCGAAATGATCCGCAAGGAGAATCAGATGAGTAGCACATGCAAAGTCTGAAGAAAAACCGATTTGTTTGAAATGATATGTTCGAAGAAGTTCGTGATTAGAAGAAATATCAATTACATTTTTCTCTCTTTCATTTTTCATGTATTCTAGTAAGCGATCGGCATTACGATGGTCAAGAATGCTCTTGAAGTTTCGCCGATGGTATCCTAAAATCGTATTTTCGGGCATGATTAAAGCCGCTGCGGTTGAATCTGTTCCTGCTGAAAAGGCCAACGATGGTTGAGTGCCTAATTTTCTAGTACCTTCAAGAGGGTTTTGACTTGATTTATGCCAAGGATGCAACAAAATCTCTGCTGTTAATCTCAATAAATCCGGATGTGTCTTTGACAGAATGAAATCAGTAGGCATATCCCAATGGGTCCAACCGTGAGGGTGAACCATCCAAAGACGGCAATCTTCCTGGAAAAAGTTTAGAGTCATATCTTCTGAATTCCACTCTAATTCAAAGTTTTTAGGCACAGGTTGTGATTCATGGAGAGCAATAATCCGTGGACTGTGGATGCGATTACCTTCTGGTTTTTGGATATTTAGAGAATATTTTGCTTGGTCTGATAATGCTTGAAAGTGATTCCCCATTGATCATTTAGGCGTATGACTTCGGAAAATATCTTTTGATTCCAATATGAACGTATAATTACGCTTCGTGCAAGTTTTTGCTCTTTAGGACTATCAATGATTTTGAAAGCATGGAGTATTGCCTTTTCAAAGTCACCGTTATTATAGGCACGGCGCATTAGAGTTCGCCGAATCATGTCTTGGCATTAATGTGCAGATTATCAAGATACGCAAAGATACGCACTTTTGAAGATGAAATACCGAAGGATATGTAATTGCCGAGCGTTTAACTGAATACATGGGGTATATGCTAATCACAGGCGGGGCCGGATTTATCGGCAGCACACTTGCAAAATCCGCTCAGGAGAATGGCTGGAGTGTTCGAGTCCTCGATAACCTCTCAACTGGACTAAAACAAACGGCTGAAGAATTGAAGTTAAAGGGAATTGAGGTCTACATAGGGGATATTCGTGATTTGTCCTTGCTCGATAAAGCCATGGAAGGGTGCGATGCAGTGACCCATTTAGCGGCGCAGGTTTCCGTTCCTCTCTCGGTATCAAATCCACAAGAAACAATGAGTATCAATGTTGATGGTACTTCAAAGGTTATCGCTGCATGTCTCAAACATGGTGTTAAACGACTGGTAATGGCTTCAAGTGCTGCTGTTTATGGTGAGGCTGAGAGTTTGCCTCTGAAAGAAGAAGATGCAGGCCAGGTTCTCTCCCCCTATGCCGAATCAAAATGGATGAACGAAGAACAAATTCTTGAAGCTCGGAAAAAAGGTCTCCAAGCAACAGCATTACGCTTTTTCAATGTTTATGGTGTCGGGCAGAGGCCTGATGGTGCATATGCTGCAGTCATCCCAAAGTTTGCTGATATGATGGCTCAGGGAATTGCCCCTCAACTCAACGGCGATGGATTGCATACACGTGATTTTGTCCATGTTCATGATGTATGTGCGGCGATATGTTCCCTTCTTGAAGGTGAATGGAAAGCCGAACAATATCATGTCTATAATGTGGCAACACAGACAAAAATAACTTTGCTTGAACTAGTGGAGGCAATCAATAAATCTCTAAGATCATCTTTATCTGATTTTATTCCCATAGTACCAACCCATGGGCCTGAACGAGTAGGAGATATTCGCCACTCTATGGCTAGTATTGAGCGGATTCAAACAACACTTGGATGGCAACCTGTTGCCAACTTCGAAGATGGTATCGATGGATTAGTGCGTGAAAGACTACGTTTAAGTGAGGTTTAACATGCATCTTTATTGGTTCACTGGGCGTTCCTTAAACGACCTATGTTCCACTACACAAATTGCACTTGCTACTGGTTTGAATGAACGGGGCTATCCTGTAACATTCATCAATGCTGATTTGCCTGATAGCCATGAAATACATCCTTGGACTCACCAATCAATACCTGCCAAAGCACCACGAGGTCTTCAGTCA
>Ga0114994_10003410_pt1 | contig 11587 bp, 8 predicted proteins | sample ArcticOcean_MG_C_9_FD_87043 | JGI IMG/M metagenome (GOLD analysis project Ga0114994, IMG submission 87043) | Marine microbial communities from western Arctic Ocean - ArcticOcean_MG_CB2_152 | ecosystem: Environmental > Aquatic > Marine > Oceanic | place: Arctic Ocean: Canada Basin | collected... | reverse complement strand
GGTCGAGTTCCTGCCGCCCCCCGAATCGGCAGACGTGGCCCCCGTCTGCCAATACGACATGGCCGGCGGGGTGGGGGGGGACGGCGACGGCGGCGACGGTGTTTATTCGGCGCCGTCGTCGGTCGATGCGGACGCGCGAAAGGCCGCGGCGTATGGCGCGGATGGAACGCTCCTGGCGGAGCGCGAGCGTGGAGTGTGGCTGAAGCTCGACGAACTCCTGCACAAGCTGTCGCAGGCGGCGCCTCAGGCCGTGCCCGTACCTTCGCAGATTATCGGTCTCCTGCCGGACTACGATGATTGGCCCGAGGAGTTTAGACTGACGCGCGTGGCCGAGCGCCTCGCCGCGAGCGTGCCGCCGCCAGACCCGTATAGCCCTCGTTACACGAGGCCGCCGGGCGGCTACCCGGCACACCGCCGCGCCACGCGCCTGAGCTACGCCATCTGGGTGATCATCGGCGGCGAGGCGCAGCCCGTCCTAGACGCGCTGACGACGGCTGAGCGGCTCGGGTTGGCGCTTGAGCGGCTCGGGGCGTTGTGTGCGGGGTTGGATTAGGCTCGGGGCGTTGTGTGCGGGATTAAGTTATTGTGTATAAGTACTACTTTACGACGTCAGCGCCACGCCACTCGCGCCGAAGTCGAAGGACCCCGCGGGAAGGAAGTAGAGCGCCATCGCGCCGAGCGCGAACGCGTACAGCTGGACGCCGAGAATGAGCGCGAGCGTCGAGCGCCGGAGCGCCGCGTCCGTCGAAGCCACGATTTTTCGACGGTCCGCGGCTGCGGCCGCGTGCCCGGCCGCTTGGTCGTCGCCCAGCCGCTTGACCGCCACCGACAGCTCGCCGACCGCGCGCGCCACGTCCGACTCCGGGACCGCCGCGCCGTCGAGTTCCGCCAGCTTCTGGCGCATGTCCGACACAGCCACGGCCACGCGCTCCGACGCCCGCCGGCTCAGATCCGCGCGCAGTTTGCCTCCGGGCGAGAGCGTCGCCTCCTCGTCGTCGTCCGGCGCCGGCGTGGGGGCGCCCTCGCTGAGCCGCTTGTGCAGCTTGTCGACTCTTTCCCGCAGCACGTTTCGGTACGGCGATGCCGCCGTTGGCAAGCCCGCGGCCGCCGCTCTCCCGCGCCGCACGCGCGCCAAGATCTTCTCCGCCTTGTAGATTGATTCGCGCGAGCGGCGCGCTGGGGAGCTGAGCGTCTTGGAGCCTACTTCGAGGCCCATGGATGGCGATTTCGTGGCTCAGCGCTCGCACACGTACTCGTGTGCACCTTTGGACTTGTTTAGAGTCCAATGCCAAAGCAGTGCAGCCTATTCAGACGCAGCGGCAAACCCTGATACAAAATGTGAAGAAACCCGCACGTTAAAACCGTCCGTGGTTTTTGTTTCTTCGCGAGGCGTCCGGGCGCCGACCCGAATGGTCCTATTTACAAACCCACCCCTCCTTCGCCGGGTTCGCCGGGTTCGGGTTCGGTCAAAATCTCTAGCTGCAGCTGCGATCAAGTACTAAACTGCACGCTACCGCGCCCTAACCGACCTTTTGACGCACGTGGCCTGTATCTGCTACATACGTCCACCACGACAGCGAAAGATTTCCGCCGCGACGGGCATACCTGGGCCGCGGCAGCCGCTCACTGAAGCTGCAGCGATGTCCGGCGCCGGTCGCTGGTGTGGGCCCTCTCGCTGGTCGTGATCGTTCGTGACGGTAGCTGTTGGCCGCCGCTGCGAGACGGCATCAATTCCCCCCAGATCTGTGCTGTTGGTGCCGACCGCGCCCGCCGATCGAGGACGGCCCGGAGAGACCACCACTTGAGTCGGCTCCAGGTCGTCCTCGAGCGGCAGGCGCCGGTCTGCGCGGCGGCGTTGCGCGCGGCGCAGCATCGCTCACACAACGCGCTCAATCCCGAATACGCGCGGCGCACGTCTCACCTGCCCCCCCTCCCGCAGAGCAACCATGGTGAAGACTGTCCTCGCGCTCGCCGCCGGCGCCGCCGCGCTCGTCGCCCCCGCCGCGCCGAAGGCCAGCCGGACGGTCGTCCGGGCGCTCGACACTGAGCTTGGTGTCTTGGCGCCGCTCGGCTTTTTCGACCCCCTCGGCCTCGCGGCCTCGGGCTCCGCCGAGGACTTCGAGCGCCGCCGCATCACCGAGCTCAAGCACGGCCGCGTCGCGATGGCCGGCTTCGTCGGCTACCTCGTGCCCGAGGTCTACAAGTGGCCCGGGTACCTGTCGCCGACGAACGAGCTCAAGTTCGAGGACGTGCCGAACGGCCTGAACGCCCTCCCGGTGGTGCCCGGGCTCGGCTGGTTCCAGATGATCATGGTCGTGGGCTGGCTCGAGGCCGGGCCGTACGCGGCGACGCGGAGCGAGTACGCGGGCGACTTCGGCTGGGGCTACTTCGGGAAGTCGCTGGGCAACCCCGACGAGAAGAAGAGCAAGCTCAACATGGAGCTCCAGAACGGCCGCGCGGCCATGTTCGGCGTGTTGGGCCTGCTGATGCAGGACGCCGTCAACGGCGAGGTGACGATCTTCCCGGGCACGGACATCGCCTAGATATTGTGCGCGGCGCCGGCGGGCGCCACCCCCTAGAGCGGCTCAGTGTAAGAATCGCAAATGCGCATCGGCCCTAAAAAACCCGTGGAGCTTTTCGAGTTTTTCATACTCGGCGCGTCTCAATGGCTGCCCGACCGATCGCAATCTGGCCCGGGCAGTAACGCAGAGCCGTAGTTTGCACGCGTTTGAGCCGGGAGGCAGCAGCAGTGGTCAGCACACAAGCAACATGGAGCAACCCCCAAACTATGTACGCAGCCCGCGCATGCCTCTACATCGGAGGCACACCGTCAGCAGCGGGCGGCCGGCCCCCAAGAAGCCCGTGAGCGCCCCGCGCGTGCCCTTCCTGCCGGCGAGCGACCACAAGCTGAGCCAACTTTTTGAGGACATGGTGTGGCAGGTCGAGCAGGGCGTCCACCGCATCGAGGTGCTGGAGCGGGAGCTGCGGCTGGAACGCGCGACGCGGGAGACCGCGCGCGACGACGCGGACGAGCGGGTGGAGCGGGCGAAGCGCTCGTCGGCGGCGGCCGTGGCGGCGACGCACTCGTTCCTCGATAGCGAGCGCGAGATGTTCGAGGCGGACCGCGCGGTGCTGGAGGACCGCGTCCGGGCGAACTTGGCGGCGTTCGCCGCCCTGGCCGCGGAGGTCCCACCCCTCCTCGAGAGCCGGTCGTCGCAGAGCCCGGCGCCGCTTCTCCCCCTGCCGGTGCCGGTCGTCGACCGCGGCTCGCAGTCCTGGAAGGTCATGGCCGACCGCGCGTCGTCGCCGCCGCCGCCACCCGGCTCGCCGCCGGGCACGCCGCTTTCAGTAAAACGGCTGCGGGCCGCGGCGCGCGGCGCCCACGATCTGGTGGCGCGCGCGTCCTCGACGCGCGTCGACGCGCAGCTCGACGAACTGCGGCGGGGGCTGCGCGTCGTCAAGCACGGGCGGAGCGGGAACCCGCGGGCGGTCTGGTTGTTCCTCGACGCCGCGGACCGGCTCTGCTGGGCGCGGGCCACGTCCAAGGACCCGCCATTATTAGCCAAGCTCAACGTGAAGCGGAGGCTGGGCCTGCGGCCGGACCTGGACCTGGACGTTGTGCGCGGCAAGCAGACGGTGCCCCTCCTTCGGCCGTCGGCGAAGAAGGCGCCCCACTTCGCGTGCCTGAGCGTCGTCCTGGCCGCGCACGACGTGGGCGACGACGGCCGCTCCTCCCTGGACTTTGAGCTGGCGAGCGTGGAGCGGCGGGACGCGCTGGCCGACGCCCTCGAGGCGGCCGTGGACCGCGCGGCGCAGTGCGTCCTGGACGAGACGTCCTCGGCAAGTCCCAAATGGGCCGACGACGCGCGGGTGCGGGCCGTCCTACGGCGCGCCCGGCTGCGGCGCCTGCCCGTCGAGGGCGACTAACTTAACACATGTTGTAATTAGGCCGGCACGCCCACGACCTCGACCCGCTGGACGATGGCGAACGCCTCCGTCGCCTTATCTATGCGGATGCGCACGTCGCGGCACAGCACGTTCGGCAGGGCCACGCGCTTGGCGCCGCCGCGGTCGAAGGTCACGGTGGCGACATCCTCGAACGTTTCCGTCGACCGCTGGCCGAAGGTCCGGACGTCGCTGGGCCGCAGGCCCACGGACACCGTCACCTGCAGCACGGACGGCCCGCAGGTCAGGTCCAGCGCCGAGACGCGCGTCGGCGACGGCAAGCGCGCCAGGGCGCTCTGCGGGAAGAGGCCCGTCGTGGCCCAGAACGCCTCGCCATGAAACATGGCCGCGGCGGGGTGCCGCCCGTCGTGGCACGACGCGCCGCTGGCGCGCACCTCGATCCGCGCGCCCCGGGGCTCGGAAGCGAGCTCGTCGGCCCGCGCGGGCGAGCGCGCGTCCCAGGGCCGCCGGCCCGGCGCCGTCGACACCGTCGGGCTCTCCGGTTGGTCCATGGTTTTGGTCGGCGCGCGCTCGGCGGCGCCGAAGGCGAGGCGCCGCGGCTGAGAAACGGTCGGCTTCGCGGGTCTCGGGTAGCGCTGCGGCGACGCCGACCGGTTCAGGGCCTTGCCGAAGTCGTTGAACGGCACAAAAGTCTGCGGAGACTCCATCCTCTGGTTCCAGTGGTGGGCAAGAGCTGGCCCTTCGATGGGAAGAAAAGGCTGCCCAACGCGTCCGAAACGTATACGTGCGGACCGCTGGCGCGTGGCGGCGCGAGACCGGTCACCCGGGGAGCATATGCTGGCACTCGCACCGCAGAGCGCTGCAGGCATTTTTCTCGCACTAGCCCGAAGCGGCCGCACTCCCTCCAGCACCGAATACCACGCCCGTAGCAAGCTTGTGCGGGTCCCGCGACGGCTCGCTGGACGCCTGTCCATGGGCGTAAGATCCCCCCTTGAGCGTCAGGGTTGATCTCGTCTCGTCGCTTTACAGAGCGTGCAGGCCTGCCCTGCATCAGAGACCGACCGCAGCCTTGTCGCCAACTGAGCGTGTGGCAGCAGCCCTTCGGCAGCTGAACGTGTGCATCGCTGGCGTGTGCACGGGTGTTTGAACGAGGCACCCGAAAGCAGAGCAATCGCTGCCCAAGTGGCCGTCGCACCCGACGGTGGAGCGTCCTTCCTGCTCCACGCTAATCTAAAAACAGGCACAAATTACGTCCTTTGAGCTGCGCGCGAATGTCCAGCTACCTCCGCAAGCCGGCGACGCGGGCGGCTGCCCCGTGCGCGAGCTCGCGGGAGCGAGACCTGTGGCTGAGTCCCTACGGCCAGCCCGACGCGCTGCGGTGCTCGCAGCGGGACCGCTCGGCGCGGCGCGCCAAGGACCGGTCGCGGGCGCAGCGCATCGCCCAGAAGACGGACGCCGCGACCCGCGCGCGCGCGCTGCATCAGGCAGACCGGGTCGCCCTGGCCTCGTCTCCTGCCAGGCCGCGGCCGCGCCGCAAAAAGAAGGCCGCGCGGGCCGCGAGCGCGCCGCCGGCGCGCGCCGCCGCGCCGGGCTTCATGGACTTCGCCGCGGCGCTGCGGCGGGTCGGCGACTACGTCGCGGGCGCGAGCGACGCGGACCTGCGCGCGGTGTATGATGCCGGCAGCGACGTGCGTCGCGCCGCAGCCGCGCTCGGATCCGCGTGTGGCGTCGCGGCGCGGGCGCGGCGGTCGTCGCGGCCGCCGGCCCCGCCGGGCGTGGCGTTCGGACGACGGTCCGCCCGGCCCCCGCCTTCGCCGCCGCAGCGCGGTCGCGCTGCGGGCGTGCTGCGCGAGGACCGCGCCGAGCGGCGGAGCCGCACGAAGCGCGTGGCGCGGGCGGCCCGCGAGAGCGTCGACCTCCTGGAACGGTCGATGGGGCCCGCGTCGCCGATCTCGCCCACGCCCGCCATCGACACGGCCGTTGCCGCGGCGCTGCGGAGCCTCCCCGACGACGACGTTTACGGAGACGGGGCCGGGTCTCCCTCGCGGCGCGATCCCTACGGCAACGGGGCCGGCTCGCCATTCGACGGCGGCGAGGCGCTCGACGGGGCGTTCGACGAGGCGGCCGACCTCTCCGATCCCCTCGCGCGAGACGAGGTCAACGCGATTCTCGCCGGCGGCGCCGACATCGACGCGATCCTCGCCGGGTCGCCCATCATCGAGGACGACGACCACGATGACCGTTCCAACTACTCGGGGGAACCTTAATCGCGATTAAATTAAATTTAAGCGAAGCATGCGCGCGCGGGCCCGGGGTGGGGGCGGAGATGGTATGTTTTGAGGCGTCCATTGGCCTAATTGTGGGCGCGCGGGCGCGTTGCTTCTGGGTGCTCACGCCGTTTCGGCCGCCTTCGTGACGGCGGGTTGGCCGTCGGCGGGAGGCGCCTTGGACGGCGGCGGCAGGCGCCGGTTGGTCCAGTACGCGAGGCCCCCGAAGGAGAGGAGCACGATGGCGCTGGCGATGACGGCCAGGGCGATGTACCCGCCCGCCGCGGCGTTCGGCGAGTTCTTGCTGCTGGAGGAGCCCTGGAACCGGGCGCACATGTCCGTGCTCGAGAACTCGTAGGGCGCGTCGATGTCGGGGCAGGCCGTGTCCAAATCTTCGTCGGACACGCCGCCGACGGGCTTGTTCGCGACGACGTCCCGCAGCCACTTGCGCGACAGGCCCTCCATCTCGGGCGCGTCGGCGTGGAAGGCCACGGCCAGGTCCTGGAGCAGCGCGTCAGGCTCCACGACGCGGCGCTCGAACCAGTCGTTCGCGCCGTTCGGACCCTGGTTGTCGAAGACGCGGCCGTTCTGATAGGCGGGGAGCGCACTGACGTCCACGGCGTCGGTCCACGGGCCCGGCGAGACCACGACCTGGGCCAGGGCGCCGACCTCCAGAAGCTGCGCCGTGGAGAGGTAGGGGGCGCCCCACGACGTGCAGGACGCGACAACGTCGGGCAAGATCAGCGACCCGCCGGCCGCCTCGATGATCTCGGCGTACCAGGTCGCGCCCGAGGCCACGGACCAGCCCCCGGCGCACATCGAGCCGTCGGCGCAGTTCGAGCCCACGGTGCCATCGGCGCACGTCGCGGCGCTATAGTACTGCGACCAGAGGACGGGCACCGGTTCCTCTCTCGCGACGACGGCCGCGACGGCCTGCTTCGTGCAGAGCCAGTTCTCCACGATGTGCGCGATGGCCGTGGACGCCTCCTTCTCCCGGTTGAAGTACAGCCCGACGTACTCGACGTACTCGGCCGTCTTTAAGACAGCGTGCGGCATCGCTTCGCTCGTGTCCGTGAGCTCCACGGCGTTGTGGTTGGACATGCCCCAGGCGTCCGCGAAGGTGGCCTGCACGCCCAGGGCTTCTAAATCGGGGTTGGTCGTATCCGGCCAGCTCCCCGCCTGGCCCTCGATCAGCCCATCCCGGTGCATCTTCCGCAGGCACGGCGAACTGACGTACCCGAAGCTTGAGGTGTAGGCTTTCAGCGCGCGCCGCTCCCCGAGCATCTCGATGAAGGGCAGGTACGTCGACGACGTCGTCGCTACAGAAGTGACGGGCACCTCCACCATCGTCGCGTCCGCCGCGTAACTGGGGAGGTCCGTGGGCGCGTCCACGCCGCACTGGTGCAGCGCGTGCACGGCGCCGCTCTTGCCGTTCTTCACTACCTTATAGTTATCGAAGTACTCGACCTCCCACAATAACGAGTAGTCCGCGCTCACCGTCGAGGCGAACTGCGCGCCGAACTCGCACTTGTCCGTAAATAGGTCGCCGGTGGCGCCGGCGGCGCACTGGCCGTCCACGTAGTTTGCGGCGCTGGTGCTGTGGATGACCGCGAGGAGCACCGCGGCGGAATGACGGGGCATCATTGATGCGAAGGGCAGCTGTTGACACGCACGGTCTGAATACAAGCTGTGGCGCTCTTGTTTCTGCGACCTTGGGGCACGGCACTAGGAAAATAGAGGGGCACATGGGGTAAACGGCCGCAGGAGTCTTGGCACGTGCCAATTGGTTTGTCGCCGGGTGCGGTTACCCGTTGAATGGCCGCTGCCAAAACCCGGCCGAAAACCCGGTACTTCGACAGCTACTTCGACGCGGTCACGACATTCTTAACGATGACAGACACATGGTATGTTTAACGGCGTCCATTGGCCGAGTGCTAAGGGGAGGGGGGGGTCGCAGCTTCGTCTGCGCGAGGGTGGTCTACTCCGTGTTCCTAGAACACGAGGGCTGCCGCGACCGCCGCCGCCGCCGCGAGCCCGGCCCGGGACGCGGCGTCCGAGCCTCCTTCGTCCGTGGGCCCGGGCGTTGCCAGCTGGGCGCACATCTCGGTGGACGAGAACTCGTAGGGCGCGTCGATGTCGGGGCAGGCGGTGTCGAGATCCTCGTCCGAAACGCCGCCGATGGGCTCGCCGGCGCGGACGTTGCGGAGCCACTTGCGCGAGAAGGTCGCGGTGGGCGAGTCGTCCGGGTAGAAGGCCAGCGCCATGTCCTGGAGCACCGCGTCGGGCTCCACGACCCGGCGCTCGAACCAGTCGTTCGCGCCGTTCGGGCCCTGGTTGTCGAAGACGCGGCCGTTGTCCCACGCCTGGAGGCCGTCGAGGTTCGTGACCTCGCCGTCGGCGAGACGCGGCGCGAAGGGGCCTGGGGAGATCATGACCAGCGCGTCCGCGCCGACTTCCATAAGCTGCGCCGTCGACAGGTAGGGCGCGCCCCACGACTCGCAGGCCGCGACGACGTCGTCGGGCACGACGACGAGCCGGCCGCCGGCGTCGTTGATGATCTCGGCGTACCACGAGTTCGCGCTCGCGACGGACCAGCCCCCGGCGGAGCCGTCCGTGCACGTCGCGCCGGCGAAGTACTGCGACCATAGCACGGGGACCGGCGCGTTCTCGGCGACGACGCTCGATACGGCCTCCTTGGTGCACATGTAGTTGTCCACGATGTGCGCGATGGCGGCCGTGGCCTCCTTCTCCCGGTTGAAATATAAGCCGACGTACTCGACGTACTCGGCCGTCTTCAGCACGGCGCCCGGCTGCTGCTCGTTGATGTCCGTCATCGGGATGAACTTGTACTGGTCGGAGCCGTACTGGGACGCGAAAGTGGCCTGCACGCCCAGCGTCTCCAGATCAACTAAAGGAGCGGTGCCGTACGCGTCGTTCTGGACGACCTGGCCGTCGCGGAACATCTTGCGGAAGCACGGCGAACTGACGTAGGCGAACGACGACTGGTATGCCTTGAGGGCGCGGCGCTCGTTGAGCATCTCGATGAAGGGCAGGTACGTGGTGGAGGTCGTGGCGACCGCGGTCATCGGCACCTCGACCGTCGCGCCGTCCCGGGCGTAGGCCGGCAGCTCCTCGTTCGTGGGGGCGTCGGCGCCGCACTGGTGCAGGATGTGGACGTCGCCCGTCAGCGAGTTCTTGACGATCTTGTAGTTCGTCGCGTACTGCACCTCCCAGAGCAGGGAGTAGTCCGCGCCGACCGTGTCGGTGAACTGCGTGCCGTACTCGCTTTTCGAGGGGAAGTTGTCGACGTCGGCGTTCTCGCCGGCCGGCGCGCACTGGCCGTCGACGTAGTTGTCGGTGATGGCGCGGGCGCTCGCGACGAGGGCGAGGAGGAGGGCCTGTATGTCTGTTGCGGCGGTTTCGCTGGCTTAAGTGCAGCTGGTCTGCAAAGGCGACTGTTTCACAGCGGTACAGTCGTGGCTAGACAGTGACTGCGTTGCGTGTGATGCAGCTGTGGTTACAAAGGCGATTAACAAGCGTGGCGGAGGCCAGCCAGATCGAGGGCGAGTGAATGGGACCAAGAACGCTCTGATCTCGCAGCTACGCGCCGATGGCAGGTCTGGGACGAGTGCGGCGAGTGCTCGGCGGCTTCTCTGCTGTGTGCACGGGTTTTTGCAGCGGCGGAATTCACAAAACACTGCTTAAAGCATACGCAGCGCAGGGAGATTGCGAGAACGACAAGCTCAAAGTTTCGCAGTGCTGCGGCCGGTGCGCTACTACGCGAAACGGATACAGCTGCGGCCGGGCCATGCGCTGGATGGCCCTCCTGTCGCTCGTCGGTGCGGCGCGCGCCCTCTCGTCGGCGGTTCGCGTCGCCCGGCCCGGAGCATTAAAGTTGGCGCCGCCCGGCATCTTCGACGTGGGGAGCCTGGACCGCCAGCAGCTCGAGACGTTCGTCGTCGACGACCTCAAGCAGCCCAAGTTCCGCGCCAAGCAACTGCGGGAGTGGATCTACGACAAGGGTATTGATGATTTTGGGAACATGACCAACCTCCCGGCGACGTGGCGCGACGACATGAGTCGAAGAGGCTTGACGGTGGGCGGGACCATCGCATGCCTACGAGAGGAACAAATCAGCAAAAAGGACGGGACCGTCAAGCGCGCGTACGAGTTACGAGATGGCAGTGTCATCGAGTCTGTGCTCATGCCGTACCAGGACGGAAGGCGCACGGCCTGCATCTCGAGCCAGGCCGGGTGCGGCATGGGCTGCACCTTCTGCGCGACGGGCCAGATGGGCTTCACGCGCCACCTGACCAGCGCCGAGATCTTCGAGCAGGCCAGCCGCTTCTCGCGCGAGCTGAAGCGGCGGGGCGAGCGGTTAAGTAACGTGGTCTTCATGGGCATGGGCGAACCCCTGGCGAATTATGATTCTGTGCTGACCGCGGCGCGGCGTATCAATGATGAGCTGGGCGTGGGCGCGCGGCACATCACCATCTCCACCGTCGGTTTAGTGGGCGGCATCGAGAAGTTGGCCGATGATTCTTTGCAGGTCACGCTCGCCGTGTCGTTACACCAGGCGGACGACGCGGCGCGGTCGGCGATCATGCCCGTCAATCTGAGGTACGACCTGGAGGCGTTATTAGCCTCGATAAATAATTACCAGAAGAAGACGAAACGGAGAGTGACGTTCGAGTGGGCCGCCATCGCGGGCGAGAACGACGATGCGAACGCCGCCCGGAAGTTGGGACGGCTGCTCAAGCGGCATGCGGTGAAGGACGCCCACGTGAACGTCATCCCCCTCAACCCGACCGCCGGCTTCGCGGGCAGGAAGTCGACGAACGGGAACGTCGACTCCTTCTGCCGGACGCTCGAGGACGAGTTCGGCATCTCGGCCACGCCGCGCGTGCGGCGCGGCATCGACATCGACGCCGGGTGCGGGCAGCTGACGACCGCGCTCGAGGGGGCGCGGCCGCCGCCAGCGGCGCCCGGCTCCGAGCTCGCGGGCGAAATTTACGAGGGGGGGATAGCGTCGGCGGCATCGCCCCCCAAGTTGACGATCGCGGAGCTCAAGGCGGAGCTCACCCGCCGCGGCGTGAAGTTTGGCGCCCGCGACCGGAAGCCGGCCCTGCGGGCGATGCTGGAGAGTAATAGTGTGTAGTAGTACTAGCCTAGGTCGCGACCACCCTCAAGACGCCTTCGCCGCGCGCCGCGCGCCGATGGCCGCCGCGCGCCCGCGGTTCGGCGTGCGCTTCGGCTGCGCCCGGCGCTCCGTGCGCAGGACGGGGTCGCCCGCTCCTCTACGCGCGGCCGCGTCGCGCTTGGCGATGTTCTGCGCCGCGGAGCAGAACTGGGCGATGTTCACTACATTTTTGAGCAGACAGGCCGGCGCGAAGCCGAAGCGCGTGACGAACGAT
>Ga0114994_10003408_pt1 | contig 11591 bp, 9 predicted proteins | sample ArcticOcean_MG_C_9_FD_87043 | JGI IMG/M metagenome (GOLD analysis project Ga0114994, IMG submission 87043) | Marine microbial communities from western Arctic Ocean - ArcticOcean_MG_CB2_152 | ecosystem: Environmental > Aquatic > Marine > Oceanic | place: Arctic Ocean: Canada Basin | collected... | reverse complement strand
ATTACAATGATCAGCAACAATTTTAGCTTCTCTATATTCATCTAATTCATGACCAAATCCAGTTGTGAATGTTTTTACAGGTTCATTAGTTATTTCACTCAACATTGCAACCATAATACTTGAATCAAGTCCTCCTGAAAGTAAAGCACCTACAGGAGCATCACTTTCTAATCTTAACTTGATAGATTTTTTAAGATATTTTTCTAATTTTTCTTTTATTAAAGATTCTGAATCATGGGATTGGTGTAAATTTAATTCCCAATAGGCACTAATCTTAAATGTTCGATCTTCAAATGAAAAAACTAGTTTTTGGCCAGGCAATAATTCATATATATTTTCAAATAAAGTTTGTCCATCAATTGTGTATGCATATGTTAAAAATTGAGATAACGCATTAAAATTTAATTTACGTTTAATTTCTTCAAGTTGTAAAATAGATTTGATTTCAGATGAAAACATAAGATCTCCATTCATACTACAATAAAACAGTGGTTTAACCCCTAAACGATCTCTTGCAAGAAACAATTTTTTCTTGTTAGTATCCCAAATTGCAAAAGCAAACATGCCATTAAAATAATTGACGCAATCTTCACCATATTCTTCATAGGCATGTAAAATTACTTCTGTATCAGAATTTGTATAAAATGTATGATTTTTTTCGAGATTTTTTCTTAATTCTCTAAAATTATAGATTTCACCATTTAGAACAACCCAAATGGATGAATCCTCATTATGTTGTGGTTGTTTAGCAGTTTCTCTAAGATCAAGAACTTTTAATCTTTCACAGCATAAAGAAACGTGGTCATCAATGTAGAATCCTTCTTGTTCAGGACCTCTATGTTTAATTTTATTACCCATGGTTCTAATGAGGTTTTGATCATCCCAAGTAAAACCACAAATACCACACATTAGGAATTTATCTCACTCATTTTATTAAATAATATTTTTGCTTCTTCCAACTCATTTTTTTCATCAATATCCATCCAGTTTAAATTTTTAGTGTCAACATAATTAATTTTTTGATTATTTTTTATCATGGATTCAATTGCAGAAGTATAATAAAAATCAAAATTTTTATTTTTTACTAAAATATCAATTTCGTTAAAAAATAATGTCGAAATAGATTTTTTAAATTTTGCCATACCTATAAAATTTCCATCTGCATCTTGATTAGAAATATTTTTACTTAATTGAGTAATTAAATTATTTTTTATTTTAACTTTCATAGTTTCATCACGTACATTTTTTTCAATAACTAAACATACATCATTTTGATCTTGTATGCAGTTATCAAGTATATTTTTATCAAATAATAAATCACCATAAATACAAATAAAATCATCATCCAATGAATTTTTTGCAGCCCAAACTGAATAAAGGTTATTTGTAGTAGCAAAATCTGGATTATGAATAAATATTAAATCATTTGAAAGATGTGAATGAATTTGTTCAGAATGATAACCAGTTATAATAAAAATTTTATTTATTCCTGCATTTTTTAAACATTTTATTTGGTATTGTATTATTGATAATCCACCAATATCAAGTAAACATTTTGGCGTATCAATTCCACCCATTCGAGTTCCACGACCAGCAGCTAAGATTAATGCGTCCATAGATAAATCTGATTATTAGTATTAGTCTATTAAATGTGAGTTCGATATCAGAATTTGTTTAATTAAAAATAGTAAATATTCAAAAAAGTATCTAAAATAAGATATTTTTAATTATGCAAGAATGGGCAAAGAAGCATAATGTCAAACATGGAAATATTACAAAAAATATTAACTTCAAAATCAATTGTAAAAGTTGGGGGAGCATTTGATGCAATGTCAGCTAAATTAGTTGAAATTAATGGATTTGATGCAATATGGGCAGGAAGTTTTGCTATTTCAGCTACTCATGCACTTCCAGACGCAAGTATAATGACTATGACAGAATTTTTAGGAGTCGCTAGTAACATGGTAGAATCCTGTAAAATTCCTGTAATTGCAGATTGTGATACGGGTTTTGGAGGACCAAGTAATGTGAGTCACATGGTAAAAAAATATGAAAATGCAGGAGTTGCTGCTGTAAGTATAGAAGATAAAACATTTCCAAAACAAAATAGTCTACTAGAAAATGGAAAACAAGAATTGGTATCTGAAAAAGAATTTGTAGCAAAAATTATTGCAGCAAGAGAAGCTAAACAAGATAAAAATTTTATGATAATTGCAAGGACAGAAGCACTAATTGCAGGAATGGGAATGGATGAAGCTCTCAAAAGAGCTTATGCTTATGAGAATGCAGGAGCAAATGCAATTTTAATTCATTCTAAAAAAAATGATCCATCAGAAATTTTTGAATTTTCAGATATGTGGAAAGGAACTATTCCATTAGTTGTAGTTCCAACTTCATATCCCTCAGTAAATTTAGATCAGCTAATTTCACATAAAATTAAAATGGTAATATATGCAAATCAATCACTCAGAGTCGCACATGAATCAATGTCTCGGGTATTAAAAGAAATTAATCAAGCAAATAGCTTAATGGATGTTAAAGAAAAAATGTCATCAATGGAAGAAATATTTGACCTACAAGAAATGTATAGTATTAAAAAAGAAGAAAAAGATATAGAAGAAGAATTAAAAAAACTAGGTTATTTAAATAAAAAATGAAAACCAAGAATTATTATGGAAAAAGATAAAAAATTAAATTATAATATTATTTTAATAAATTTAGATGGATTAAGAAAAGATAAAATTGATTTATGCTATAATTTAAAATTATTTAGAAATAACAATATTTCTTTTTCAAATATGATTAGTGTGTCACCATATACATTAGCTGCTCATCATACAATTTTTTCAGGGTTATATCCATCTCAAAATGGTGTAGATGCATACTATCACATGTTTAGATTTAAAAAAAATGAATTAACTACATTTCCAGAATTATTAAAAAATGCAGGATACTATACAAAATGTGATGTGGTTAGTGAGAACATCATTCCAATACAAGGATTTGATGAAGTAACCATTTTTGATGAAAAAACCGTAGATTTTAAATCACATCATTCCAACATAATAAAAAAAATTTCAAAAGAAGAAAAATTTTTTCTTTTTCTACATTATGAAGGAGTACATAGTAAATTAGTAGAAGATGTCATGAAAAAATATGATCCTAAATTAAATGAAGACGAATATTTTAGAAAAACAGAAGAAAATGAAATTAGATATAATTCATACATGATAGAATGTGATGAGTATGTTAAAGAAATTATAAAAACAGTTCAAGAGTTAAAAAATAATGAGAAAACTGTTTTAATCTTTTTTGCAGATCATGGTGCCAGTATTGGTGAAAAATTTGGTGAAAAATTTTATGGAGTTTACGCATATGATTATACCATTGATTCATTTTGTATAATGAAAATACCAAATTCAGAAGCAAAAAATAATGAGAAACAATGTAGTATTTTAGATATTTTTCCTACAGTTCTAGAATTAGCAGACATAGATTATTCATTAAAATATAAAATTGAGGGTAAGAGTTTACTTAATTCAAATAACACATTAGAAAAAGAAATATTCATAGAAACGGGTGGGTTGTACGGATATTGGCCATCACCAAAAAAACATAATGTTTTTGCTGTAAGATATCAGGATAAAAAAATTATCTATAATGATTCATCAGAAAAATGGGAATTCTATAATTTAGAAAAAGATCCAAAAGAAATTGTAAATATTTATGATGAAAATTTAGGTGAAGTAATTAAGATTAAAAAAATGTTAATGGAATATTTAATAAGATTAAAAATAGATACAAAAATAGATGGTTGAAATATTGAATTTAACTATAACCTAATTTTTTTAATTCATCTTCTATCAGTTTTGTTTCTTCTTCATCAAATTCATCATTTTGTGGCACTTGTGAAGAATATTGTAATATATTTTGTAAAATTTCTTCCATTTTTTTAACGATCTCTGGCTTAATCTTAGCGATATTATTATTTTCAAAAGGATCGTTTTTTAAATCATAAAGATGAACCGAAACTTTAGGATTATCTATATCCCTAAAAAATTTGAACTTTGAAGTTCTTACACCTATTTTATCTTGAGATTCTATATCAATTAAATAATGAGTTTCCATGTAAGCTGGTTCTTCAGGAATTTGCTTTCCTTCAATAAGAGGTAACAAACTTTGTCCATCAATATTAACAGGGTTATTTGCAATTCCAGTAATATCTAAAATTGTTGGCAATATGTCTATGATTCTTACTTGTTGAGAGATCTTACAATTCTTTTTTACATTATATCCCAAAAATAAAAGTGGAACATGTACAAGTTCATCATAAAGAAAATGTTCCGCATCACCTCTTTGCCATAAAAGTGCACGTTTTTCATATGAAGTAAGTTCAAGATCCTTGATTTTAGCATATTTTCTTTTCTTACGAATATCTTCTAAAAAGAAAAATAATTTAGATTTTAAAGGTCGAAATGATTTTGGTATTAAATTACCTAAATTTCTTACATGGGTTTGTAATTCACCATTTACTTCAAGATTAATTTTTAAGTTTTCATTATTTACTGCTTTTATGTATGCACCATGATCTGCAGTAATTATTACCAAAGTATTTTTTAAGTCAATTTTTTCTAATATTTTTCCTATCCATTCATCTATGGAAGAAACTTTTCTTTCATATTTACTTGCTCCAAATTTCTCATTATCAAATTCTTTTCTAAGGGTTATTGGAAAATGTAAATCTTCAACATGAATATAATAAAACCACGGTTCATCCATGCTTTTAGATTCAAGTAAATTAATAATTTTTTTACCTAATCCATCAGATAAATTCCAATAATAATCATAGGAATAATCATCATTTTGCCATTTGGGGAATATCCCCAATGAATCTTGTAATGAGGGAGTATAAGAATAGAAATTATAACCTTGTTCTTTAAAAATGGAAAAATATGATGTAACATTAGAATTAATTTTTTTATAACCTTGAGATTTTATACCAGTTTTAAACGGGTGTAAACCAGTAAATAATCCTGACCATGAAAAAATTGTTCCATCACTACAACTTATTGCTTGATCAAAATAGCTTCCTTTTGTAATTAATGAATCTATGTTTGGAGTTTTAGAAGTCTTCTCACTACCGGAAAATTTATCTGCTCTAAATGTATCTATTAATAAAAATAGAATATTAGGTTTCATGTATGTAAAATAAATTAAATCAATATCTAAGCCTTTCTAAGAAAATTTTAGAAAATAAGTATCTAACGTAATTGGTAACATTATTTTATAAGATGAAAAAATTAGATTTATGTTTAAGGGTAAAAAAATCCTAATTACCGGTGGTACAGGGTCACTAGGTCAAGCATTAACTAGTCGTCTATTAAAAATGGACGTAGATACTATTAGAATTGTAAGTAGAAATGAAGAAAAACAAATAGAAATGGAAAATAAATTTAATGATAAAAGACTGAGATTCTTTTTAGCAGATATTCGAGATTTGAGTCGTCTTTCTAGAGCACTAGAAGATGTAGATATTGTTTTCCATACAGCAGCATTAAAAGATGTTCCAAAAATAGAATACAATCCATTTGAAGCTATTAAAACAAATGTTATTGGTTCTCAAAATGTTATTGATGCATGTTTAGAACAAAATGTTGAAAAGGTTATTTGTATTGGTACAGATAAAGCAGTATCACCTTTAAACACATATGGTGCAACAAAAACATTAATGGAAAAATTATTTGTTGCTGCAAATAACTATACAAATCCAGAAAAACATAGAACTAAATTTATAGCTGTACGTTACGGAAATGTTCTTGGAAGTAGTAGTTCGGTAATTCCACGTTTTATCAATCAAATAAAATCAAAACAAAAAATTACAATTACAGATTCAAAAATGACAAGATTTAGTATTACAATGAAAGAAGCACTAGATTTTATTATTAAAATTACTGAAATAGGAAAAGGTTCTGAAATATTTCTACCAAAATTAACGGCATATTCAATAATGGATGTGAAAAATGTTTTAACAGATTTGTTAGGAAGTACTGAAGAAGAAATTATAGGAATTAGACCAGGAGAAAAATTATATGAAACTCTAATTAATAAAGAAGAAATTCGCTATAGTTGGGAATTAGATGATATCTACATAATAATAAATCCAATTATAGATGAAGAAAAAATTTTAAAACTATATCCAGGAATTAAAAAAGCAAAGCACATTGAAGAATATTCATCAGATAAAGTTCAAAAAATACCACATGATCATCTCAAAAAGATAATTCTTGAATCAAAATTACTAGAAAAATAAGAAATTAAAAAAATAGTTTTAAAAATATGCATTACCTTTTTATCAGAAAATTTCCACATATTAGCAATGGAGATTTGTATAGGTCCAAAATCTACATTAGAAAATACACCGAAAATTATCGAATTAAATAAAGAACCATATATTTTAAGTAAAGATAATAATGGAAATCCAATTTTGTATAGTGCAATTTGTCCACATCAGCACAATGTAGTTAAAGATTTAAAAAAAGATGTTTGGAAATGTCCAAGTCATGAATGGATTTTTAATCCAAATTCAGGAAATTGTATCAACGCTCCATCGGAAAGTCTTAAAAAAATAAAAATAAAAATTAAAGAAAATTTTCTATATGCTTCAATTGAAAATCAAATTTACACAAAAATTGAATCTAGCGATGAACTAAAAATTGCACCAAAAATAACAGTAGTAGGGAGTGCAGCATTATTAATAGAATGGGAAGGATTTAACATTTTAACAGATCCTTGGATAGAACGTCTTGCAGTATTTGACTCTTGGATTAATTATCCTCCATCAAAAATAAAAATTTCAGATCTTCCAAAAATAGATGCCATATTTATTTCTCATGAACACTCAGATCATTTTCATGAATATACTCTATCAAAATTAGATAAAAATATTCCAATTTATGTTCCAGATTTTGATCAACAACGGCTTGTAAAAAAAGCTAAAAAAATAGGTTTTAAAAATATACATTCAATGTCATCAGGAAAAATTTTTAAAATATCAAATAAAATAAAAGCAATATCATTTGCCTCAGGAAGTATATGGAGTGATAGTATTTTATATTTAGAATTAGGAAGTTTTAAAATATTAAATGTTAATGATGCAGGATATAATTGGAATATTAAAAAAATAATTAATGATATAGATTTAGTGTGTGTACAATTTGGTCCAGCAAGTGCATACCCCATAACATGGACACACATTGATGAAGAATCTAAACATCAGATAATGATTAAAAGAAATGAAGGAATGTTAAGAATGATAAAACAAATAGTTGATGTATGTGATGCAAAATATGTATTACCATTTGCAAATTTTAATGAACTCTGTAATCCTGAACATCTGAAATACGTAAAAATACAGCCTAAAAATAGACCAAAGGATGTTGTTGAATTTTTTAAAGATGAAAAAATCCAAGTATTAGATTTACTTCCAGGGGAGTCATGGAATGGTAAAACACAAGAATTCAATAAAAATTTAGATAGAGATAAAGTTTTTCAAGATGAAAACATTTGTTCATATTTAAAAAATCAATACGAAATTGAAAAAAATAGGAAAAATATATCAGAAAAATTTACAATTAATCATAAAGATATAAAAGAATATTTTGAAGCATTTTCTGGATCAGAATTATCTAAAAAAATAGGAAAATATACAATTTCATTTACAGTAAAAAATTTACAACGTCAACTTTATAGTTTAATAAAATTTGAAAATGGTAATGTTTCATATGAATCATTAACGAAACCAAAAGATGGGGAATTGGTAATGACATGTCCAGGAAATATGATTCAAGAAATTATTCATAAAGATTTGTACTGGGATGAAATTGAAAGTGGATATTGGTGTATGCATTCAAGAGATCCAGACATTTACAATGTAGCATTTTGGAAATTATTACATACACCATGGCAAGCAAGAAAACAATATTCTAAAAATTTACTTAAAAATGAAATTGAAATAAAACCATCATTAGCAATTGCAGATATAATAGAAAAAGGAGGGGATAAAGTATCACAAATTTTTGAAAAATATGGCCTATTTTGTGTAGGATGTGAAATATCCATAGGTGAAACAATAGAAGAGGGCTGTCATGCTCACGGGTTAACAGATATTCAAATTAATAAATTAATAATGGAATTAAAAGGAATAAACCAAGAATAATTAAAAATGAAATTGATTTTATAATCAATTAATCAATTAATAGAATATGCAATATGATGTTGGAATAAGAGTAGATATGGGAGGAAAAATTGGTTCCGGTCATTTTTTTAGATGTTTAGCAATAGCAAAAGAATTACAAAAACACAAAAAAAGAATTATTTTTTTAATAACAAATAAGAAAAATTTTTTAAAACATATGAATGAAAAAATTGAATATATAGAATTACAAAAAGGAACAGAATTAAAAAAAATTAATGAATGTAAAAAATTATCAAATAAAATAAATTTATTTATCATAGATCTTCCACAGCATAACGAATTATATTCAAAAAAATTAGGACTAGCAGTTAAAAAAATAATTTTTGATGATATAGGAAATAAAGAAATAGAATGTGAAATGATAGTAAATGGTACACTAGTAAAAAAATTTCAAAAATATACTATACTTAATAAAAAAACAAAAGTTTGTTTAGGTCCTAAATATGCAATACTTCGAGAGCAATTTTATAAAAATAAGAAAAAATTTAGAATATCTAAAAAAATTAAGAAGATTTTAATAACTTTTGGCGGAAATGATGAAAATGATTATTCATATAAAATTTCAAAAATATTAATTCAAAAAGATTTTCAAATTACGTTGGTTTTAGGTCCAACATATAAAAACTATAAAAAAATTTTAGAATTTTCAAAAAAATATAAAAATTTAAAAATTAAACACAATGTTAAAAATATTTCAAAATTATTTTTATCTCAAGATTTAGTTATTTGTTCAGTGGGAATTACTGTTTATGAGTTATCATGTATTGGAATTCCATTTATCATGATCCCAGATACAAATTTACAGAATATTATGGCTAATGAAATTCAAAAAAAAGGTATCGGTAAAAACTTTGGATATATTACAAAAAAATTGAATAATTTAGAAAGTAATCTAGTACAACTAGATTCATTTGAAATTAGAAATGAAATGAGTATTAAAAGTAAAAAAATAATTGATGGAAAAGGAACATTAAGAATTACAAAGAATTTACTTAAAATTATATAATTTAATGTTAAAAATTATTAATTGTAGATATTATTTTATCTGTGTCCATTTCTGAGAGATTTGGATGAATTGGTATAGAAACTATTTCTCGACCAATTTTTTCAGTAATAGGTAATTTTATTGAATTTTTTTTATACAATGTTAAACTATGCACAGGTGAATAATGGATGCCTGTTTGAATTCCTTTAGATTCCATTTTTTTCATAAATTCTTTTCTTTTTTTTACTCTAATCCAATATAGATGATAAGAACAGTCTTTCGTAAAAGACATTTTGGATTCATTTTCAATATTTAATTTTTTAAAATATTTTTCAGCAATATTAGTACGAATTTTATTTAATTTATTTAATTTTTTTAATTGAACTAATCCAATTGCAGCTGAAATTTCATTCATATAATAATTCCAACCCATTTTATCAACATCATAATGAAAACCATTTCTATTAGTAATACCACACCATCTTTTTGAATTAAGAATTTTTTTAAATTTAAGATGGTTTTTGTTTAAACAAATAGATCCCCCAACAGGCATAGATAGATTTTTGACAGGATGAAAACTAAAACATACAATATCAGAGTGTGAACCAATTTTTTTATTATTAAAACTTGAACCACAAGCATGTGCTGCATCCTCAATAATTGGAATTTTATATTCTAAAGATAAAATTTTTAAATCTTTAATATTTGCAGGCATTCCACCAAAATGAACGGGAATAATTGCACCTGTTTTTTTAGATATTTTTTTTTTAATATCATTAATATCAATACATAACGTAACAGGATCAACTTCAACAAATACAGGTTTAGCACCATTTTGTATTATAGAATGAACAGTACTAACAAATGTTAAAGAGGGAACAAGTACCTCTTTATTTTTCATATCAAACAAAGATAACGCCAAATGTAATGCAGCACTTCCACTATTTACTGCGACCGTTGATTTTGTTCCAGTATATTTTGTAAAAGATTTTTCAAAATCATCTACCTTATTAATTCCACTTCCAGAAGCCCAAAATTTACTTTTTAAAACAGATGTAGTAGCACGTATCTCATCATTAGAAATATGCGGTTCAAATAGTTTTATCATTATAATGCCTCACAGATTATAATTTTAATTTTAATTTTAAGTTTTACTTAAAATAATTATGGATATATTATTCAAATACAAGGAGAAATATACTATAGGGAAAATTAATAAAATTAGTGGTAAAAAAGAAAACAAAAAAAGTGGTAGCTGTATTAGCATGTAGAGTTGGTTCCACAAGATTATTTGGAAAACCACTACAAAAAATTGGTAAATATACAATTCTGGAATTATTAATTACTCAAATAAAAAAATCAAAAATTATTTCGGATATAGTACTTGCAATAAGTGAAAATCCAGGAAATGAAGTTTTCATAGATTTTGCAAAAAAACATAGATTGAAGTTTATCATAGGGAATGAAAAAGATATGCTAATACGACTTATCAAAGGAGCTAAGCTAGTAAATGCAGACATTGTTTTTAGAGTTACAACAGAAAATCCATATCTGTATTGGGAAGGAATTGATAATTCAATTAAACAGCATATTAAAGAAAATTATGATTTTTCAATGATTGAACCAATTCCAAGTGGTTCAGGATTTCATATAATTAACAGAAAAGCATTAGAAATATCACATGTAAAAGGTTCATCGAGACATCGTAGTGAACATTGTGATTTATACATAAATGAACATAAAAATAAATTCAAAACCCACATATTTCAACCAGAAAAAATTTTACAAAGATCAGATATTAGATTGACGGTAGATACACCTCAAGATTTAATTTTAGTACGTGAGATATTTGATTCTCTTATCAAAAGTAAAAAACCCATTCAATTGGAGAAAATTATAAAATTTCTCGATAAAAATCCAGAATTACTTAAAATAAATTCTAGTATACATCATATGAAAAAAAGTCCTTAGGATTAGGATTAAACAAAGTTCTAAAAATAGTAAGATATTAAAATTGAATAGAGTTATGGATAAATTATGAAAAAAGCGATAGTAATAGCAGGTTCTAGAGGAATTGGTAAAGCCATAGCAGATGCATTAAGAAGTATAGACTGTCAAGTAATAGCAACTTCACAAAAAGAATTAGACACATCTAATTTAGAAAATATAAAAAAATTTGCAAAAGAAAATAATGAAACAGACATCTTAATATTAAATACAGGAGGGCCTCCAGGGAAAAAATTTTCAGAAGTCACAGAGGAAGATTGGCAAAAATATCATATTCAATTGTTTTTAGGTTTTGTTACTATTTTACAAAAAATCAAAATTAATGATGGTGGATATATTTTTGCT
>Ga0114994_10003405_pt1 | contig 11592 bp, 7 predicted proteins | sample ArcticOcean_MG_C_9_FD_87043 | JGI IMG/M metagenome (GOLD analysis project Ga0114994, IMG submission 87043) | Marine microbial communities from western Arctic Ocean - ArcticOcean_MG_CB2_152 | ecosystem: Environmental > Aquatic > Marine > Oceanic | place: Arctic Ocean: Canada Basin | collected... | reverse complement strand
TATGGCACCTATTTTGTCGGGAAAGCACACGGATCCGTCATCGGTAAAATACAAACCGCTATAAAGCGTGGCTTTGATCGCAGCTTTGGAAATACGGCGGGGGGGAATTTCTGGGATCCCACGAAATTACCAAGCTACCTTGATGGAAAACGCTGGAACACGGATGAGCCGTTTTACAAAACCGATGTACACACCGATTTTGCGATCAATTTTTTGGAAGAGAATGGCGCTGAAAAACCCTTCTTCTTGCATTTGGCCTATCACGCACCGCATTTCCCCATTCATGCCAAACAGGAGGATATCAACAAGTATGCGGGCAAATTCATGGAAGGGCCATCCGCGTTGCGCCGGAAACGTTTCGCACACATGAAGGCGATGGGGGTGCTGCCGGAAGGAACCGCGCTTGCCCCGGACTTCACGGAAATGGCGAACGCCTGGGCTCAACTGCCGAAGGAGAAAAAGGAATTCTATGATCGGGTGATGGCGGGCTATTGCGCCATGATTGATTCTGTCGACCAGAATATCGGCCGGCTTTTGGCGCAGCTCGATAAAATGGGGGTGAGGGAAAACACCGTCATCTTTTTCTCATCGGATAACGGAGGCTGCGCTGAAGGAGGCGAAGGCATCTGGCCGGGACACTGGGATGAGCGGTTTGGAAGAAAATATGATCGTAACGCAGAATTAGGCGGCGAGAACTCGCACTGGCAAGTGGGGCAGGCCTGGGCTCATGTGAGTAATACTCCGCTACGCGAATGGAAAAGCATCAGTCATGAAGGCGGGCTCTCTGTCCCTTTTATTGTCAACGCGCCTGCGATCATTAAATCCCGCGGACAAATCAACCGGAAGCCGGTCATGGTCATGGACATCATGCCGACTATCCTTGATCTGGCTCATGTGACGTATCCCGAAGTCTATCATGGAAGAACCATCAAAGCGATGAGAGGAGTTTCTCTTCAACCGTTATTCGAAGGCAAGAAAACCGATCTCAGTCGGCCCATTCATTTCTTTTATAAAGAGACCGCCGCTTACATTGAATACCCTTGGAAAATCGTTACGAAAGACATGGAAAGCTTTGAGCTCTATAATCTGGAAAAAGACCGAACCGAACTGAACAACCTGGCCGCACAAATGCCTGAGAAACTCAATACGCTAAAGGCCGCGATGCAGGACTATCGCAAGATGCCCCTAACGAATAAAAAAGTGATTAAAAACAGGAAGTAATTTCATGATAAACAATAAATGCTTATGGATGGCTCTCGTGCTCATCACTTGCCTGTCGTTGACCCATGCTTCTGCAAAGACGACGGCACCCCCCAATGTGCTACTCATTGCGATCGATGATCTGAACGACTGGATCGGTTGCATGGGCGGGCACCCGCAGGCGAAGACGCCGCATATGGATCGGCTCGCCGCGCGCGGGGTGCTTTTCAAAAATGCGCACTGCCAATCGCCGGTGTGTAACCCGTCACGTGCCAGTATGATGACCTCGCTCTATCCGAGTACGTCCGGGGTTTACTTTCTGACTCCTGATCTGAGTCGATCACCGGTCGCCATGAAAAACACCTTGCTGCCTAAGCGTTTTCAAAATGAAGGCTATCACGTCACAGGTGCCGGCAAGCTCTTTCATGGAAATCAGAACAAAAATCACATGCCTAATTATGCCGGATCATTTGGCGGATTTGGGCCACTCCCCAAAGAGAAAATCAGTTCTTTTCCCGGCGGGAGGATCTGGGACTGGGGCGTGTTCCCAGAAAAAGATGACCTGATGACGGACCATAGAATAGCCGCCTGGGGCGTTGAGCAATTGGCAATGCAACATGATAAGCCCCTGTTTCTGGCGACGGGTTTTTACACGCCTCACGTCCCGCAATATGCACCGCAGAAGTGGTTCGACCTCTACCCCCTTGAAACATTGCAACTACCTAAGGTGGTAGAAAACGATTTAAAGGATATTCCAGAGTATGGAGTGAACCTTACCCGGCTTAAGCATGTGGCGCCGACGATGGAGTGGGTCAAAAAGAACGATCAATGGAAGCCGCTGGTTCAGTCCTACCTTGCCTGCATCAGCTTCACCGACCATCAGGTGGGGAAACTGCTCGATGCCTTAGACAACAGCCCGGACAAAGACAACACCTACATTGTCCTCTACACCGACCACGGTTTTCACCAGGGCGAGAAGGAGCGATTTGCCAAGCGCAGTTTGTGGGAAGACGGAACCCGCACGCCGATGATCATTGTCGGGCCTGGACTTGTGAAAGGTGCGGTGTGCTCCAAGCCGACCCAGTTGCTCGATATCTACCCAACCCTGCTGGAACTGACCGGATTGACGCCCGACCCCAAACTCGAGGGGAATTCACTCGTGCCACTTCTGAAAAATCCACAGGCAGATTGGCCACACATGGCGCGCACCAGTTTCGGTCCGGGCAACTATTCCATCGTCTCTGAAGATTACCGCTATATCCACTACAATGACGGCTCGGAAGAGTTCTATGACCGCACCCAAGACACGCACGAGTGGAACAATGTGATCACCGATCCGGAATGCGCAGAGGTGATCAAAAAGCACCGGGCTCAGATCCCGCAGCAACGGCACGCAATTCTGGGTCAAAGCTCAACCGGGCATAAATCGTTTGAGGCCAGTGAAGCGGTCAGTCGCGGCGAACCCATCCCAGTGGACAAGAAAGTTGAAAAGAAAAAGAGAAAGAAATAAGCTCATTGCTAGGACTTTGCTTTTTGCGGGGTGTCCCTGAGGACGTTGTTGAGGGGGAGGTAGGGGGGTGATTGATGAGAACAACTTCTTGGTGAGCTACCCCGAGTGGGAAAAGAATAAGACGTCCAAACGCCACTGATCCCGCTGGGGAATGGCCGGATACGTGCGATTTTCTGGGTAAAATACCATCATTTGAAAAAAAGGCGGATATAGGTATAAGTGCCTATAGGCAAATTCTGTTTTTTTTTGTATTATGTGAGTTGTCTTCACACAAAATATGTATCGATTTGAGATCATTTAGAGTAAATGATCAAAAAAAATGATACTACATACAACAACTAAACTCATGAAAACGAAAATACCACACCTCATTCTCGCCTTGTCTCTATCTCTCTTTGCAGCACAGCCTGCAAGTGCCGCTCTGGTCTTCACCTTCTCGGATGGCGCAACAGGGTTAACTACCATTACCACGAGTGGTGATACGGCGACTGCAGCCGGCAGTGGCGGCGCTAATACGTCCGACCAAATCGGTTTCAGTGCATCAGGGTCAGGGAGCGTAAGGCAAACAGGTTTTAAAGTGAGGACAGATGCCTTTCCAGCAACAGGTGGATATGGCACGTTTGCATCCCTCGGCAGCGGGAGCTTCGCCGATACAATAACATTAGCCTCTACCGGCATTGCGGGGGGGCTTACGGCTACTACGACTGAGATCAGCGGTTTCCAATTTAGCAGTTCGAATTTTAATTTAATTATGACTGGCCTTGCGAATAACGGCGACACCATTTCATTTGCAGGGGCGTCTGACGTGGTTGGCTCAATGGCGATCGACTATTCGGCATTTGCGACTCTACATGGGCAGACTGTAAGTAACACTTCGGACGGCTTTGATTTCGTGTTCGCAGCAGTTCCGGAACCATCCTCTGCCGCTTTGCTTGGCTTAGGAGGCCTTGCGCTGATCCTGCGCCGTCGTAAGTAAATTTTGTATTTGTTTAAGTTTTAGCCGGCGGGTGGAGTTTCCTCTACTCGCCGGTTTTTATTTTCCCGTATGATTGGCGCTCTAACATTACGGCGGCTGTCATAGCCTGCGCTATAGCAGGTATCACGTATGGGATCATCAATCGGACCTTCACTCCGAGATGATTTCAGATCGATTCACGGGTGAGCTACCCCGAAAGGAAAAGAAGAAAGCAAAACCTCACTGATGAATGTTATGCCTGATCTTCCTTCGAGAAAAGCCCGAGGTTGTGGGCTCGGTTGACGGCGGCGGGGGCATTGGGAACGTTGAGCTTTTTGTAAATGTGGCCTGCATGGATGGCAACGGTTTTGGGACTAATGCCAAGCTGATCAGCTACCATTTTTTTTGATAGACCTTCTCCAATCAGTTTCAAAACTTCGAGCTCGCGCTCGGTGAGGGAGCCGTCCTCGGAGGTTTGCTGAGGAGATGTTTGCTGCATGCTGCGGAGCAGGAATCGCGCCACGCCGGAATCAATAGTAGCGCCCCCTTCGACGACTGTTCGGATGCTGTCTTCAAGCTGGTCACGTGTCGTGGATTTGAGCAGGTAGCCGCTGGCGCCAGCTGAGACGGCTTGCAAAACATCGGATTCTCTATCCGACTGTGTCAGCACAATGATCTCTGTGTTGGGTGCGTATTTTTTAATCCAGGGGATGGCCTCCAGTCCGGACATGCCCGGCAGGTTGAGATCCAGGAGGATAACGTCAGGGAGCATCTGATCTGCTGTGTCTTGCAGGCTGCGCAGGGCGATTTCTGCGGTGCCAAATTCGCTGACGAGTTCGATATCGGGTTCAACTCCCAGAGAGCGGGCAATCGCTTTGCGGTAGGCGGTGCTGTCTTCAACCAGCATGACGTTAATCGAGTGTTTCATAATGATTTTGAGTTAGGATTTTCGTGGAGTTAGATTTTCCGCTAAGTTAATTTTTTCGGTTTCGGGATTCAAGTTTTGACACGATGAAGTCTGACACTCGCCACGTGGGGAGCCTCCTCCGGGGGCGGAAGCTTAGCGAGATGAGCGTTCCACCATTGGCTAGGCTTGCTGCGGTAATGCTGCCGCCGAGTAAACGAGCGCGGCGTTTCAGGGAGGAGGGGACTTCGCCTTGGGTGCCGCCGCCGTTGTCACTGATGCAGAGGCTGATTTCTTTTTTTTCGGCACTCAGTTGGGTCGAAACGACGGTGGCGCCGGAGTGGCGAATAATGTTGGTGAGGCATTCCTTGTAGAAGAGCATGAGATCGACACGTCTACGGGGGCTGACCCTGTGCAACCTATCTTCAGATAGAACGGAAAAGTCATGCTCTAGATCGGCGAGCAGGCGGTCGGCCATCCGTCTCATATCTTCGACTAAGTTTTGGTAGAGTCCGTCAGCTTCAAGCATATTGGAACAGAATCTCGCGGTTGATCCTGTCTCCTCGGTGAGGTCTCTCACATCGTCGATGATTTCGATCAAATCTGACCACTCTTCCGAGGCGTTTTTCTGATCAACGACTTTTTTTGCGGTATCGCCCAATAGTCCAATGGCATGCAGGTTGGCACCCAACTCATCGTGCAGGTTGGCCGCAATGCGCTCGCGAGTTCTGAATACGGCTCGTTGGCGAAGAATCTGCTCGATCAGCACGAGAATGATACCGCTGCCTAGGAGGAGAGCAATGATCCAGATTGACCACTTGAGGGTGGTTTTTTGTTGTGCATAACGGCGGGACAGTTCTTCAAATACTTGCGGACGTTCGGCTTCAAGATCATGGCGGCGAGCGAGTTGGTCCATCCAATTCCGGATAGGCAAAATTTCTCCATAGAGGTTGTTTCCGTCTGTTATTCGTTGAAGGGTGAGATCGAGAGCATTGAGAGCATAGAGATCGGGATCAGCGGTAACTGGGCGGCCTAAGGCTTTGTTTTGATGGTTGGCGAAAATCTCGATTTCTGCAAAACCGATTCGGGATGTTTTTATCTTGGGAAACTTGGGGGATGGAATGGTTTGATCTTCAAGGGCTGTAATCCGTATATAGCGGCAGCGGGTCTCCGGGAAGTTACGCCTAATAATCGGCCCCGCATCATAGATGGATTTTCTTTCGTATTCGAATAGAAGCACTTGGTCTGAGAAGTCGGGGCGATTAGCTCCCGTAACTCGAAGCAGTCGGGGTATGGCATAATCGTCCGTAATGGATTGAGGAATGGTGTGGCTCAGATCGACGGCATGAAGGTTGATCTGATTGACCGAAAATGATGCTCCTAAGTCGATCGTGAAGGTGGGGCTGTTTTCCTTGGATTTAAAGCTTAAGGCACGGGCCGGACTCTTGTTTCCGTGCATGGCATCCATGAGGTATGGGACGAATCCGTCCACGAGAAATCGCTCGTGACGGCCTGAATTTGAACGATGGGACGACGATACCTCAACAGGTTTTTGTAGGGCGACATTCCTCTTGCCGCTGAAGACCATCATTTCAGAGAGCCTCAACTCATGACGTTTATTAGCCCAATTGCTGGGCGAAAGAAGGGTGCATTCTAAGCGGACCCACGAGGCCTTGAGGGGGGCGATCTGCACGGCGACAGGGGCAATACGCGGCAAAAGGTTATCTTCTGCGGTGAAAGATGCCACCACGTGGCTTGTATCCGTGGTGCCAGCCAGAATACGAAATTCGACCGGGAAACCTTCGGCCTGGAGTCCGGTTTTGGAATCGCGCTCAATGTTGGGCACCAGCACGATCTGATCGATGAGGAACTCCTCGCCCAAGTCGATCTGAGCCCACTCGGTGTTGTTGGGTGTTTTGTGATAGGTTGACTGATAGCCTACGGCTCCTACGCCGCTACGCAGGCTCGTGGGTGCAAGTTGGCTGAGTTCGGCATCGATTTCCGCCAATCTCTTTTCGAGTTGTGACAGGGACATTTTTTCAGGCCTGTCTATATCGCTGCCAGCGGATGCGATGGCGGAGAGTGTACCCGTCAGGAGGGTTGCTGTGAGTAGAGTTTGGAGTCGCCACATAGAATTCTTAATTTCTTACGTTCAAAGGTATCTCAAGATTCGATCAGCGCGTATAGGTAGAAATGCCTATATGCAACTTTGAGTTAGCTTATATTATTTCATCTAATATGATAGAATAGGTGACAGCTACGCGCGCTTTTATTAAAACAGAAACGTCTCAATAAATCCAGCTCAATGCCAATCCTACCCTCAGCCAAACAAACACAAAACCCAAGGAGATTCAAGATGCCTATTACACTTCCACCATTCACTCGTCGTCAATTCATCAAGCGCTCGCTCGCTTTTGGTGGCTCGGCTATGATGACGTCTCGCGCGTTGGCCGCCGTAGAAAGTAATGGTGCTGGGTTGGACCTGAACCGAGTAGCTTTGCTTGCGGATACACACATCAGTGCCGATCTCAATCTTGTCTACCCAGGGACGAAGTGGCCCGGTTCGCCGGTCAAGGAGGGCGAACATGAAAGCGTGCATATGGCAAAATCCCTTGCTGAGGCGGCCAAGAGCGTCATCGCACTCAATCCTCGGCCAGCTCACCTGATCGTTAACGGCGACTGTGCTATGAGCAATGGTAAGGAAGCCGAGTATAAAGAGTTTCTCAGGCTTGTTGAGCCGATTCGTGCTGCTGGCATCACCGTTCATGTGACGATCGGCAATCATGATAATCGTGAGAACCTGTGGAAATTGCTCCCGTTCCTGAAGAAAGAGCAGATCGGCGTGCAGGCGGGCGTGATTGAATTGCCGCATGCAAATCTCGTCCTGTTAGATTCAGGGAGGAAGGGAATCCTAGGAAACAAACAGTTGGCTTGGCTTGCTAAAGAACTCGACAAACGAGCGGATAAGCCAGCCCTCATCTTTGGTCACTACAACCCGTATCCCAACCGCGGTGTGCGTCCTATCAAGGGTATGCGTGATGGGGCATCGCTGTTAAAACTTCTCGCTGAACGAAAACATGCCAGGGCCTATTTCTATGGCCACACGCATGAGTGGCAGTATGATCGGCAAGACCATCTCCATCTCATTAACCAGCCGGCAGTCAGTTACTATTTTGGAAAAGGCCATGCACATGGCTGGGTCGATATGAAGCTTACCGAAAATTCCGCTGATCTGGAGTTGCACTGCATCAACCGCAAACACAAACAGCACGGTGATCGGAAACAGATCAGTTTGAAAAACAATAAAAAATAGAGTCCAATGCGAACCATTCAATTATTATCCCTTGTTGTTACATGCATGTGCGCAGCGACACTCAGTCTTGCCGCTTCAGATCCTAACAAGCCCATTACGATTCGTGTTGCTTCTTACAATGTTGAGTTCAGCAAAAGTGCGACCCCTGAACAGATTGGTGAGATGTTCAAACCATACAAGCTGGATATCATCGGTTTTGACGAAGCTCCAGATGGTGATTGGACGGCACGCGTTGGCAAGGTGCTGGGGATGAAACACAGCTATGTAGGCAAGATCTCATCGGCAAATCACAAGGATAAGTACAAGACGATACTCAGCAGGACTCCGTTAGAAGGAACTGAAGAACATCAACTCACGAGCAAGAGCCGCGGCTGGAACCCCGCATCGGTTGTCAGAGCTGTGACTAAGATTGACGGTATTTCATTCGCATTTTACTCGCTGCATATCTGCAAGTCGGGCGCAAAAGGTGGCCATGCGCATAGCCTTGCTACTACGGTTCTACCTAAGGATAAAACAGAGAGGGTGATCGTCGTCGGCGATTTCAACAACAAGATCGGCGACGCTGCCATGAAAACGATCGAGAAAGCAGGATTCAGACCCACCTGGAACGATCTGAAGATTGATGTCTCCAAGGAGTTTACCTACAACGCCCAGAACCCCAAAAAGAACCTCGGGGTGATCGATCACATTTTATACAACACCTCGGCTGGAGCCAAGGCAACAGACGGTGGTATCATCGAACTAAGAAAGCCTCTATCTGATCACAAACCCATTTGGGCGGAGTTAACATTCCCTCGCAAACTCAAGAAGGTGAAGGGCTCTGAATAGAAGCGTTTAACGCAAGTCTTGCTACCGAGGGTACGTTTTGGAGTCCTTAATTAGCCACAAAAAACCATCAACGGGATGATTACCGTTGATGGTTGAGAGGGTTCCGTTTGGACTAGGCTGGACTAGGCTGGACTAGGCTGGACTAGGCTTTTGCCGTGCCCTTTCCTTTGCCTTTTCCTTTGCCTTTACCTTTACCAGTTGGTTTTACTGGCGTGAAGGTGAGCTCCTTGGCATCTTTCTTACGGGTGACTTTGACGGTGTCGCCTTCTGTGATGTCAGCGCGTAGTAGGGATTCGGCAAGTGGGTCCTCGAGGTAGCGTTCCACGGCGCGGCGCATAGGGCGGGCCCCGTAGTTTGGATCGTAACCTTTTTCCATGAGCAGCTCACGGGCGGTTTTATCCAGCTTGAGTGTGATGCCTTTTTCCTTGAGACGCTCGATGAGCTTGGTGCTCTCGAGATCGACAATGACATTGAGCGCAGCTTTCTCCAACATGTGGAATACGACGACGTCATCAAGTCGGTTCAGGAATTCGGGTTTGAACTGCTTTTTAGCAGCCTCCATGATCTTTTCCTTCATACCCTCGAAGTCGGACTCTTCTTCCTGCATGGCACCGAAGCCAAGAGACGTCTGGCGTTTGATGTCTGAGGCACCTGCGTTTGAGGTGAGGATGATGATAGTGTTGCGGAAGTCGATTTTGCGACCAAAACTGTCTGTGATCGTTCCTTCCTCCAGAATTTGAAGGAGAAGGTTCATCACATCCGGGTGGGCTTTTTCGATTTCGTCAAAGAGAACCACCGAGTAGGGGCGGCGTCTAACGGCCTCGGAAAGCTGGCCACCTTCCTCGTAGCCTACGTATCCCGGAGGGGAACCGATTAGGCGTGAGGTGGAGAACTTTTCCATGTACTCGGACATGTCGATTTGAATGAGTGACTCTGGGTCACCAAACATAAACTCGGCAAGGTTGCGGGCGAGGTAGGTTTTACCAACACCGGTGGGTCCGAGGAAAAGGAAGGAGCCAATCGGGCGGCGAGGGTCTTTCAAGTCGGCTCGTGAACGGCGCAGAGCTTTTGAGATGGTAACCACCGCGGTGTCCTGACCAATGACAGCCTCCTTGAGTTTTTTCTCCATATTGAGGAGTTTATCGGCTTCCTTCTGCTCCATGCGCTGGAGTGGCACACCGGTCCATTTGGAAATAACGGCCATGATTTCGTCCTCACCGACTTCGACGATGGTTTCCTCACTCTCGGCTTTCCATGTGGCAACGATATCCTCTAGTTCCTGCTTGGCAGTCTTTTCTGCATCGCGCATTGAGGCGGCTACTTCAAAATTCTGTTCGTTGATCGCAGCTACTTTGTCGGCTTGGATGTCCTCGATTTTAGCTTCGAGTTTTTTGAGCTTGGGTGGACGTGTCATCTGACCGATGCGCGCGCGTGAGCCGGCTTCGTCGATCACGTCGATCGCTTTGTCGGGTAAAAAGCGGTCGGAGAGGTAGCGTGAGGAAAGTTTGACCGATGCTATGATGGCTTCTGGAGTGTACTTTGCCTTGTGGTGCTCTTCATACTTAAACTTGAGTCCCTTTAGAATGGCGACGGTGTCGTCTTGTGAAGGTTCCTCCACTTTGACTTTCTGGAATCGACGTTCGAGCGCAGAGTCCTTCTCGATGAACTTGCGATACTCGTTCAGGGTGGTGGCTCCCACACACTGAAGCTCGGAGCGGGAGAGCGCCGGCTTGATGATGTTAGAAGCATCCATGGCGCCTTCGGCAGAGCCTGCACCCACGATTGTGTGAAGCTCGTCGATAAAGAGGATTATGTCTCCTGCTTTGCGGATCTCATCCATGACGGCTTTGATGCGTTCCTCGAACTGGCCACGGTATTTTGTGCCAGCGACCATCAATGCGAGGTCGAGTGTGACTACTTTGCGGTCGCGCAGGAGTTCCGGCACGTTGCCGTTAACTATTTCTTGAGCGAGGCCTTCGACGATGGCAGTTTTTCCCACACCGGCTTCACCGATGAGCACGGGGTTGTTTTTGGTGCGGCGGCAGAGAATCTGGATAACACGCTCGATTTCGGACTCTCGGCCGATGACCGGGTCGAGTTTATCTCTCGCAGCGAGCTTGGTGAGATCACGACCGAATGCTTTTAAGGCAGGGGTTTTGTTTTTACCTTCACCCTCGCCGCCAGGCATTTCAGTTTCGCCTTCGTCTTCAAAGTCCTCAAACTCATCTCCGATGTCATCGGGGTTAAAATTGGGATCAATCTCGGCGAGAATTTCCTGGCGGGTCTGGTTGATATCGACGTTCAGGCTGGTGAGAACGCGAGCAGCAACGCCTTCGCCCTCACGGAGGAGGCCTAAGAGCAGGTGTTCGGTTCCTACGTATGAGTGGTCGAGGTTTTCGGCTTCCTTGTTGGAGAGCGACAACACTTTTTTGACACGTGGTGTGTAGGGGATGTTCCCTGAGATTTTGCTTTCGGGGCCGGAACCGACTTGTTTTTCTACCTCGATACGGACGGTCTCGAGATCGAGGCCCATGTTTTTTAATACACTGACGGCAACACCCTGACCAAGCTTGATAAGGCCAAGGAGGATGTGTTCAGTGCCCACGTAGTTATGGTTAAAGCGATCGGCTTCTTTGCGGGCGAGGGCGAGTACTTGTTGTGCTCTTGGAGTGAAGTTATTCATAATGTGTGATGATGCAAATTATGCAGATGGGGGTGAATTAGGTGGTGTTTCAGGTAGTGTGTTGCCTGAATCAGGATGTTTATTGATAAAACTAATAACAGGTGTTGGGAGGTATTGCAACCTGCTACGAATAATTTCCGCGCGAATTGTGTCTCTTTCTTCGGGTGATAGCTTCCGATCGGCTAGATGTTGAAGGTGG
>Ga0114994_10003404_pt1 | contig 11601 bp, 10 predicted proteins | sample ArcticOcean_MG_C_9_FD_87043 | JGI IMG/M metagenome (GOLD analysis project Ga0114994, IMG submission 87043) | Marine microbial communities from western Arctic Ocean - ArcticOcean_MG_CB2_152 | ecosystem: Environmental > Aquatic > Marine > Oceanic | place: Arctic Ocean: Canada Basin | collected... | reverse complement strand
TTATTTCTACACTGGTATTTGCCTGGGAGCACGCCAAATTTATTCGCATCGATGCTCGTGAAGACCATAAGGGTTCAACGGTTTATGCGGTAACAGGGCCATTATTCTTTGGCTCTGCCACTTCATTTTTAGAGCGCTTTAACCCCAAGAATGACAACGATGATGTGATCATCGACTTTGCTCGCTCAAGAGTGGCAGATCACTCTGCCATTGAGGCTATTGATACCCTGGCCGAACGCTATTTGAATGCGGGCAAGAAATTACATTTAGTACATCTTAGTGAAGAATGCCGCAGACTGTTAACCAAAGCGGGAAATCTCGTCGAAGTGAATGTGATTGAAGATCCTAAATACTTTGTTGCGGAAGATAGTCTAGCATAACCGACTAGACTATTCTTATAATAGATCTAGTTTTTTTGTTAAAAGCGAGGTGTGTGGCTCCGGAATCAACTTGAAGAATCCTGAAGTGTAATGTTTATCTTTTCATGCAACATCCTCCTTTTAAAATTGGTATTTCAGCTCAGGACAGGTTCAAGCTACGGACTGAAGCACAGCTAACTCTATCAATCTGCCGCTGAACTCAATTCGACGACTAAACCTTTTTTATGATTAGACGTGAGTACTTACGAAAATTATCACAAAACCAGCAAAGTTTATGACAAAACACGCTCAGCCGGTGGTGTTGATATAATACTTAGAGCAATTGAGGAAGGAACTCTTCCACTAAGTGAACAGGTATTGGTAGACGCTGGTTGCGGTACTGGTTTGTATTCAACTGCTCTGGTAAACAAGGTAAGGCGCATCGAAGCGGTAGATCTGAATGCGGGAATGCTGGGAATGGCACAAGGCAAACTGCAGGCTGAAGAAAAGAAAGGTCGCATCCGTTTTCACCAGGCTGCAATCAATTCATTGCCGTTGCCTGATGAAAGCGTAGATGCAGTCATGATAAACCAGGTTTTACACCACCTACCAGACGAAGCTGATTCCGGCTGGCCGGAACATGAGAAAGTTTTTAATGAATTTTTCAGAATACTTAAACGCGGGGGTAGACTGATCATCAACAGCTGCAGTCCGGAACAGTTGGAACAGGGATTCTGGTTTTACCACCTAATTCCGGATGCAATCAAGGCAGTACAGAAAAAAACAATTGGCCTTGAGGAAATAGCTGAACAACTTCAGGAAGTCGGTTTTTTCAGCCACAGACGGGAAGTACCTCTGGATTTGATTTTGCAAGACGAAGCATATTTCCGTACCGATGGAATCCTTGATCCGGACTGGCGGAGAGGTGATTCTATCTGGAGTCTGGTTGAAGATAAAACCCTGACAGAAGTACTGGATAAAGTGGAGGATCTACAGAAAAGAGGTAAACTCGAAAACTTCATGCTGTTGCATGATCTGCAGCGAAAAACTTCCGGACAAGTCACATTCACCGTTGCTAGAAAGCAACTTTGAACATTCTTTCAGGAAAAGGACTCCGGAAGTTTTATTGCTAAACTCAGCTCACTTTCGACGTGACAGTGATTGTGCAACTACACAGAGTATTTCAAACATCAGCGTCGCACCTGTCAAGGCAGTGTTCCCGGTTGGATCAAAGGGTGGTGCTACTTCAACCAAGTCTCCACCGAAAAGATTCAGTTCTCCAAGTTCACGTATCATCAATTGCGCTTCCAGATTGCTGAATCCACCGATTTCCGGAGTTCCTGTTCCCGGTGCATAAACCGGATCAAGTCCATCAACATCAAAACTAAGATACGCCGGTTCACTACCAACAATTGATTTTGCTTCATCAATAACAGCTTTCCAACCACGTTCAAAAAACTCTTCGATGTAAATCACACGCATTCCGGAGTCATGACTGAATTTCCAGAGATCTGGATCATTGAGTGAACCTCGTATGCCAATCTGAACTGTGCGTTTTGGATCAAGCAGGCCTTCCTCAACAGCCCTTCTGAATGGAGCGCCGTGATGAAATTTGGAGCCAAGATAATCATCACCTGTATCACAGTGTGCGTCAAAGTGTACCATCCCTAGGGGCCTTTCTGCTGCAATCGCCCGAAAGATCGGCAACGTAACTGAATGATCACCTCCAGCTGAGACAGGCAGCGTACCTGACTCATGAATCTCACGGAAAAAACTCTCAATTTCCTGATGGCTTTGCTCAAGATTAAAAGGCCTTTCTACCCAAGCATCGCCTACGTCTGCAATCTTTGCCAGTGCATAAGGATTAACTCCGGTAACCCCATTCATTTTTCTGATCAAGCTGCTCTGGTTCCGTATTTCACGTGGTCCATGCCTTGCTCCCGGACGATTCGTCACCCCTCCGTCAAAAGGTACACCTACTAGTGCGATATCAAGTCCGGTGGCGGATTGCTGAAACGGTGTCCTGAAAAATGTGGGAATTCCTGTGTAACGTGGATGGAGTTGAGGGTCTTCAAACTCTGGATATTGAAAAGTGCGTGACATATTACCTCATACATTTGAAAAAGGATTATTGCTTTATAACCCCAAAATTTACCAGTTTTTCTAGGTTTGTAAAGCAAATATTTAATTTGAACTATTTTAAAAATCAGTTTTTGGGCTTTCTCTATTCATTTTCCGACTTGATCTGACCTTCAAGATTAGTGGGTGCAAAAATATTTTGGTATTGATTTTTTGAATTTTTCTGAGTCTCAGGCTCTATTTCGTTTGATTCCACCTGACCTTCAAGATTAGTGGGTGCAAAAATATTTCCATACTCATTAGTTCCTGGCGCAGTTTTTTTTGTAATTACTGATGAAGAGGAAGCAGGCTCTGTTTTTTGTGCTTTCAGCTTCTTTTCCATCTCCGCCCTTCGTATTTCACTAAGTTCAGTCTGATTTTTTCGTTTAGTTTCAGAGACCTCAATTTTGCATTGTTGCACATCATATCCACGTCCCATCCACGCGGTTGTGAGTCCTGCCACAAAAATCAACAATACCATCACAGATACAGGATTACGGAATAATTTTCGAAAAACCTTGTTAGGTTCGCTTTGTACTTTAGTAGCTTGCCCTTCTATTTTGAGTGCAATTTCTCTTGCTAGTTCTTTTCTTTTAAATACTTCGTGGATGAAAGCCACTGTTAGTGTCAATCCAATAATCATGACTGCTAATGCACTTATCGAAGGATTTATACCATAACGAACCTTACTTGCCAAAACAGTGGTTAGTGTGCTTTCTGTAACTATTGTAAAAACAGTCGTGTTATAGTTTTCAAATGAAGCGAGGAAAGCCAGCACTGCAGCTGACCCGATTGCCGGTTTCAGAAAAGGCAGTATTATTTTTCGAAAAGTCTGAATATTTGTAGCACCTAAGTCAAGCGCTGCTTCCTCCAAAACCGGATCAAAACGCTGCAGGCGTGAAATGAACACCAGCATTGTGTAGGCGGAAATGAAGGTTGACTGGCCAATGATAGTAAGTACTACTCCATCATAGAAAAAAGATTCATATCCTGCATTAAACATCATTCCCATTCGATCCCAAAATATGAGGGTCGAGATGCCCAATACAACACCGGGTACTAGTATAGTGGAGATGGTTAATGTATAAAAAACCGGACGTACACGATTACTAAGTTGCCCCAGCATTAATGCTCCAGCCAATCCCATAGGTACAGAAACAAAAACTACTGCAATACCAATGATCAAACTGTTTTTAAATCCACTCATCATTCTGTCGTCATTCACCAAGACACCAAACCATTCTGTGGAAAAGCAGTCCCATGGTGAAAGCCGTGGAAACCCGGCACTGTTAAAGGCAGTGATGCTCATCACTATCAAGGGGCCAAACAGGTAGGCAAAAAACAGAATAATATAGAAGCTTATGGCAAGCCTTAAATATTTTGCAGAACTCACCGTCCAATCTCCCCAAATTTAACTTTGAAAATTTTCATGATGAGTAAGACAAAAATTACACAAACAACTAAAAGGCTTACCGCGTAAGCCGAACCCCGCGGCCAGTTACTTCCTGTATTAAACCATTGATAAATTATTTGCGTAAACCACAAACTACTCGGCCCTCCGATGATTTGTGGCAAGGCCAAAGCTCCTGCGGAAAGCATAAAAACCATGGTACACCCGGAGATAATGCCAGGTTTGGCAAAAGGAATCACAACCCGCCAATGAATACGCCACCAAGGCGAACCCAAATCACGTGCAGCTTCTATTTGATTACGGTCCAAACTTTCTACCGCATTATAAATCGGAAAAATCATCAATAAAATATATGCATAGCCTAAACCGGAATAAAGGGCTATATTTTCTCTTACAAAATCAACAGGTTGATTTAATATTCCTAAATATAATAAAATATTGTTTATTGTCCCTTCCTCGCCGAATAAAATCCTAAAAGCAAATGCCCTAAGCAACTCATTGATCCAAAAAGGAACTACGAGTGAGAGCATCATCAAGCGAGTTACTCCACCTTTGGCTATGTGTGCCAGGTAATAAGCGACTGGATAACAGAGGATTAGATCAAACAATGTCACACATACCGCCGCCAGGATAGTACGCACAAACACTGTGACATCGACAATATTGAAAGGATCCGGATTATTGGGGCTGCCAAGCAATAAGAATTTATAATGCTGAAGTGTATAGACGTCTTCAGGTCCACCAATTTTTGAAGGATCTATTTGAGTCCAATTAAAACGGAATGAGAAGTCAAACATGAATAATTGCGGCAGCACAAACATCACCACAATCCAGATAAAAGAAACTAGCAGCATGTATAATGAGAGAACAAGGCCGTTACGTCCAAAGAATTTTTGCATCCAGAGAATCATCTATTACTCCGCAGCCAGTGGTCCAAAAGGCAGGGCTATTGCCAATTTATGGTCAATCAAAACGTTGAGTTCCGTGCCTTCTTCATACACCTGTTTCGCACCATCATTAATTTGTGACATTTTGATCTTCAGATCATCCGTACCTTTAAGAATTAAATGCCAAAAATGTCCTTCAAATTCCTGATGTACTACTTTGGTCTTTATTACATTCTTTTTCAAATTCTTTTGTTTTACAAAACTCATCGCTTCTGGACGAGCAAAAACAATTGCCTTATCTCCAATATTTAGCTCTATTCCTTGGGGTAGACAGGCTTCAAGTTCACCAATACCTGTACTTACAATAACTTTTGCAGACATAACATTGCTGACTGTTCCATGAAAGGCGTTATTTTCTCCAACGAATGATGCGACAAATGCCGTTGAAGGATTATCATAAATATTTGTTCCTTCTCCTACCTGCTCTATAATACCTTCCCGCATCACGGCAACCCGATCTGACATAGTGAGCGCCTCGCCCTGATCATGCGTAATATAAATAAAGGTAATACCGGCACGTTGCTGGATCTCTCTTAATTCAGTACGCATATGTTGACGCAACTTTAAGTCCAATGCCGAAAGCGGTTCATCCAACAACATTACTTCAGGTTCTGCTGCCAAAGCTCGAGCCACCGCCACCCGTTGACGCTGACCACCGGATAATTCGTTGACCATTTTGTCACCTTGCCCGGGCAATGCCACTAGTTCCAAAAGTTCATCAGCTTTTTTTCTACGATCAGTTTTCCCTACTCCTTTTACTTCTAACGAAAAAGCAATATTCTCCCAAACTGTCATCAATGGAAAAAGAGCAAGATTTTGAAATATTAAAGCAGTTGGACGTTTATTGGGACCAATACCGGACATATCTTTGCCGCTAATGAACACTCTGCCTTCAGAAGGATCCTGAAATCCGGAAATTACTCGGAGCAAAGTAGTCTTTCCGCATCCTGATGGACCTAAAAAACTAAAAAATTCACCACCCTTAATTGTGATATCAGCATTTTTTACGGCAGTAAAATCATCAAATTTGACTGTAATATTTTCAAGTATAACGTCTGCACTCATTTTATTTTTGAAGATTAATTTTTAATACTGGAATGAAAAAACTAGGCACAGTAAATTGACATACATTATGGAAAGATATCGCACTAAAGTGAGAAGAAGTCAAGAATACTAAATACTACTTAAAAGTTGAAGTAAAATTATGCAGGACATTACCCCACTGTAAAGGTAGGGCAATGTCTAATGTCACTGACCAGAAAAGATCAGAGAGAATTGATTTTATGCATTAACAAACTTATTACGGTACTCTGTTCGTACATCTGCATACCACTGAGGCTCTTTGGGCCAAGGCCACAAATTGGCAAGAGATTTTCCGGGATAAATTTGGTTAAACCACTTACCATAATCCGGACTGGCATTTTTATCTGCACCCAGAACCGCGGAATTATATCCGTGCTGTCCCCAGCCTTCGATACCACCGCCGTCAATAGAGCGACCTGCGGCTTGAGCATCAAAACAGAAATCAAGGAAGGCGTATGCCTGATCACTATTTGCTGAAGAAGAGGAAAGACAGAGTCCATCAACCCAGGCAAGTGATCCTTCAACAGGAGCACGGTACACAACCGGCAGACCTTCTTTCATCTGTACTGTTGGTGGTCCATCCCATGTTTGACCTACGACCACGCCCTGGTTCATGAAACCGGTTTTCTGGCTATCTGCATCATTCCAGAAGAGTTTAACCTGCTTCTTATTTTTGATACAGAAATCAGTGACTTTTTGCCATGTTTTACGCATGACAGCTTCATCGCTGTATGCGAGCTTCATCGCTCCTGGTTCGAGTGCTCCGGTGGTTTCCATATAAAGCCCGGCACCAAGCATTCCGGAGTGCGGACGCATCATAGTTTTTCCTTCAACATCCGACTGCCAGATATCACCATAGCTGGGCATTGCTACACCACCGACACTTCTCGGCGGAGTCCATTTGTCATTGCGCCAGGCAATTCCCTCTGTCCCCCAGATCTGTGGAAGCCAATGTGAACCTTTACCCCCAAAATTCCACTCATTGTCACCGACAGCCAACATTGCCGGATTAAGATTTTTGACATTAGGAATTCGTCCATAATCAATTGGCTGTAACAAACCAAGAGGTTCCCATTGAAGTGAACGCATATTAGTCGGGCTGCAAATATCAAAACCCCGACCTTTGGTTGCTTTCATTTTGTTGATGATTTCTTCGTTTGAGCCAATGCCGGTAAAGTTCATCGTAATGCCTGTCTTCTTCTTGAAGGCTTTGATAAAACCCGGAGGACAGTAATCAGACCAAAGCAGTACATTTACTTCTCCGGAAGATGATAAAGCTTTCTTCGGAAGAATCCAGGGGCCAACACTGGCGACTGCACCTGTTGCGGCAATTCCTTTGACAACCGTTCTACGAGTTATCGGCTGGGAGTTTAGTTTTTTGTTCTTTACCATATTTTTTCCAGATTTGAGGATCTTGGTTAATTCCCGAAATAACTTTTGGAACCTACAACTATTTGGAGATTCAGACACTCGGAAAAATTCTGGATTCATTTTTGATTGAGAATCCGGCCGTTTTAATCTACAATTCCAAGAATGAGACTCGTTGTCTCAGCAAATGTAATTGTTGACTTAATATCTAACATTGACCTTATTTCAAGTCAAGGGAAAAATATGGATGATAATTTTTTTGATAAAGGTTCGACAATGCACCGTATTCTTGGGATTTTAGAGCAAGTGGCAAACTCAGACCGGCCTGTTACGCCTACAGAAATCAACGAAAAATTAAAACTGCCAAAAGCCACTATTCATCGGCTTTGTTCTAAACTAGAAGATGAAAATGTTTTACAGCGTGAAATTGACGGTAAGCGTTTCATGCCTGGAAGCAGGCTGAGACAAATTGCTCTTGGAATAATAAGCAATGAAAATTTTAGAACCCATCGGCATGCTGTTTTAAGACAGCTTTCAGAAGAGGTCGGAGAAACATGCAATATTACCATTCCTGACGGCAGCCAAATGAGATATCTGGATCGTGTAGAAACTCATTGGCCTTTACGTATGCAGTTTATGATAGGTACTAAAGTACCTCTGCACTGTACCTCCAGCGGAAAACTATTTCTCAGTCAGCTTCCCAGTGAACAAATGTCCAGTTTGATTGGAAATTTAAATTTAGAACAAAAAACTGCGAATACACTGACAACCGTTATGAGCCTTGAGACTGCATTAGTAAAGATCAGGAAAGAGCAAGTTGGAACAGATAACGAGGAGTTCGTCGATGGAATGGTTTCTGTTGCAGTACCAATATTCGACCGACGAAAACGTTTTTTTGCCACTTTGTCAATTCACGCACCAAATACCAGAATGTCAATGACAGAAATCACAAATCATATCCCCTGTATGCAAAAAGCTTCTCAGGACTTGACCTTGATTATTGATCCCGGAGACAATTAGACTAATATCTTTCAGTAAACATAAACAAAATTAATCCTGTAGTTAACCTGACATTTTCAGGAATTCTGTGTTTCTTTCCCTCATTTAATATCTGCTAAGATGAAAAAAAATTATGGTGCAATTCTTCTTGCCGGAGGACAGTCTTCTCGCATGGGACAGGACAAAGCCGGACTTGAGATTGAGGGTCAAACTATGCTTGAGCGGCTTTTATTGACCTTGCATCCGCTCGTTGCTGAAACAGTAGTAATCAGGGCAGCAGGTCAGACTCTTCCCCACATTTCTCAGGAACTAAAAGCATGGATCAAGCTTGGCTGGGATGCTGAAGAAGGAAGGGGGCCGTTGCAGGGGATTGTTGATGCCCTGCCACTTTTGAGTTTAGAAATTGACAAAGTCTTCCTGCTTACGTGTGATTTGCCTTATTTAACCGGTGAATGGCTGCAAACTTTGCGTGACATCATGACTGACGAATATGACATAGTCTGTACGGAAGAAGATAAGATAACAAATCCGCTACTGGCTCTATATCGGCGTCCCGTTCTGGAACCGGCCAAGCAACTTCTTGACGCAGGGAAGCGCCGTCCTCTATTACTTTGGGAAGGCTGGCGTATGGCCCGTCTTTCTGCTCCGGAAGAAACTCCGTGGATTTGCCGCGATGCAAATACTCAGGAAGAATTCCAAAAAGCACAAACCTATTTTCAGACAAAAAAAAATGATTGATTTATACACCAGCGCGACTCCAAACGGTTACAAAGTTTCTATCTTACTCGAAGAACTTAAACTGCCTTATAAGGTGCTTGCGATTGAACTTGAGACAAAAGATCAAAAAAAACCAGAGTACCTTAAACTGAATCCAAACGGTAGGATTCCGACAATAGTTGACCATGATAATGGTGATTTTGCCGTTTTTGAGTCAGGTGCAATCTTGATTTATCTCGCAGAAAAAACCGGACAGTTTTTGCCAAATGATGCGAAAGGACGTTCTTTAGTACTGCAGTGGCTGATGTTTCAAATGGGTGGAATAGGTCCGATGCAGGGACAGGCTCATGTATTTTATCGCTATGCACCTGAAAAAATTGACTACGCCATCAAGCGTTACCAAGATGAAACTTTTCGGCTTTACACTGTGCTTGACACACAGCTTAAAGATAATGAATTTCTAGCCGGAGAACTCTCAATTGCGGACATGGCTGCCTGGCCGTGGGTTCGCGGTTATCTCTGGGCTGGTTTGGAAATAGAGGAACTTCCAAATTTACGGCGCTGGTTGGATGTTTTAGCAGAACGACCTGCTTTTCAAAAAGGTATTGAAGTGCCTTACAAGGTCGATCGAAGTACGACTACTGCAGAAGATGCCCGTGAAAAAGGTAAGAACATCTTGATCTAAAAAAGCGTTATGTCAGCCCCTTTACTTTCTGTCAACAATCTATCAGTAGACTTCACTCAGGGAGATCGAGTGACTCATGCGGTACGTAATGCCTCCCTGCAGTTAAACAAGGGGGAGACACTGGCTTTGGTAGGCGAAAGTGGTTCCGGAAAATCTGTCACCGCACATTCAATCCTGCGTCTCCTGCCGGACTCTGCTTCTCATCCTGAAGGAAAGATTGAATTTGAAGGGCAGAACCTGCTCAACTTTTCAACAGCAGATATTAGAGCAGTAAGAGGTAACCGGATCGGCATGATCTTTCAGGAACCAATGAGTTCTCTGAATCCTTTACATAATATTGAAAAACAAATCAGTGAAGTACTGTTTGTCCATCAGGGATTGAGTAACAAACAGGCCCGTGAGCGTACCCTGGAACTGCTGGAAATGGTGGAAATTCAAAATGCTAAAAAACGTTTAGGCGCATTTCCCCACGAATTAAGCGGAGGGCAACGCCAGCGAGTGATGATTGCCATGGCGCTCGCTAACAAGCCTGATTTGCTGATCGCTGATGAACCGACCACAGCACTCGATGTAACAGTACAGGCACAAGTTCTTCAACTCCTGAGGCAACTGCAGAAGCAATTTAAAATGGCTATCCTTTTGATTACACATGATCTTGGGATTGTGCGTCATCATGCAGACAGGGTTGCAGTCATGACTAAAGGTGAAATTGTTGAAACAAACATGACTGAACCTCTTTTTTTAGCTCCGCAACACTCCTACACAAAACAACTTCTAGCGTCAGAACCAAGCGGAAATCCAGTTACAATCTCAACATCGGCGCCGGTTTTTGTCTCAATCAAAAATTTAAAAGTCTGGTTTCCAATCCAGACAGGAGTTTTAAAACGTACAGTGGATCTCGTAAAAGCAGTTGACGGTGTCAGTTTGGAAATCCGTAAAGGACACAGCATTGGCATAGTTGGAGAAAGCGGTTCCGGAAAATCAACTCTCGGACTTGCTTTGCTGCGTTTAATAAAAAGTGAAGGATTAATACAGTTTGGAGATGTCAGTCTGAACACTTTAAATCAGCGGCAGATCACTCCGATTCGGAAAGCTATGCAAATTGTCTTTCAGGATCCATACGGCAGCTTGAGTCCACGGATGACTGTCGAACAAATAGTTGCGGAAGGACTTGAAATCCACAATCTTGAGGATCAGGAAAATCATCAGGAAAAAATTGTACAGGTTCTTAAAGAAGTCGGTCTAGACCCGGAATTGAGACACCGATACCCTCACGAATTTTCCGGAGGTCAGCGCCAGCGAATTGCCATTGCACGTGCTCTGGTGCTTAAACCAAGCTTCCTGGTGCTGGATGAACCAACATCCTCGCTTGACCGCTCAGTGCAGTCCCAGGTTTTGGAACTATTGCGTGATTTACAAAAAAAATACAGCCTGACTTTCCTTTTCATCAGTCATGACTTGAAAATAATCCAGGCACTTTGTCATGATATCATTGTCATGAAAGACGGTGTTGCTGTAGAAGCTGGTCCTGCTGAAAAAATCCTGAAACAACCACAGAATTCTTACACTCAGGCTTTGCTTGAAGCTGCTTTTTAAGAGGCGAACATTTTATTTTCGCGGATTTACATGTGACAATTCAGCCATCCGTGCACCTGAAATTTGATAGGCTTTACCAAATCCTTTAACGAAAAGCCCAGATTTCGGCCGGAGACGCAGTAGCTGAAAATCAGGTAATCTGCGTAATGTTTCCATCAGTTGAGCTGCAAGTTGATCAAACAGCAGCATGATTTTCCGCCAGTCTTTGGTTTCTCTCTCAACCACTTCCGTATCACATTCAAATGTTACACGTTTTCTGGCAAATATATTTTCCGCCTCTTCTTCTGCTTCAATAAGCATAATTCCGGCCCTGCCGTC
>Ga0114994_10003401_pt1 | contig 11606 bp, 9 predicted proteins | sample ArcticOcean_MG_C_9_FD_87043 | JGI IMG/M metagenome (GOLD analysis project Ga0114994, IMG submission 87043) | Marine microbial communities from western Arctic Ocean - ArcticOcean_MG_CB2_152 | ecosystem: Environmental > Aquatic > Marine > Oceanic | place: Arctic Ocean: Canada Basin | collected... | reverse complement strand
AATATTGATGACTACTCTCAATTTTTAAACTGGTGTGATTCTTCCTCTATTTTAAATCAATCTGACGACCAAATCACTGCGTCAGTCGAGATTAATAAAGGCGGCATTAAGCAGGCGTTTTCAACACTGAATACTTTAACTCCCTATAAGTCTATTTCCATGGAGCTAGTTGATGGCCCATTTGATGAGCTTTCGGGCGAATGGCGCTTTGAGCCGCTTGGTGAAAATGCTGCAAAAATTCATTTAGACCTTCAATTTAAATTTAAATCAATGCTTATTGATATGGCTTTGTCGCCTGTTTTTAAAAATATAGCTAATTCTCAATTAGATTCTTTTATTGCAAGAGCAAAATATATTTATGACTAAGCTTATTGCTTTGAATAAACCATTTGGAGTTATTTGCCAGTTCAGTGGAGATAATAATACATTGTCAGACTACATTGACATACCGAATGTCTATCCAGCCGGTAGGCTTGATAAAGACTCAGAAGGATTGGTGATTCTTACAGATGATGGCAAGTTACAAAACTTAATATCCAGCCCAAAACACAATAAAACTAAAACTTATGTTGTTCAAGTGGAAGGAGAGGTAAACGATACTGCAGTTGCTTCTCTAGAGAAAGGCATCAAACTTAAGGATGGAAATACTAAATCCGCAGCCGTCAAAATAATTGAAGAGCCTAAATGGCTTTGGGCAAGAACGCCTCCAATAAGAGTCAGAAAAAATATTCCAACTTCGTGGATTGAAATTTCAATAAGCGAAGGGAAAAATCGTCAGATAAGAAGAATGACGGCAAGCGTAGGATTCCCAACCCTCAGGCTAATTAGGACAAAAATTGATAAGTGGGACTTAGGAGAATTAACCTCAGGATCTTATGTCACTCTTTAAGCTTGCTTATGAAGCCCTAATTTGTAATAATATTGAAAAAAAAATTCTACTAATTGGTAATTTAAAGAAATATCAAATACCATTTGATATCAATAAATCTAAAGTTAATGTAATTAAAATACTCTCTCCAGGAAGACCTTTAAAGCCAAATTTAGTTGATTTCAAAGGAGCTCCAAAAAGAGATCGATCTGATTCGGGAATGATAAAAAATATTCATGCTATTTGTCATATCGAATTTAACTCCATAAATTTAGCTCTAGACGCAATCTATAGATTTCAGGACATGCCCCATCAGTATTATGCAGACTGGATTCGAGTAGCTAGTGAAGAGTCAACCCACTTCTCACTCATCAAAGATTACCTTGAGTCTGCTGGACATAGTTATGGTGATTTTGATGCCCATAATGGTCTGTGGCAGATGACAGTTGATACAGATTATGACGTTTTATCGAGAATGGCTTTAGTTCCTAGAGTTTTAGAGGCTAGAGGTTTAGATGTAACCCCAAGAATTAGAAAAAAATTTAAAGATGCAAACCTTCATAAGATGGTTGAAATTTTAGACATAATTTTTCAAGATGAAATTGGACATGTAAAGATTGGAAACTACTGGTATAAATACCTTTGTCATAAAAGAGATCTTGACCCAATTAAGACATTTGACTTATTAATAAAAAAGCACATTGGATCTAATTTGCGTGGGCCATTTAATATTGAAGCAAGGCTTTTATCAAATTTTAGCCAGAATGAATTAGATTATCTTGAGCATCCTGAATTAATAGAAACTAACTAATTTCGTCCATAGCTTGATTTGCTAACAGGTCGGCCATGTCATTACCTGGATCGTCACTATGCCCTTTAACCCAGTACCAATTAACTGAAAACTCTTGGTTAAGGCTATCTAATTGCTTCCAAAGCTCGACATTCTTTACTGGCTTCTTGTTAGCAGTCTTCCAGCCTTTTGCCTTCCAACCTTCAATCCAATCATTTATACCTTGAATAACATACTTCGAATCAGTATACAAATCGACAGTTATGTCACTTGATTTGAGAGCTTGTAGTGCTTTAATTGATGCTGTTAGTTCCATCTTATTGTTTGTCGTATTTAGCTCTGAGCCTTTTAATTTCTTATCATGATCTTTGTATCTCAACCACGCTCCCCATCCACCAATTCCAGGATTTCCTCGGCACCCACCATCTGTATAGATTACAATTTTTTCCATGGTTTAGTTGTCTACATTAAGTTGAAACCAATACTCAAGCAAAGCTAAATGCCACAGTCTTGATCCATTCAAAGCTGTCATATAATCTTTAGGAGAGTTGATCACTTTATCAATATATTGTTGATTAAAAATACCCCTATTACGACATGCACTCGATAAAAGTATATCAGACATAAATTCCAAGAAATCACCCTGAATATACTTTAGGGCAGGCATTGGAAAATAACCTTTTTTTCGATCTATTACAGAATCTGGCAGAAGCCCTCTTGAAATCTGTTTAAGAGGGTACTTTCCCTCACCCCTCATTTTTAATGAAGGCGGAATACTTAGCGCCCATTCAACTAGATCAGTATCCATAAATGGCACCCTAGCCTCTAATCCCCATGCCATAGTCATGTTATCGACTCGTTTTACTGGATCATCAACAATTAATCTTGTCATATCAGTGCGAAATACTTTATCAATAAAAGAGCTGGCGCCTGGCTTTAAAAACTCCTTATTTAGCCAATTATGAGTATGATTTTCACCTTGGTATATTGATGATACTGTTTGTAAATATTCATCATGTGGCCTATCAACATAATGCTTTAAAAAGCGCTCTACTTCATCACCTTGTTCAATCGCCATTCTTGGGTACCAAAAATACCCAGCAAAAGCTTCATCAGCTCCTTGACCAGATAAGACGACTTTAGTATGCCTTGAAACTTGTTCAGAGAGCAAATAAAAAGCTACAGCATCTTGGCCAACCATTGGCTCTGACATATTCATAACTGCTTCTGATAATCGTGGGAGCACTTCTTTATTTCGCACTTGATACTTTTGATGTTTAGTTTTAAATCTTGAGACAATTTGATCTGAGTACTCAAATTCACTCCCAACTTCATCATCAACGTCTTCAAATCCTATTGAAAAAGTGCGAATATCTTCGTGACCAGCTTCTTTTAAAAGAGCAATGATAAGCGATGAGTCTAATCCTCCCGAAAGTAAAACCCCTATAGGTACGTCAGATGCAGACATTCTTTTCATAACTGCTGCAGTTAATAGCTCATGCGTTCTTTCAATATAGTCCTGATCTGAAATATTTTCCTCTAGCCTTTTTGCGCTTGGATACCAATATGTTTTTTCGCGTAATTTACCATTTGGATTTAAGGTAATAAAAGTACCCGGCTTTAATTTCTGAATTCCATTAATAATCGTATTTGGTGCTGGCACAACACCATGAAGAGATAACTGCTGATGCAAGGCAACAGGGTTAATACTTTTATCAAGCTTTTGAGTCAGAAGAGCCTGTGAGTTTGATGCAAAGGTAAACGCTTTGGAAGTGATATTAAAATAAAGAGGTTTAATGCCCATCCTATCTCTTGCAACAAAAAGTTGCTGAGAAGATCGATCCCAAATAGCAAAAGCAAACATTCCGTCAAGGTGATTAACGCAATCTTCACCCCAAAAATGATATGCTTTTATTATTATTTCTGTATCAGAGTTTGAAAAAAAGACATAACCTTTGCTTATTAATTGGGCGCGAAGTAACTTATAGTTGTATATCGTTCCGTTAAATACTAATGTTAATTTAAGAAGATCATCCACCATTGGTTGAGACCCTAAATTAGACAAGTCAATAATACTTAAGCGCTGATGCCCAAAACCAACCTTGCCTTCATGCCACTTTCCTTTTGAATCAGGCCCCCTTTTGGCAAGTTTACTCATCATATCATCTAGAGATTTTGTAGAAACAATCTCCCCATCAAATCGAAATTGGCCGCAAATACCGCACATAAATTTAACCTTTAAATTTTAAAATTAACGCCTCTGAGTCACCTAAAAAATATAATCACTTGTTATATATTTCTATAATTGAGACTAACTTAGAAATGTAAAATAGTCATTTTATCAAGTATTACTAACTAATAATGTCTCAAACACTCTACGATAAATTAATGAGCGCTCATATTGTCCATGACCAGGATGGTGCAGCGCTTATTTATATCGATCGTCAGCTTATTCATGAGGTCACTTCTCCACAAGCATTTGAAGGGCTTACTTTAGCTGGTAGAAAGATTTGGCGTAATAAATCTAACCTTGCGGTTCCTGACCATAATGTTCCAACTACAGAAAGATCAAGTGGAGTTAGTAGCATTGCCGACCCAGTCTCGAGGCTTCAGGTTGAAACGCTAGATAAGAACTGTGAAACTTTTGAAATAAATGAAATTCAAATGAATGATATCCGACAAGGGATTGTTCATGTTATTGGGCCTGAACAGGGTGCAACACTTCCTGGAATGAGTATCGTTTGTGGCGATTCACATACAACAACTCATGGTGCTCTTGGAGCGCTGGCTTTTGGTATTGGGACTTCTGAAGTTGAGCATGTACTTGCAACTGGCTGTTTGTGGCAAAACAAAGCTAAAAATATGAGGATTGAAGTTAAAGGCCAATTAGCAAATGATGTAAGCGCTAAAGACGTCGCATTATATGTGATTGGAAAAATTGGTACAGCAGGTGGAACTGGATTTGCAATTGAATTCTGTGGCGCATCAATTCGAGATATGAGCATAGAAGGTCGAATGACGCTTTGTAATATGTCTATTGAGGCGGGGGCAAAGGTTGGCATTGTAGCAGTTGATGATAAAACCATTAACTACGTTAAAGGAAGGCCTTTTTCACCGGTAGGTGAGAATTGGAACTCAGCCGTAAAATATTGGAAGACTCTTCATAGTGATTCTGATTCAAACTTTGATGAATCAATCTTAATTGATGCAAGTCTTATTAAACCTCAAGTTACCTGGGGGACCTCTCCAGAGATGGTCGTTGATATTAATGGCTCAACACCTGATCCAAAGCTAGAGAAAGATGAGGTTAAAGCTGAAAGTATTCGAAACGCTTTAAAGTATATTCATTTAAAGCCTAATACATCAATGAGTTCGGTAGCAATCGATAAAGTATTTATTGGCTCTTGCACTAACTCAAGAATTGAGGATCTAAGAATAGCAGCCTCTGTTGCAAAGGGTAAAAAAATTGCTCATAACATAAAACTTGCTCTTGTAGTTCCAGGCTCGGGACTTGTGAAAAAGCAAGCCGAAGATGAAGGGCTTGATAAAATTTTTAAAGATGCAGGTTTTGAGTGGAGAGAGCCAGGATGCTCAATGTGCCTAGCAATGAACGCAGATAAATTAGAGGCTGGAGAGAGGTGTGCAAGCACGTCAAATAGGAACTTTGAAGGCAGACAAGGACAAGGCTCTTTTACTCACCTAGTGAGCCCAGCAATTGCTGCAGCGAGTGCTATTGCAGGACACTTTTCAGGGGTAGAGTCATGAAAAAATTCACCTCTTTGAGATCCATTGCTACGCCTTTAGATCGAGCAAATATTGATACAGATGCAATCATTCCAAAACAGTTCTTAAAGTCCATTAAAAAAAGTGGATTTGGGCCTAACTTATTTGATGAATGGCGTTATTTAGACCATGGTGAGCCTGGTATGGATAATTCAAAGCGACCAATTAACCCTGAATTTGTATTAAATAATCCTAAATATTCAGAAGCTCAAATTCTACTGACCAGAAGAAACTTTGGTTGTGGATCCTCTAGAGAGCATGCTCCATGGGCATTAGAAGACTTTGGATTTAGGGCAATTATTGCGCCTAGCTTTGCTGATATTTTCTATAACAACTGCTTTAAAAATGGCATTCTTCCAGTCGTGTTAAGTAGCGAGATTGTGGATGGTCTGTTTGAATATACAGGCAATATAATTATTGATCTTCATGACCAAAGCGTAACGACAGATACTCATTCTTTTGAGTTTAATGTTGACCCCGAAAGAAAACGAAGACTCATCAATGGTCTTGATGATATTAGCTTAACATTACAGTACGAGGATCAAATACGTTTATTTGAAACAAAGCACTTTAAGCAGTACCCCTGGTTATGATTGGTCACCTAAAAGGTAAAATTATTAGCAAGAATCCACCCGAAGTACTTCTAGAAGTTGGAGGTATTGGCTATGAGATACTGTGCCCTATGTCCACGTTTTATAAGCTTGATAAAGCCTCAGAAGATACATTACTATTCACTCATCTAAGTATTAAAGAAGATGCGCACACGTTATTTGGCTTCATCACTAAAGATGAAAAAAGTATCTTTAGAGAATTAATAAGGGTTAATGGTGTTGGCCCTAAAGTTGCTCTCGCAATTTTGTCTCACCTTTCTGTAAACTCTCTCATTGAGTGTATTTCGAATGAGGATGCAGATCTTTTAGCTAAAACTCCAGGAATTGGAAAGAAAACTGCCCTTAAACTAATTGTAGAACTTCAAGATAGGCTTAGTAAGCTTGAACTAGTTGGAAGCCCTGGTACTTCGCATGAATTTAAGCAGAGTGGAAATCCAAATAACATCCAAGCTATTGAAGCACTTCAGTCCCTAGGCTTTAAAACAAAAGAAGCCAATAAAATGGTTTCAAAAATTTCTGATCAAAACCTATCAATTGAGCAAATTATCCGTTTAGCTCTTCAAAACAAGTAATTATTAGACAGCTACCTTCTTTCTAGAAAACTTTGTTTTAATTCTTCCGAGCATATTAATAAAATCATAGTTCATGAGATACATGCAAGGCAAAAGAACTAAAGTTAACAGCGTGCCAAACATTAAACCATAGCCAAGTGCGAGAACCATAGGCTGTAAAAATTCATCTTTTCCGCCCACTCCATAAGCAAGTGGCAATACTCCTGCCATTGTCGTTAGAGTAGTAAGCACTACCGCCCTTAAACGATCTCTTGAGCCTTTTGCAATCCAAACAATTTTGTCTTCTAGTTTGGCACTTTTATGCTTAATATAGTTTAAGTGGCTAACCATAACTAAAGAGTCGTTCACAATAACTCCCATTAGACCTAGAGCACCTGTTAGAGCAAAAAAACTTAGGGAGTAGCCATGAAAATGAAATGCCCAAATTACTCCAATAAGAGCAAATGGAAAGCTAGCTAAAACAAGAAGGGGCTGAGAGTATGAGTTAAATAGTATAGCAAGGATAAGAAAAATACCAACAATTGCTACAATAAAAGCGTAAAGAAAATCTCGTAATGAGTCAATTTGTTCTTGCGCTCCACCGCCTGTAATGATCGATACTTGAGGAAAATCAATCGCAAGATTTAATTCCTCTAAGGAGGTTTTCAAAGTTTTGGTTTTATTTGTTACCCGCTCATCAATGCTTGCTGTTAGCTTGATGGACCTATCACCATCAAAATGATTGTAGTCAGGCTCCCCCTTAATTTCACGAAGGGTTGAGAATTGACTCATTGGTATTAATTTTCCTTGACGATTTTTAACAGAAGCGCTCTCAATGAAATTTTCAGTGTAATCATTTTCTCCAATATAAACTCTTACATCTTCCTCGTTTCCAGCAATAGTAATATCAGTAACATAAGAGCCTGAAAATGCCGTTCTTAGATGCCTATAAACTGACTGATAGTCAACACCTAGACGTGCCATCTCATCAAAATCAAGCACTGTCTCGATTCTAGGCTTACCAATCTCGTCATTACGATCTATGTCATCAACGCCTTCAATTGAACTGAGAATCTCTTCAAATCTATTTGCAGCTGAATTTCTCTGAGAATCATTTTCAGAAACAAGTGTAACCTCAATATCCGCACCTCTTGGTGGACCAGGCGCTATTAAAGTTATATCAATTTTGTCAGCACCCTCAATATCTGCGACTAAAGCTTCAAGCTTATCTGCCATGTCTTCAGCTGCTCTTTCTCTGTCACTTGTAGGAGTAAGAGTAATCTTAATGTTTGCAATATTTGTAAAATAACTCCCAATCTTGCTTGTAAAGGAATCGAGGTCACCACCTATCTCATTAGCAATTATATTTTCAACCTGTATAACAATATTTTCAGTATAGGCGGCAGAGCTTCCATTCGGAGTTTCAATGTTTGAAAAGATTACTGTTGCGCCTCTTGAAGGAAATAAATTAAAAGGGATATTTTTGACAGCAAAAATTGCTGAATAAATTAGTAGAGCAATAAATAGAGGAACAATCAAATAACGCCATCTTAAGGCATGGTGCATCATCCTGTTATAAAGATTTTCAAAAGGGATAAACCAGGTCTTTTGCTTTTCCACTTTTTGAGTTGCAAGGTGTGCTGGCAAGGCAAAGGTAATCTCTAAAAAGGAAATCCCTAAAGCAAATATTACAACAACAGGAAGTACATAAATAAACTTTCCTAAAGTGCCAGACATTAAAAAGAATGACGACATAACGAGCATAGTCGATATTATGGTCGTTATTACAGGCATAATGACCCTCTTTAAGCCTGTGACAACATTTTTATAGAGATCCCCTCCCTTTGCCTTGTAGTGATGAATACTTTCAGCAATAACAATGCTATCATCCACTACGATTCCAAGAACAATGATGAAACCTGAAAGAGATATTAAGTTTATTGTATTACCTGTTAGTCCCATAAAAGCGACAGTTCCTAATAAGGTTACAGGGATACTAACAGCAACCCAAAAGGCAGTTTTTATGGAAAGGAAGACGCCTAAAACGACAAGAACTAATGCGAGGCCAATATAGCCATTTTTAAGGATTATGTCGATTCTATTAGCAACAGCTAGTGAAGAGTCGTCCGTAAAAAAGATGTTAATCTCATCTGGATAATACTCTTGCAGCTCTGCTACACGCTCTTTAACTCTTTTTGCAGTTCTAATAATATCTGCTTGACTAGTTTTTTTGATCTCGAGAATAAACCCTTTAGTACCATTTACTCGAGTTATAGATTTTTCCTCTTCTTCACCTCTAAACACTTCAGCAATATCAATAAGCCTTATAACGGGTCCATCAAAGCTAGACTTAATAACAACATTTTTAATATCATCAACACTTTCGAATTCAGATAATATGACAATATTTTTCTCTAAGTCTTTTTGATTATTATCTCCAACCGTAAAACGAGCGTTTCTGGATGAAATTGCAGAGATAACTTCATTAATTGACATATTGTATTTATCCAACATGTCTGGGTTAACTTTAATTTGAATTTCACTATCTAAATAGCCACTTTTGTCTATTGCAGAGACACCTTTAACCTTTAGAAGAGCTGTTTCTAAATCATCAGTAATTTGTCTTGACTGGTCATAATCTATCAAGGAACCGTCGATATTAATAGTAATAATTGGGAATTCAGAAACATTAAAATCAACTACCTGAGGCAAATCTGCAACTTCTTCAGGAAAACTTTTGACCTGATTTACAGCATTACGAACATCATTTTTTACTGTCTGAACATCCTTAAGGTCTGCTTCTAAAGTAACAATAATAGATGAAAGCCCTTCACGAGAGGTAGAGGATATCTCTTTAATCCCACCAACGCTTGATAATTCTTTTTCGATTACGTTTGTAACCGCTTTTTCAACATCTTCAGGTGATGCGCCTGGATAAGCAGTTGTGACACTAAGAATTTCAAAATCAACTGCAGGAAACTGATCTCTTTGCATACCAACAACCGCTAGCGTACCTATTGCTATAAAGGCAAGAGAAAAAACTAAAGCGAACTTTTTTTGCCTTACTAAAAAATTTAAAAAAGAATCCATAATTTAATTTTATATAGCTCAAACCGGTTGATTATATAGTTGAAGCATGAAGAAACAGTGAAGAGTTTATGAACTCTTTGACCTTTTTCTCAGGTTTTCAGTGAGTAATCTTTTGCGAATCCTAATATTATGAGGAGTAACTTCTACCAATTCATCGTCATCGATAAACTCCAGGGCTTGCTCTAAATCTAAAGTAATTTTTGGAGTTAATGCAACTGCCTCATCAGTACCTGAAGCCCTCACATTGGTTAGCTGCTTACCTTTCATGACATTAATCACAAGGTCCTTATCCCTTGTATTTATCCCTACGACCATACCTTCATAGATATCCTCACCATGGCCCACAAAAAACTTGCCACTTTTCTGTAAATTAAATATCGCATAAGCAACAGATTTGCCTTGGTTCATAGAAATTAAAGAGCCATTAGTTCTTTGGCCAATTTTTCCATTTTTTTGAGGCCTGTAAGAGTCAAATGTTGAGTACATAAGACCAGTTCCAGTTGTTGCTGTTAAAAACTCAGTTCGGAATCCAATTAAACCTCTAGCTGGGATTATAAAATCAAGCTTTACTCGTCCTTTTCCATCTGGCGTCATATTTGTAAGCTCTGCTTTTCTTTCGCCTAACTTTTCCATCACTGAACCTTGGTGAACTGATTCAACATCCACCGTTAAATCTTCAAAAGGCTCACAAGTAGTGCCATCAATTTCTTTGAGAATAACTTGTGGTCTTCCAACTGATAATTCAAAGCCCTCCCTTCGCATTGTTTCAATCAATATTGAAAGATGTAACTCTCCCCTACCTGAAACAACAAACTCTGAAGAATCTTTAGTATTTTCAACTCTTAAAGCTACATTATAAATAAGCTCCTTATCAAGTCTTTCTCTTATATTTCTAGATGTTATATATTTTCCATCTAAGCCTGCAAATGGAGAATCATTAACTCTAAACGCCATGCTAACTGTTGGCTCATCAACACTTAAAGGAGGCAGCGCATCAACTTTAGTTGAGTCACAAATTGTATCTGAAATTGATATATTTTCAATACCAACTACTCCAACAATATCTCCTGCATTTGCAGAACTTACATCATGCCTCTCTAAACCATTAAAGCCTAATAGCTGAACAATTTTAACGTTGCGCTTAGATCCGTCAGGAGAAATTAAAACATTCTGCATATTTTTCCTAGCAACCCCCCTCTCAATTCTTCCAATACCTATAGCTCCTACAAATGAAGAGTAATCTAAAGAAGTGATTTGCATTTGAAATGGACCATCAATATCTACCTTGGGTGCTGGCGCCTTTTCAACGATTAATTCAAACATTGGAGTCATATCTCCATCTCTAGCACTATTATCTTCAGATGCATAGCCACCAAGCGCAGATGCATAGATAACTGGAAAATCTAATTGCTCTTCAGTAGCTCCTAATTGATCAAATAGCTCAAACACCTGGTCAATTACCCAATCAGGCCTAGAACTATCTCGGTCAATCTTATTAATTACTACAATTGGATTTAAGCCCTGCTCAAAAGCTTTTTTTGTAACAAAGCGTGTTTGAGGCATTGGTCCATCAGTAGCATCTACTAATAGTAATACACTGTCGACCATTGAGAGCACTCTTTCAACCTCACCACCAAAGTCAGCATGACCTGGGGTATCAACAATATTAATTCTATAATCACCCCATTTAATAGCTGTATTTTTTGAGCTGATCGTGATTCCTCTTTCTTTTTCAAGATCGTTAGAATCCATCATCCTGTCAGTCGCCTTGAAACGATCATCAAATGTTTGTGATTGAGAAAGTAATTTATCTACTAACGTAGTCTTTCCGTGGTCAACGTGAGCGATAATTGCTATATTTCTTAAATTGTTTGCCATTTAATAATGTACTCATAAAAAATCGATGTCATATT
>Ga0114994_10003400_pt1 | contig 11606 bp, 5 predicted proteins | sample ArcticOcean_MG_C_9_FD_87043 | JGI IMG/M metagenome (GOLD analysis project Ga0114994, IMG submission 87043) | Marine microbial communities from western Arctic Ocean - ArcticOcean_MG_CB2_152 | ecosystem: Environmental > Aquatic > Marine > Oceanic | place: Arctic Ocean: Canada Basin | collected... | reverse complement strand
CGCGGCGCGCGCCGCGGGCGACGGACCGGGCGGGAGGAGGCTCTCGGCCCCGTCCGCGGACGTGATCGTCGCCCCCCGCGCGGGCGGCGCGGGCGTCACCGACACGGCGGCTGGTGCGGCGGGCACGGGCGTCGGCGCCGGCGTGGGCGTCGCCGCGGGCACCCGCTTCTGCGGCGAGAAGACCCGCTCCACGGTGGCCGCGAAGGACGCGAGGACCGGCGAGAGGGGCGTCGCCTTCGCCGGCGGCGCGGCAGGGGTGTTCTCCTTCTCGACGCGCGGGTACATCGTCGACATGCGGGACTTGCCGCGCTTGCGCGAGCTCTTGGCTTTGGTCGGCATCGTACGGTGTCCCGGCGCGACGCCTGCGCGGGGCGGCGGGTCGAGCGGCGCGGGAACGCACGCCGGCCGGCTGTGGGCCACTTTCTTCGCAGCGCCAGTTTCGCCGCAGGCGCAGCGAAAGGGCGCGCCGCGGGGCGCGGATCGCGTACGCAGCGTCTTGTGAAGTTTTCGCACTGACTGCGCTTGGACGCGGGCGGCTCGCTGTATGTGTTTCCAAGCAATCTCGCAGCAGGGCAAAAATTAACAGCCTCGTGTCAAAACCCGTCACGGTTGCTGTCCGACCCCGTCTTAGCACCGTAACAAAAACACACCGGGCACCCAGTCATGTGATGATTGGACTCTCAACGCACGACAGTGACGAGTGACGAGTTTTACACGACCCGCCCCCGACCGGCGCCGGCGGCGAGGACCCCCCCCCGGGTTTGAGTGTGTTGATGGAAAAAGGCTCGTCCTTAGACCCCTTAGCGCGCCGCTCACTCCGCCTTGAGCCGCTTCCGCAGCTCCCGCGCCTGGTAGGCCCGGCCGCAGGCCTTGAGCGCCTCGTCGATGAAGATGACCGGCATGCTGAAGTACATGACCAGCGCCCAGTCGTTCTTTGTTAGCGGCACGATCTGGAAGATGGCCGCCAGCCACGGCACGTACAATATAAGAAAATGTAATCCAATAGAAACGACCATGGCCAGGCAGAGCCAGGGGTTGGCCCAGGGCGGCATCTGGAGGAGACTGCCGTCCTCGCTTAACGCGTTCAATGCATTGAGCATCTCGATGACCACTAACACTGATAATGACAGTGTGGAGGCGGTCACCTTCCCCTTTGCCGTGAAGTAGGCGCACGGGTCCTTGCCTAGATCCACGGCCTCGGGCGAGGTCCACGAGGAAAAGTCCGGGTTATAATCCGTAAACGTGGAGCACTGGCCCCAGTGCGACAAATGCGTATACGACACCAAAGGCTGCCCGTATTCAGACCAATCGTAAAAACAGTACCAGTAGACAAATATCCCAACAGTAGCAAAACCGACATACAACCCCACGATCATGTACCGCACAAAGACCCATGGCGTGATCAGCTCGTCGTCGCTCCGTCGCGGCGGTTTTTTCATGATGTCCGCGTCCGCCGGGTTGAAGCCTAGAGCTGTTGCTGGTGGTCCATCAGTGGCCAAATTAACCCAGAGCAACTGCACCGGTATTAAGCCCTCGGGCAGGCCTAACAGCGCCGTCATAAAAATAGCCACCACTTCGCCGATGTTACTACTGATCATGTACCGGATGAAGGCCTTCATGTTCATGTAGATGGAGCGGCCCTCCTCCACCGCGGCCACAATCGTGGCGAAGTTATCATCAGCTAAAATCATGTCGCTCGCTTCTTTCGCGACTTCCGTGCCGCTGATGCCCATGGCGATGCCGATACTGGCTTGTTTCAGGGCAGGGGCGTCGTTCACGCCGTCGCCGGTCATGGCCGGGACTTCTCCTGCCGCTCTTAGCATCTTCACTAGTAATTGTTTGTCCTTGGGTTCGGTGCGGGAGAAGACCATGGTCTGTCTTGTACTCGTTAAGAGTTTAACACGCTGCTTCTCGGACTTGCCGAAGAACTCGTGGCCCGTGAAGCTCCTTCCCTCAATGTCTTCACCTTCCTCAAACAATCCGATCTCGCGGGCGATCGCTTCGGCCGTGGGCTGGGTGTCGCCCGTGATCATGATCACGCGAATGCCGGCCGTGGCGCAGGCGGCTAACGCGGGCTTGACCTCCGGCCGCGCCGGGTCCTTGATGCCGCACACGCCCTCGAAGATCAGCGACGTCTCTAACTGCTCAAAGTTCGCCGGCTCGGCGAGCTTCTTGTGGGCCTTGTGCGCCGGCCCATTATACGTCTCCAGGTCCTTGTCCTTCGTTAAATCTTCGCGCGTGGCCATGGCCAGGACGCGCAGCGGCCTCGAAGCCATGGCCGCGATCGCCTTCAGTAACGTGCTCTTGTCCTTGGCACTTAACGCCTTCTTGCCACTTGAAGTGCGAATATGCGTGCACCGCTCCAGCACGTTCTCCGGCGCGCCCTTCACATAGAGCTTGTTCTTCGAGCTTGAGGCGTACCCACACAACGTCGACATGCTCTTCCGGTCTCTATCAAATTCCAGCACCGCCCGGCGCGGCGCGGCCTCCTGGAACGCGGCGTTCGCTCGGGAGGCCCGCAGCACCGGGTCCGCCGGCTGCGCGTCTGCCGCCTTCTCCACAAACACGCGAAGGGCGGCCTCGGTCGGCTCGCCGACCCTCTTGTACTGCTTTTCTTCCGCGTCGTAGTGGATGCTCGCCTGGTTGCACAGGGCGCAGACCCGCGCCAAATGACTGAGGTCCGCGTCGCACTCCAGGACGTCGCCGGTCGGCTCGTAGGACGTGCCGGTGACGACGAATTCATCTAGCAATGATGTTGTACTAGGTACGGCGACCGCCACGACGGTCATCTGGTTCGTCGTTAACGTGCCCGTCTTGTCGGAACAGATGACCGTGGTGCATCCTAACGTTTCGACGGATGGCAGCTTCCTGACAATAGCGTTCCTCTTCACCATCTTCCGCGTGCCCAAGGCCAAACATAGTGTAATGACCGCCGGCAGTCCCTCCGGGATGGCCGCAACACCTAAAGCCACCGCAATTTTTAAGTAGTAGATCATGCCCTTCACAAACCCGCCGTGCACCGGATCGCTGAACTGCTTGTAGTTCATGATCCACACCGCCACGCAAATGTAGGCGATGACCTTCGCGAGCAACTCCCCGAAGGCGTCGATCTTCTGTCCGAGCGGCGTTTTTTCTTCCTCGGTGGCCGCCTGTTGCACCTGTGCCTGGATCACGCCGATCTCCGTCTCCATGCCCGTGTTGACGACGATGCCCACGCACGTGCCATTCGACACGGTGGTACCCGAAAAGAGCATATTTCTTTTATCCTGGATCCGGGCGCTCTTCGCGACGGGCTCGACGCCCTTCAGGACCGTCTCGGACTCGCCCGTCAGGGCGCCCTCGTCCGTGCGGCAGGACGTCGTTTCGAGCTCCACCACTCTTACATCGGCCGGGACCTTGTCTCCGACTCGGACACGTACGATGTCGCCCGGGACCAACTCCGACGCGGGCAGTTCCGGATTAAGGACACCGTCTCTTATGACTTGGGCAGAACACTCCTGCATGTTCTTCAACGCCTCCAGCGCGTTCTCGGCGTTGTGCTCCTGCCAGACGCCGACGATCGCATTTATTATAAGAATCAAGAGTATGACGAAGGGTTCTACGAACGCTTGGGTCCGGTCCTCGCCGGCCTCCTCCGCGAAGGCTAGAATAAAAGACAGGCAGGCCGCGCCGAGTAGGATCTTCACTAAGAGATCGTCGAATTGATCGAGGACGAGTTGCCACAAACTCGTGCCGTCTTCTTGATCGAGCTCGTTCGAGCCGTGCTTCTCTCTTAGAGCGAGGACCCGGTCATTGGTCAGGCCGTCTTCGACGCTGACCTTGTGGGCCTTCAAGACCTTGTCCGTCGTTGCGGCCCAGGGGGCGGCGGCGGCCATGCTTGCTGTCGGCGACGGAGCTGGTTGTGCTCCGCGCGGTGGCGTCGGGGCGACACTGCGTGCGGCGCGGCGCTTGGACTGCTTGCGCTGTTACAACAGCTGGCAACAATGCGGTGTGACGGACACTGTTTGCAGCTTCCACCGTTCCACGTAGCGATGCCGAAACAGAGATCGAGAAAAAGAGCTCTCTAGCTTTTTGGGTTTGGGTTCGGGCCCCGAGGGCCGGAATAGTCCGCGGCACCGCTCGCCGGCCCGACGCTGCGCAGCGAACCATCCCTCTGCCCAACAACCCACTAGGATCTCGGTTCGAGTTTGGACGGCACACCGTCTCGCAGTTTGGGCTGCCCGACCGCGACGCAAGAGCGGCACCGAGACCAAAGTTTACGGATAGCAGCCGAGGACCATATCCTCGCGGCTCCCGGACACCGCCACGCCACCGAGCAGCAGCACACACGCACGGCAATACCATGTACCAGGGAGGGGCGAGCTGCGAGCTCCTGCGGGCCGCGGGCAAGGACCCGGCGCGCACCTACGGCGCCAGGCTCAAGGGAAGTGTAAGACGGGCCTACGACGCCGAGACGCGGGGGTACGTGTGGTGTGTCGAGGGCGGTGCGGCGACGCGGCTCGCTTTAGGTGATGCGGCGTCAGCGACATCAATGAAGGGCGGCCTCGGGCTGCACTTTCCCTTCGTGGTCTTACAAGTAAAGCTGCCCGTGGGCCGGTCGCCGTTCGCGTTGGAATTAAGCATGGTGGACCTTTCCGGAAGGAGGAGGCGGCTGCTGCTCAGTTCCTCCTTCGGGTCCGTTTCGTCCTCGACTCTCCACGCCCAGATTCCTTTGTCCACTGATTTACTGGACCAGTGTCGGGGCAAGTGGGCGACGCTCACCTTGGACTGCGTGAAGCTAGCGTCTCTAGCCTGGGGCGGGGATTGCTTCCGGGCGGTGGACGGTCTTAGTATTGCCCCGCAGTGCAAGTTGCGGTGTATTGTGGCGTTGCGCGACCCTTCATCGAGGCACAAGGGCCTCACCCTGCCGAGGAGCGTGCCCACAATAGCTGTACAAGTGCCCGGTGCCATATCAATGGACACGGTGCTTCCGACAGCCTCGCCGTTAGATATTGTGGGCACGGGCCTGGGCCGCCCGAACGTGGCCTTCGGGTCGCGGGCCGCGCCCCTCAAACCCGTGACGACGGGTCGCTCGCCGGTGCCCCGGCGCTCGCCGGCGAGCGTGCCCCCGCCGCCGCCTTCATCAAACCCGACGCCCGTGCTCCCGCCGCGCACGCCCATCGCCTTCTTCAACGAGGGCGTGCGCCGCTCGGGCGTCGCGCCGCCGACGCACGGCACGCGGGGCAGCCGCGAGGTGGGCTTCGTCGAGCCGGGATTTTCGCGCCGGTCCCTCAAGCTCAAGCGGCCGCCGACGCCCATGCCCCGCGAGGACGAGGCGCCGCCCTCCTACGACGCGTCGGTCTACGCGCCCTCGGCCCTCGCGTCGGCGGACTTCGCCCTGCCGCCGCCCGCGTCGGCGAAAAGCTTCGACGCCGCGGCGTTCGCGCTGCCGCCCGCGACGGCGTCCTTCGACGCCGACGAGCGGCCCCCGTCGGCGCGGGCGGCGGCGGCCTCGTTCGATGACTACGAGCGGCCCCCGTCGGTGCGGGCGGCGGCGGCGCCCGCCGCCGCGGCGTCGTTCGACTACGAGCGGCCCCCATCGGCGCCCGCCTCCGCCGCGGCGTCGTTCGATGACTACGAGCTGCCGCCGTCGGCGTCGGCGTCGTTCGACGCCGCCGCCTTCGCGCTGCCGCGCGGCGACGCGCCGCCCGCCGTGGAGACCATACGACTGACGCCGGCGCACGCGTCGCCGCGGTCGTCCGTGGCGTCCGACTATGACGCGTCCGCGTCCGTCCTGCTCGCGTCCGTGGCGCACCGCAGCGCTCCGACCGTGAACGTGCGCACGACGTCCTACTTCCTCAACGAACGGTGCGCCGAGGCGCCGGCGCCGGCGCCGGCCACGCCGGCGCCCGCGGCGCCCCGCGCCACCGAGACGCCGTCGCTGCGGCGCTCGCGCGCGGACCTCACGCGCGCCTCGCTCAAGTCGATCCGCGAAAATGAGGCCGCCTCGCCGGACCCGCTGGACGAGACGCTGTCGCTGTGCGACTCGCTCGAGCCGCCGCCGTCGCCCATCGAGGTCTCCGAGGCGTCGGCGCCCTTCGCGGCGCTGGGGACGGCGACGCCGCTGCCCGAGGCGCCCGCGCTGCGGCGGTCGGCGCTCGGCGAGCGCACGAACGTGCACGAGAGCGTCGCGTCGCTGCGGACGCCCCTGCACGCCGCGCCCCTGGTGTGCCGGAGCGCCGAGTCCCTCGGGACGGCGCCGCCCTCGACCGCCGGGTCCATCCGGCCCGGCTCGGGCGCCTCGTCCGGCCGGCCGCGCACGGGTGCGCCACCGACCCTCGACGAGAGCTGCGTCGGCTTCCCCTTCGCGGCCGCGGCCGCGGCGCCGGCGCCCGCCGGCGCGCCCGCCGCGTGCTCGTTCGAGCGGCCCCCGGCGGCCTCGTTCGAGGCCGCGCCGCCGCCGTCGGTCGAGGCTGCGACGCCCGCGGCGACGCCCGCCGCGGCCTCGTCCGTTCTCAAATCTACGGACTTCGCGCCGGCGGCGGTCGCGTCACCCACGGAGCCCACGACGCCCGAGCGCGCGGCGCCGCCGTCGGCGCGGGCGTCGAGCGAGCGCGCGGCGACGCCCGTCGACGCGAACGCCGCGGCCCTCGCGGAGATCGCCCAGCTCCGCGCGGAGAACGCCCGGCTGCGGGCCGCGGCCGAGAGCGCGCAGACGCCGTCGCCCGGCGCGCGCGCCTCCGCCGAGGCGGCGCCGCCGTCGGTGCTCGCGTCCGCGGACGGGGCGCCGCCGGTGCACCTGGAGGCCTCCTTCGACGACCTGCCGCCGCTCGTGAACGCGTCGCTGGCGAGCGCGGCGCGGCTACCGTCGGCGCGGGCGTCGGCGGAGAGCGCCGCGCCGCCGTCGGTGCACGCGTCGATGGAGACGTCCTTCGACGCCGACGACTTCGCGTTCGACGAGCCCGCCGCCGCCGCGGCGTCGTTCGACGCCGCCGAGGCCGAGCTGCCGCCGTCGGCGTCCGTGAAGCACGATGCCGCGTCGTTTGATGCCGCCGAGTACGAGCTACCGCCGTCGGCGCGGGCTTCCGTGGAGCCCGCATCGGCGGCGTTCGAAGCCGCCCAATACGAGCTGCCGCCGTCAACCCGGGCGTCCGTGGAGTCTACCGCCGCGGCGTCGTTTGACGCTGCCGAGTACGAGCTGCCGCCGTCGACTCGGGCGTCCGTGGAGCCTACCACCGCGGCGTCGTTTGACGCTGCCGAGTACGAGCTGCCGCCGGCGTCCGTGGATTACGATGCGACGGCTTCGGTCGCCGGCCTCGCGCCGCCGTCGGCCGCCAAGTCGCCCGTCGACGCACGCGCGGAGGAGTCGTTCTCGCCCGCGGCGCGGCGCCTCCTGTCCCGCGCGCCACCGACGGCGTCCCTCGTGTCCGACCTCTTCGAGTCGGTGGACGGCGGGCCGGCGTCGCCGCCCCTGGACAAGCTGCGCGCGTCGGCGGCGTCGGTCGTGACGCCGCCAGCGGGCGCGCCCGCCGCGAAGGCCGGCGACGCGCCGGCGGTGACGCCGCCCAAGGACCCGGCCTCGCGCCTCGCGGAGAAGCTCCGGCGGCTCGAGGCCATGGAGGCCTCCTACGCCGGCGAGTACGGCACGCTCGCGTCGATCGCGTCCATGCGGCTGAGCCGCGCCTGAGGCGCCGTGTCCCCCTCCCCGAGTAACCCGTTTGCCCGATATGCTCGTGCAAGAGTATACTTACTTTACGCGTAGATCGTTACGCATCCCCCGCCTTCGCGGGTGCGCTGGGCCGCCGGCGGAGAACTTCAAGTTCTCGCGCTAGTTTCAAGTTGCTCTCAATCTGCACTGCGGTCGGGTGCGCGCCGCCAAGAACGCGCCGTGCGGTCCGTTCCGTCTCCTCGAGCGTCCTCACGGCCTCGCGGAGATCTCCGAGCGTGGCGTTGCCGCTGCTAAGCGCCATCGCGTAAATACACCTAATCCTGAGCGTGAGAGCATGATTATCTCCGAGATCACGTCGTACCACGGGCATTATTTTGCCCACCAGGGACTTGGCTTCCTCGAAGCGCTGTAGACTAAGAAGGGAATTCGCGTAGTTGGCGGCTGCTTGGATGGTATTGAAATGTTCCTCGCCGTCGAGCTTCACACGTCCGGAGTACACATTTCGCTCAATCATTAGGGACTCATCAAGTCGTCCAACGCGTCCATACGTGATCGCAAGATTGCTCTGCGTGGCGAGCATGCGTTCTCCTGAAATCCCAAGGCGCCGCATCATAAACAACAAAGCCTCTCCCACGGACAACGCGTCCTCGTGGTGGCCCGATTCGGTTAAACTGAGCCCAAGCAAATTCATCGCTCCTCGCTGAAACGAGTTCTCCTCTGGCCGACTCATGTACGTCTTCCAGTACGCCCATCCGAGCGCACACCGAACTTCGCCGTGGTACTCTTGCTTGCACAGACTGCACGAGTACCACCGCACCCATCTCTCATTCATCACCTTGTCGCCCAACCTGTTCTCCCCGGCCTCCTTGACCAAAACCTTCGCCTGCTCCGCCAGGCACGACACGTGCACGAAGCCCTCAGTCGTATGGCACGCACACCCGCGCACGAGACCCTCCTTTGTGTGCCGATGGAGGACCTCTATGCAGATGTAGCACGTCTGGCCCTTCGTGTCCTCCGCGCACGTCTCCGCCGCGACCGCTACGGCCTCCTCGTACTTCTTGTTGGCATGATACTGCTCGGCGCCGCCACCTCTCTTAATCTTCTTGCAGAGCTTGTCATGCCCGCCTTCTTTCCAGTGCTGCGCCTGGCAGGCCGGCCCGCAGTAGCGTGTGCAGCAGCGGCCGCATTTCTTCCCCAAAGCTAAGCCAAGCGGGGCAGCGCACACGGCGCATTGCGTGAGGATCATTCAACGTTGGGCAGCCCCGACGGCTATTTATGCCCCGCGTCGCGTAAAAAGAGCTATCTCGCGGGTTTCTCCTGAAAGTGCGCTGTGCTCGAGCAGGTGAGGCTGCCCGACGCCGTCGACGCGCAGCCAAGAGCGTCGACGCGCAGCCAAGAGGTGCTGCGCTTGGCGAGGGCTGCCCGACGCCCGCGGCCACCACAAAATGGGCGCGTGCTGCAGCCGGTGCCGCGAGCGGGTGCGGGCCTGCTGCTGCTACTCCTGCGACAAGAAGAAGGCCGCGCAGAAGGCGGAGGACGACGCCGCGGCCGCGGTGCGCGCGCGCGCGGCCATCGGCGCGCAGATCGGCAAGAAGAAGAAGTTCGCGGCCGTGGCCGCCTTTGGCCTCGGCCCCGCTAGTAACGACGAGCAGGAGCGGCTGGCGAAGAAGGACAAGTTTTTGTCGCACGGGCGCAAGGGCACGGTCGCGGGCGGCCTGAGCCTGCGCCTCACGGCGGACTTCAAGCCCAAGGTGAAGCGCGGCCGCGCCTTCGTGGAGGCGCGGAGCGTCAGCTGCGACGGCGCCAAGAACTGCTGGCGGTTCCTCGAGCCCGGGAAGGCGTGCCTCCGGGTGGAAGTGGTGCTGGCGGTGGCTCCGGGGCCGCTGGAGCTGCGCTTGGAGGAGAGCGCGTCGCCCGATGCGTTCGACTGGACGCAGTCGGCCGTGGACGTGGTCTTCGACGGGCAGGTCCTTTGTTCAAAAAGGCGGCCGGCGCAGCACATGGCCTGGTGGGTCGCGCCGCTGGACACGCGGGGCGGCGGGCCGGCGAAAGTACTCCAGATCTCCCTGAATGAAACGAGCGCCCCGTGGAACTATCTTCTGCAGAGCATCATGATCACGACGCCTTATAAGGCCCCTTCACATATCCCCTTGCAAGCGGACGTGCGAGCGACGCTCGATCTCTATAGAAATGCCCCGAACCCCGCACGCACCGACATCGAAGCCATTCTGGACGGCGTCCCGAAACCCCAGGTCGTCGAGCCCGTGGGCATCGAGGAGAAGCGCATCGCCGCGAAGACGCAAAAGGCCGAGGAGAAGAAGCGGCGCAAGGCCAAGGTCGCGGAGCGGAACAAGAAAGCCAAGCAGGAAAGTGGGGAGGCGCCCCTCCCGACGGCGGAGGAGCTCGCGAAGGAGCGGAAACTGAAGGAGGCGCAACTCGTCATGGCGCGGGAACGGGCCCACGCATATATAATGAAGGAGTATAGGGAAGAGACGGCGCGGGAGGACGCCGCGCGCGCGAAAGAACGGCAGGAACTCCTAGACAAGGAGCCCTTCATGGTCGAACTGAACGGCTACCGGAAGCAGTACGGGGACCTCGACGACGCCATCGCGCGCATCGAAAAGGGCGAGTCGCCGGAGGATCCCTTATTTAGGGAGACCCGCGGCCAGCGCAAGGGGCGCGAGGACGCGGAGAAGCTCCGCCGGGAGAACCTGCCGGACCCCTTCCGCGAGTTCGGGGCGGACGACGACCCCTACTACGCGGACTTCGAGCGGCAGCGGCAGCGCGCCGCGGGAAAATAATGTTATGTGTTTTACGTCGCTAGATCGGCAGCCGAGTCGTGCCAGTGAATTACCTATCAACTATTACACGCCGTGCCGCACCGCACCTTCTTCCGGAACGGAGCAGACAGCCCCCCCCGCTCCACGTAGGACATGACCACGTCGTAGATGTGCGCGCGCCCCTCGGTGCGGTTCTTCGCGCGGCCCCGTTGGACATACAGGTCCCGCTTCGTCTGCAATAAAACGCCGCTCGCGCGGGTGAACCGGTAGTGCGAGAAGGGCAGTGAGGGCGGCACCGTAACTTGTTCAACGAGGTGGTGCGCCGTCGCGAAGCGGATGGAGCGGGGCACGAGGACCCATTTCGTGTTTTGGCCGTGGAACAAAGCGGCCGTCGCGGCGCAGCGCCGGGGGTACTGGGTCCACAGCGGTTTATCTATCGTGCGGGCCAGGGACCAGTCCTCGGCGATGCGGTCGACCATATGACCTAAGACGAGGCCGTACCTGTTCAGGATATGGTCAATATCTGCCGAAGGAGTGTCGAAGAACTCGTCCAGGTCCGGGAACATCAACAAGGCGTACTCCGGTAAATGTTCCAAGTAACGATTGGCGCCGTCCCGCTTGATCTCGGACGAGAAGCCTGTGGACTGATGAACGTTCGCTGCGTGGACGGCCGCGAGGATCCGGTGGGTCGCGCGGTGATTCGGATTCGACATGTTCAACGGCGGGTGCACTACGATACGCGCGCGGCCCGGCTCTTTGAATACTACGCCTCTCGCAACATAAAAGGCCAGGAAATGCCGGAGTAACGCAGGATCCTCAGAAGACACCATCGCGTAGAAGTGCAACCGCTGTCGTATGGAAACGGGCAGCACCTGCGGCGCGCCGCACTGAGCATGCCGCGCGGCCGACGTTTCGCTCGTGAAGTCCAAGCGGTGCTTTGGTACCTCGAACACTTGCCGGCCCCGCGCGGCGGCCATGACGAGGAGCCAGCGCATCGATGCCGTCACCCGCCGCGCCATCGATGCGACGTGCGGTTATGTCGCCAGCGCATGGCGGTGCTAGGCCACAGCACTTTTTTGTGGGCAGCCATGCCATTGCTGTGAAACCCGTGTTCTTTAAGAATACGACGCCCGACGCCAGGACGCCAGACGCACACGCACAAACGGATGCTTCTGTGG
>Ga0114994_10003399_pt1 | contig 11610 bp, 8 predicted proteins | sample ArcticOcean_MG_C_9_FD_87043 | JGI IMG/M metagenome (GOLD analysis project Ga0114994, IMG submission 87043) | Marine microbial communities from western Arctic Ocean - ArcticOcean_MG_CB2_152 | ecosystem: Environmental > Aquatic > Marine > Oceanic | place: Arctic Ocean: Canada Basin | collected... | reverse complement strand
GAGAAATCTTGCCGAGAGTGCAGGAACGCGCCAGCGCGGGAGAGGCGACTAGAGGTAAGTCAGTAAGGATCACAATATAGACTTTAGTCCAGCTCGTCCTCGTCGTACAGCGGCGCGGGCGGCGGCGCCGCGGGCAGCGGCGGCGCGGCGGACTCCGGCGACGCCGGCCGCGCCCCGGAGGACCGCTTCGCCTTCACGGCGACGAACTCCGTCTGGCAGACGACGCAGGAGTGCTTGTGCGACTTCTGGAACCACTCGGCCAAACAGGACGCGTGGAACTTGTTGTGGCACGTCGCGCATTCGAGGTGGGGCAGCTTCTTGGACTTGGGGTGGAGCACGCCGTAGCACACGGGGCAGGGCTCGACCCCGTCGAACTCGAGGTCCACGTCCTTGCGCCAGTCGAGCACGGCTCTTTTAGCCGTGGAGGCCTCGGCCGCCGCGCGGAGGCGTAGTGCCCACCGCCTCGCCTTCTTTTCATCGATGCCCTGGTGCAGGCCGAAGCTCACGGACACGCTCCGGAAGGGGTGCGCCGCGTCGTACGCCAGCACCATCTCGATGAGGCACTCGTCGCGCTCGTACTGGGCGGTAACGGTCCGCGCGCGCGTCGCGACGCGCACCTTCAAAGTAGAGTCGGGATTTTCCTCGTCCCCGAAGCCCTCGCTCGCCACGACGCTTAGCGCTTCGGCCACGGGCGTCGACTGCAGGGCGTCCACGATGAGAAGTCGCGCGCGCTCGGCGTCGCGGGGTCGCGCGGCCGCGCCCCACTGCCGCGCCTCGGCCGCGTGCGCGACGCAGAGCCGGTGCAGCGCCCAGCACGCTAAGAGTGATACGGGGTCCGCGGCGTGCGCCTTGAGGTAGACGCTGCAGGGCCCCTCGATGGCGTCCTTGAACGTCCGCCGCTTGAGCGCCGGGAGCGCCGCCGCCGCGAGGGCGACCGCGGCGTCGAACGCGAGCATGACCGAGTCCTCGTCGACCGGCGCGACGACGGCGCGGAGCAGTACACCCTGGTCTGTCGCCGGCGCGCCCGCCACGTCGCCGCACGCCGCGAGCATGTCCGCGACGCAGGCCGCCAGGCGCGCGCCCCGGTCGAGGAGCGGCACCAACGCCGACGCGTCCAACTCGACACGCTTGGTTTCCCGCCGCCGCGCGAGCTCGGCGACGCAGGCCTCGGCGCACGCCAGCGCCGCGACGAAGGCCGGCGACCCGGCCGGGTGCGATAGGTCGGCCGCTGCCCTTTGTAACGCCGTCGCCACCGTCTCAAAAGCCACGACGCGCGCCGCTTCGGAAGCCAGGACCCGCGCCGCGCAGGTCAGCGTCGCGGCGCGGTGCGCGCCTTCGTAGGCTTGGGCGAGGCCGCGGTCGAGGACGCCGGCGACGCGGCGTGCCGTCGCTTCGACGGCCAGCGAGTAGCCCGCGAGCGTCTGCGCCACGAAAAGGGCCCCGGCACCATCGGCGAGGGCCGCGAGCACGCGCTGGGAGTGCACCAACGAGGGCGCGGCCGCGAGGGCCCGGAGCGGCGCCACGTCGCCGGCGCAGATCGCGTCCGTCGCCACCTCCCGGAACACGGCGTCGCGGCCGCCGAGGCGCGCCACGATCTTCGTGGCGAGCCACGCTGCTGCCGGCAGCGCTTCCGGCGGCGCGTCTCTCATTTCCGCGACGTCCGCGCCCAGCGCCGCGAAGGACGACTCGACCGCCGCGGCCCGCTTCAGCTTCGCCGCCACGGTCTGCTTCTCCCGTTGATCCGTAAACTGGACCGTGTAGAACGCCTCGCCGACATCGTCGTGGTCGATATTCAGGATGCAGCACGGTTCCTCGCTCGGGACGTAGGTGACGTCCTCGCCGCGCCGGAAGGGCTCCGTCACGAGCTCGACCTTCGGGAGGCGGCTCGCTAATGATGAAGCGACGCGCAGCGCGGCCGCGACGCGCGTTCTATCACGAGTCAGCGCGACTCGTAAAGCCGCCAGCAATAGAGACGGCACGGCCTCGGTCGGTAGCGCGTCGATGGCACCGCATGCGCCGCCGTGCAATGGCGCTACGTGCGCATCCTGCAGCCCGTCGAGCGCGAGTTCCAAAGACAGCTCGGCGTCGTTCGCTCCGGGCCGCGCATCGAGCCGCAGGAGCGCTTCCACGAGCACCTCGTCGCCGCCGATCCGCGCGACGTCCGCGACGCAGTCCTCCAGGAGATCCAAAAAGGCGTCGTTCCGCCCAGCGCGCCAGGCCCCTGCGTCGACGATCGGCGCTGCACCTTTCGCTCGGGCCGAGCACGGTTTGAGCGCGACCCGCCAGGCGTCCGGATCCTCGCTCCCGGCCTGGGCGAGCGCCCGCAGCGCGTGCAACGCGGCCTCGGCCCGCGCGTCGCCGCGGAGGCCCCGCAACGCGGCACCGTGCTCATTTAGAGCGCCCAGCACGAGCGCGCGGCCCGCCACGGCCGCCGCGAGGCGGCGGTCGCGCCCGCACTCCTGCACGAAGGCCGCCAAGGCCTCGGCCGGCGCCCCGGCCACGCACGCGCGGAGCGCTTCGACGGACGCGAAGGGCGCCAGCGCCGCCGGGTTCTCGAGCAGCCCCGTTTCGACGGTGCGGCCCGCGTCCCCCGCGAGCGGCTCCCGCGGCAGCTTCGCGAGCACGCGGTCCAAGAACGCGCCGGCGTCCGCGACCAGCGCGTCGCGGGTCGCCGCGTCGCCGCTCTCCCAGCGCGCCGTCGCCAAGGCGCATAAAGCGTCAACCGTATGGTCGTTGAGCATGGACGCGGCCTCCGGACCGGTCAGCGCCCGCGCCGCGTGCGCCGCGAGCGGCGAGGGCGCGAGCGCCGCCAGGAACGCGCAGCGCCGCGTCACGTGCGTCAGCGGCAAAATCTCGGCGAGGAAGGCGAAGGCGAGCTCCCCGAACGCCTTCGGCGTCGCGGCCAGCACCGCGCCGGCGGCGCCCGCTGTCGCGTCGACGCCAAGGGCTAGACTGAACAGCTGATCCGCGGCCGTTTGCGGCTCCGTCGTCGCCAGGGCCGCGGCCGCGCGCTCGACGCTGCTCTTCGACGGCGTGTCCAGCTGCAGGAACGCCGCCGCCGCGGCCCAGGGGTCGGTCCGCAACACGTCGACGGCCGCGGCCACTAAGGGACCGGAATTTGAGTCCGCGAGCGCCGCCACAACGGCGCCAGCATCCGGCAGCTGGGCGCAGAGCCGCGCGACGTGCACCGCGACGGTGCGCGCCCGCGACCTATCTTTCGCGGCATGAGCCACGGCCCGCGCGGCCCGCGCGGCCACGTCCCGCTTCTTCGCGACCTTGTCGGCGGCCTCGATGGTCGCCTGGGACGCGACGGCCGCGACGCAGCTCCAGAGCGGCGCCACCTCCTCGGGCTCCTGGTCCAGCGCCAATAGCGCTAAGGTGGCTCCCGTGGAAAGGGCGTCGGCGCTCCCGGGCGCGTGCGCCGCCAGCTTCTCTAATAAAGCGTAGCAGGCCCGCCGCTCAAGGGGGTCCGTGGTCTGGACCGCCTTTAGCGCGCGCCAGCTTTGTTTAGAGGCGTAGACCTCGCGCAGCGAAGCGAGGAACGCGGCGTCGACGCCGACGCGCTGGGCCGCCGCGACGAGCTTGGCCAGCCCGCCCAGCGCGCGCGCCCGGGCCTCGGCCCGGGCCGCGCGTTGTTCTTTGCGCTCCAGGGGGTCCTTCTCCTCGACCTCCTCTTCTTTGAGCACCGCGAGCGCAAAGGCCACGATGGTCCGGCGGTTGCGCGTCGCGCCGACGACGCCGTTCGCCTTGGGGAAGGCCCGCTTCCAGGCCTGCACCGCCGCGCGCGCGACGTCGGCGTACGCGTCGGCCGTCGCCGCCCACCACGGGCCCGCCAACGAGGCCTCCACAGCTTTAAGCGGGGCGCCGGCCGCGGCGCATGCACTTAATGCCTCGAAGGCGGCCTGGCGGACGCGCGCGTCCGTGTCCCGGAAGCCCAGAAGTTCGATCACGCGCGCGTCGGCGAACCACGAGGCCACGGCTCTTGTTTCATTAGCGTCGACGTTTTGGATACGTTCCGCCAAAGCACTCAACCCCTTGAGCTTCGTGGACGCGTCCTTCTTGCCGCACTGCTTGCAGGCCCGCTCCAGCTCGCAGTCGGCCCCGGCGAAGCCCTTCCTTGTGACAACGGGCTTGGGCGCATCAGATGCCTCGAAGGCACCAAAACCGACAAAACTCATGGTTTAGACCGAGGAGTCGCTGAACATGATGTACGCGGCGTGCGCGAGGGCGGCACCTAAGGCACCGGCGTAGTATTGCGGTAAGCGCGGGTTGCCCTTGAGCGCGATGCGCATCAGGGGGAAGGCCGGCGCGTAGAAGATGGGCACGAGTAGGGCCCAGTTCGGTTCGCGCCGGTGCACGACTTTGCCCTGCGGGATCTCGGCTGCCATGCGCTGCGGGCCTTGGGTGTGCGGTTCGTTGCGAGGTATTGCAGCGCTGTGAAAAGAATAAAAGCTTTTTAAACTGCTGTTGCTCAGCTTTGTGTTATGCTGCTTGCTTTGCTTTGCTGTCGTGTTTGTCAGGCAAATCGCGAGCTGTGACGGGTTTTACGGACGGGTTTCGCGAGACATTTATGCTTACGGCGTATGCTTTAGCGGCTTAACGCTTGACGCTCGGTACTAGCTAACACGCCAGACTACTGAACGTCTCTCCGTCACCAACTCACGTCGAGAGAGGTCCCGGTTGCTCGAGCTCTCGATTTTTTACCCATTTAGTATACACGTGTACGGCCGACGTCCGCGGGTACAGCATGGGTTGGTTCGGCGGTAGGAGTGACTCGGTAGAGACCATCGAGCACGCCCAGGAAATCGTGAAAAGCACGAGCGACGACCTCGCGAAGAAAAAAGTCACCGTAAAAAGTTTGCGCGCGGCCGGCGTCCGTCGCCGACCGCGACGCCACGCCATCACAGAGGTGACCCCCGCAGGCAGAAGACCGTGAAGGCCCTGCGCGCGCAGCGGCGCGAGAGCCTCGTGCACGAGATCGTGTCGCTCAAGTCTTACCGCGACCAGCTGCGGGCGACGCTCGCGACCATCGAGGCCGAGGTCGCGGCGAAGAACACGCGCCTCGCCCACTTCGACGCGGGGGACCGGACGGGCAGCGAGGAGTACCAGCGGCTCAAGACGCCGCGCGCGCCCAGGATCGAGAAGCCGTCGCGGTCCGTGGGGGACGGCGAGAGGAAGTAGGTTCTTGTGCTTATCGTTCTCGTCCCTCTTCTAGTATATCGCCCTCGCCGGACACGGGTAGTTTTTTTTCAAAACACAGAGAGAGCACCCCGCACCCAGGCCAGAGTCTCGCAAACATGAGGCGCCGCGCTCAACCCCCCCGGGAGACGCTGATCAGCTGCGGCGTGTTATTGGGGCTGTCCGACTGATTCACAGCTGGCGGCGGCTGTTTTTTTCATCGCAACGGTGCGGTAGAAGCAAAGATTTGAGCTTCCGCCAAAAAAGAGAAACTGTGCTCATAGAGCCCCGATAAACACCGCAACGCGCCAACATGGTCGTCTTCGGCGGCCTGGAACTTGTGGCGGCCGGCGCGCTCTTCGGCGGCACGTTTAGCGTGTGCCGCGACCCGCCCGCCGCCCGAGAAGCCCGACGGCGACGGCGAGTGGCCGAGATCGTGACGCGAACGCGCCTGCGCTTGATCCGAGAAGGCGACAGGGCAGCGAGCCGCCAACTCTTGACGACGCCCGAGTCGAGCCCCAAGAACCACCGCCGGACGAGCTCCGAGGCGGACTTGGAGGCCATCGCGTCGCAACTCAACTCGCCGACGGACGTCGCCGACGATCGCGCGCTCTTCGACGAGTCGGCGCCCGGCCGGCGCCTCGACAAACTACTTGACGACGCCGAACGGCGGCGGGCGTACCAGACCGCATGGCTGCCTCTCGACCGCGACAGTAGCCCGCTGCGGCAAACTACCAGCGCGCCCACGGCGATGAACTTGCCAGTTCTCGGTGGCTGTCCAGAGATTTAATACTGTTTTACCTATATCGTCGCCTCCTCGTCTCGTCGAAGTAGCCGTCGGGCACGAGCTGGTCACCGATCCTCTCTGACAAGGGTACCGCGCTGTCCCAGCGTGGCTTCAAGTTGTGGAGGTGCCGCAGCGCCGGCGCGACGTACCGCCAGGTGAGGTTGATCCGCGCGCCGACGCCGGCCACGCGCGGCAGCGAGTGCTCGTACTCGCGCTGGAAGGCGCCCTGCATCACCAAAAGGGACCCGGGGCCGAGCGTGGTCGACGTCGCGTCGCCGTCGCCGCGCCGCCGCGTCAGAAACGGGCGCGCCGCCCCGAGCGAGAGGCTCGGCACGTCGAAGCTTTGGCCGAGCCAGGGGTCGTCGTCCGAGTGCCAGTCCGAAAACTCCGAGCCGTCCGCGTAGAGGTTGATGAGGACCGCGTTGAATGGCGCGCCTACCGCTTTTTCGACGTCGCGCCGGATCCGCCGCAGCGTCGGCGTGAAGGCGTGTGCTTTTAGTCCAGGCACGTGGTTCGCCGCGAAGCGGTACTCGCCTACCCCGGCCTCGGCGCACCACATCATCTGGCGCGGACTTTGTATACGCTCGCCGTCGACGACGTAGGTCGTAAAATTCAGCCCGGCGGATTGCGCGATCTCCTCGAACATCGCGTCCGCCGTGGCGCGGTCGTAGAACTGCGGGGCGTGCTTCAGCGCGGACGAGCGTGACGCAAAAATCGTGGCGAGGGTTTGGGCGCTCCCTCTCCACCGTCGCACGGCGTCGACGACCGTGGAGAGCGCGGTAGATCGAGACGCCGACTCCACGACGGCATTTAGCGGTGCGCTTTGCATCGCCGCCGCCACGACGAGCACCACCGCGGCGGCTGCGCGTCGTCGCGAGCCCATTTCACCGCTGCTTTGCTCTCTGTTGGCAAGGGTTCCCGAGCAGTGCGGACAACAGAGTGCCCGTAGGAGACAACAGCTCAAGAAGACAGTGGTCTTGCCTAAGAGGGCTGCCTTTATTTCACGCCACTCCTCACGCCTGGGTTTAAAGGGCTCTGCATAGTGCGGTGTTTCATCGGCTCCATCCGTGCGGGTTAATTTGGCCGCGCGTCTCGAAGCGTTAGACAGACTAGAGACGCCTCGACGAAGACTGCAAATTACACGCACACACGCACTTAAAACCCGGCTAGGACAGCCAGAGCCTTAACAAAAGCATATAGCTTGTAAGGCTGCCCAAAGCAGTGCTATTGACGGCCACCAGCGCTGGTCGCACGTGGTTGGAGACCTGGGGAGCTTCAGCAGCTCACGCCGACGCGACCGCCACCGATGGCCGCCCTCACGGCCAGGGAGCTGGCCAAGATGGCGGCGCTCGCGGGCCGCGCGGAGGCCAACGGCACCATCGACGACGAGGACGTCAAGGCACTCGTGCAAGCCATGGACGACGCGGCGCTGCCGGTCATGGTCCAGGAGGAGAACTGGCGCCAGGCGGCGGCGCGGCGGAAGGCGCGGAACGCGCGCCCGGCGACACCCGACTCGGCGCGGTACGTTCCCTTCAGCGAGAAGGACGCGCGCTTGGACGGCGCGATACGGATGCTCCAGGACAAGCTCACGCAAGACACGTCGCCCCAATATCATGGTAAGAAGGAGGGCGAAGTGTTTGACCTGTTCCGGGGCGCGGTCCGCGGCGCGGAGCAGATGAACGTGAATGAGCTCATACCGGCGATGCGCGACACTTTGAATATCTCGGAGGCGGACCTGTCGGAGGCCGACTTACAAAATATGGTCCGGGCGACGACGGCCCGGCTCGCGGATACAGATGGGAACCTGGACCTCAGGTCGCTCGGGGCCGAGGCCGAGCGCCTCATGCGGACGTGGCACGACGAGCGTTTGAAGGAGGACCGCCTGCAGCGCGAGACGCCCATGCAGCGCGCGCGGTGGATCAAGAAAGAAGGGAGGGATCCAAAAAGCGCCGGAAAAGCGAAGCGCGCGCCGGCTCGGGTCGTGGAGCGGCTCGACGTCCGCACGGCCATCGACGCCGAGACGGGCGAGACGATCAAGGCGCCGAAACGCGTGGAGTTCGCGCCCGACCTCGCGCCGGAGCCCCGGGCGTCGTCCCACCTCCGGCCGCTCATATCCATGCCCGTGCGCCCGCCCGGCTCGCCGCCTCAGGCCGCCAAGGGCGCCGCCGCGAAGCGCAAGGCCGCGGGGCTCCACTGGGGGCAGTGGTAACTTAGGGAAGCCTAGAGGTCGTTCCGCTGGGCGTACTCGGCGGCCAGGTCGAGCGTGACGAGCGGCAGGCGCAGGTGCTGCTTGAACTTCTCTAAGTTTGAGGCGTCGCCGTCGGTTTTTTTCCCGCGCTTCGCGTGGAAGGCCTGGAAGAACTGGGCGTTGAGGGCGTCGAGGGCCGCGGGGTCGGCGCTGCCGTTGGACAACTCGACGTCGTAATCCACGGGGCTGCCGCCGAGCGCGGCGCCGCCGCCGGCGACGACGCGGGGCAGGGCCTGCTGGCTCTTGTGGCGCATGTCTGCGTTGAGGCCCGCGGCAGTGCAGCGTACGGTAAAAGGGTAGAGGCCGTTCCGCGGCTGGAGCGCCGTCTTGACCTTGGTCCGCGGTGTGGTGATCGTGGGGTCGATCGCCGGCTCGTCGGCCGTCTTCACCAGTAGTGAAACGTGCGACCGCGTCCCGCCGCCCCTGCGCTCGCCGCGGGGCCGCCTAAATAAGGGCCGGTCTAGCAACGCGGCGGTCTTGAGGCCCCGCAGCTGCTTCTCCGGGTGGAAGACGCGCGTCGCGTGGTCGCGCCACTCCAATCCCGCGATTTCTCTATTTTCAATCGTCAGGCCGTCCTCGCCCACGAGCACGTCTTCAAAAATGCACTCGAGCTTCGGGGGTAGGGGCTTGCTTATGTCCCGGGCGTCGATCAGCCCGAAGGCCGCGGAGATGGCCTGGGCCGTCTCGTAGAGCGTCGCGTTGCCGCTCACGATTAAAGTGCGATAGGCATCGCCACCGCCCTCCACCGAAGCGCACCCCTGCAGTAGCACAGTTAATTGAAGCTGGACGAAGCGGCAGTCCTCCCTCGGTTGGGGCGCCTCCAGGAGGTGCTGGGTCGTCGGCAGGCTCCTACACAACATGCGCCGGTGTTCCAAGGCAGCCGAGTCGGGCTGAACAACTTGCCCGCCGCCCCGGGCGAAGCGCCCACCGGCGTAGTCCTGCGAGTTGCCGTGCGCGTCTGTCGGCCGCCGCAGCCGCTGCGGGCTCCGGCGGGGCCGGCCCCGGGCCTTCCCCGGCTGCGCGTCGAGTGATGGGCCCTGGTTCTGGACGTTGGGCAGGCGCTGCACGGAGATGCTGCCCGGGGGCAGCGACGGCAGGGCGGCCAGGGCCTCGTTGACGTTCTGCATGCCGGCCATCGTGTGCGGTAGTAGTGTGCTTACGGCTGTCTCTGGCCTGTGGCGCTGTTAGGGGTGCTGGTGCAGCCCTCTACGTGTCGTGTCGTGCGCGCGGTGGTCCGTGGGTCCGTTGCGGTCCCGAGGCTGCCTAAAGCTCAGTAGTGCGGTGAAAGAAGTTGCCAGCGCGCACCACCAAACGGGTTCGCGCGTTACCCTAGTTAGCGGCGCGCCGCCGGCGTGCTCTCTGGAGCCGGTGGGATGGTTCCCCGCGGCGGAGGCGTGATAGTCGGAGCGCTCTGCTTTTCCTTTTTGGGACGGGTTTCTTGGAGAGCAAAAAATGCCTAAATGAGAGCCAAAACGGATGTTGCGCATCTCGGCTACGTAAGCCGTTAGTATTGCCGTGACAACGCCCCAGCCGCACTGTACAGCCGCAGCGTCGCTTAACAATCACGGCAGCGTAGTACAGCCGCGGCGTGGAGCGATGCCGAAGAACGGCACGCTCCGCAAGAAGAAGCGCAAGAAAGCAAACGTAAACCGCTCGACCGGAGTCCGGGACGAGAGCGACGACGGCAAAAACAACAAGAACACGAGCCACGGGCGCGCGCACGCGCTGGCGCGCGGGCCGACCTTCGCCGCCGCGGAGGACGCGCCGACCCCGCGCGGCGCGGCCGGCGCGGCCAAGCGCCCGGCGGCCGACGACGCGCGCGAGCGCCTCCGCGAGGAGCGGCGCCAGCGCAAGCGCGCGAAGCGCCGCGGCGAGGCGCCGCCGCCGCCCGGGGCCGATGACGGCACCGTCGCCGCGGCGGCCCCGACGGCCGCCGTGCCGAATGCGTTGGCGCCCGCGTGGACCGCGGACGCGCCCGCGAAGCGGACGGTCGGCGGAGGGATCGTGCTCGAGGACACGGTGTTGGGTGAGGGCCGCGAGGTGCGGCACGCGTCCTCGGTGGAGATCGCCTACGAGTGCTGGGTGCTGAAGGACGACGGCTCGGAGCGCGGCATGGCGATCGACCGCGCGACGGCGCGCGACCCCTACGGCTTCGTGGTCGGGTCGGGCGAGGTCATCCCCGGGCTCTCCGAGGGCATCAAGGGCATGCGGTCGGGCGGCCGCCGCGTCCTCACGGTGCCCTGGCAGTACGCCTACGGCGCCAAGGGGAAGAAGCCCTTCGTGCCGCCCAAGTCCGCGATGCGCTTCGACGTGCAGCTTATCGAAACCGGGGCAGGCTTCGTGAGTTAAATAAACAAATAAATAAATTACGCTATTATCGAGGACGGGGGACACTCGCATGGGAAGGTCCACAACAGAGCGCTTGGCTTAAGATGTGAGTTAAAATTACAACATGTCGCTAAAGTCGCTAAAGTTCCCGTTGGCGTGGCGCACGTCCGCAACTAAGACCTCGGACGCGCTCCAGAGCCGTACGCCGAGCTCCGCGTCGGCGGCCCGGCTCGACGGGAGGTGCGGCCGCCCGACGGGCACGAGGTAGGCGCCCGGCTCAATTTCGTCGTCGACGAGCGGCCGCAGCACGGTGAGCGCCGCCGTGCGCGGGTCCCAGTAGACGAGCCGCTCGAACGCGCGCACGACGGCCCACGGCAGCGGCACGAACCGCAGCAAGTTGCCGCGGACCGCCCCGGGGTGCACCGCGAAGGCGGATAATCTGGCGTGCCGCCGGTTCAGCTCGCGCGCCATCAGCAGGTTGCAGAGCTTGGACCAGCCGTACCACTTGAGGCGGTTGTAGGTGGTGGCGTCGTTCAGCTTCTCGACGGTCCAGAGCTCGTCCGGCGAGCTGAACTGGTGCGCCTGTGTGTATTCAAGCGTCAGTGGCGTGCGGTGCCGGCGACGCGAGGTACTCGCGTCCACCTCCACGCCATCGCGCAGAGGACGCTTCGGACGCGGGCGCCCGCCACGGAGCTGACGGCGACGACGCGGGCGCCCCGGCGGAGGCTCGGCAGGAGCTCGGTCACCAGCAAAAAGTGGCCCAGGTGGTTCGTCTGGAACTGGGCCTCCAGACCGTCCTCGCTCAGCGTCAGAGGCGGCATCATGATGCCCGCGTTGAGTACGAGGTAGTCCACGCGCGGCGCCAGCTCGCGCACCACGCGCGCCGCGCGGTGCACAGAGCGCAGCGACATGAGCTCCAGCGCGACGCACGTGCAGGAACCGATGGCTTTGGTGGTGGCGGCGCACTTCTCGAACGACCGCGCCGTCGCGACGACCGTCGCGCCGGCGTCAGCCAGGCCCTTTGCGACGGCGAGGCCCAGGCCCGAGGAGGCGCCCGTGACCACCGCCG
>Ga0114994_10003396_pt1 | contig 11613 bp, 8 predicted proteins | sample ArcticOcean_MG_C_9_FD_87043 | JGI IMG/M metagenome (GOLD analysis project Ga0114994, IMG submission 87043) | Marine microbial communities from western Arctic Ocean - ArcticOcean_MG_CB2_152 | ecosystem: Environmental > Aquatic > Marine > Oceanic | place: Arctic Ocean: Canada Basin | collected... | reverse complement strand
GCGATGGCCGCGCCCGAGATGATGATGGCGGACGCGGCGGCGGACGACGACGGCCGGCCGCCACGAATGGCCGCGATGTCGAAGGCGCGCTACTCGCGCGGCGCGCCCGGCTCCACGGTCGGCGGGGACATCCTGGACGTGGAAACGAAGCCCTTCGACGCGACCTCGGTCAAGACGATGCTCGTCAGGACCGGGACTTTGAGACTCGAGACGGACGCGGCCATCGATAAAGTGGCCGATGCCGCCATTAAGACTGTGGAGGGTGCCGGTGGCTTCGTGGAATCAAGAATAGACAATGGCGGGTACCTGGACGGCGACGTGCGACGGGGCCAGAACGCGCGGCTGACCTTACGGATTCCAGTGGTGGAGTACGCCACGGTGCTGGGCGCCTTCCGGACCTCGATCGGCGGGCTGACGAAAGCGAGCGACGTGGAGGAGACGACGGACCGCGTGCGCGACGTCACGGGCGACTACGTCGACGCCGCAGCGCGAGCGTCGACCTTGGAGGCGACGCGGGCCCAGCTCCAGGCCCTGATGGCCCGCGCCGACCTCGTTAAGGACGTGTTACAGGTCGGTGAGTCGGCGTAGAAGTTGAGCATGTGACGCGGTCGCCCCGAGGCATTTTCGCGACCACTTCGTTTCACGCAGGTCCAGCGTGAGCTGTCAAACATCGTGCAGCAACTGGAAGCGAGGAAGGCGACTATGCAACGCCTCTCGGCGCAATCATCACTCTCGACGCTCCAGTTGTCGCTCGCGAAGCGCGACCGGTCGCGGCCGCCGCCGCCCTTCCGGTGGGTCTGGTCGCCGTCGAAGACGGTGCGCAAGGCTGTCAAGAAGCTCATGCGGAGGACGCAGCGGCTCGCGGACACGGTTATTTTTCTGTTTGTCTTCGCGGCGCCGCTGGCGCTGCTCTGTGCGTTGGTCGTCGCGCTGTGCGGCGTCCCCTTGCGGGCGCGGCTCGCCGACCTGGCGGACTTTTCCGCCCCCAAGGGCGGGGCGTCGTCGTCGTAGCTGTGTAATTTCTCTCCCCCGGGGCGATGGATCTGTCGGATTGGTCTGTCGGATCACTTTGGTGCGGGTTTTCCGGGGCTCTGCCTGATGCTTTTTGTGCACTGCAGCTGCATTAGCCTTGCTGGGGGGCAAGAGCCAGTCGCAAATCTTGCGCGAGAGCCGCAGCGAACAGCTCCGGCAGCTCACTCAACGACGTGACAAGTCCGCGCTGAGCGAGCCTTGCGCATCCTGCTTGGCGAGCGCCGCCGCTTGCCACGCGTGTCCATAGCGCCGTCGCCGCGATACAAACGCGACGCCGGCTACAGCATGCGCCCGCTCGAGGCCCAGTCCACCGCGCATAAGCCGCTGCCGCCCGCGCGCGGCCCGCCGAACGCGCCGTCGCTGGTCCTCTTCTACGCTTATAGAGAACCAGCCTGTAACGCGCACGAGCACTCAAGGGCACTCAAGACCTTCATCAAGCTGTGCGAGGCGCACGATTTGAAAGGACGGGGGCGGTGCGCCCCCGAAGGCGTGAATTGCACCTTGACGGGCGGCGCGCAGAAGATCCGGAACTTCTGCGCCAAGCTCAGGGAGTGGGACGCCGCCTTATTTGGTCCGGTCGACTTCAAGATCACGGACAACCTAGGCAAGAAAGAGGCCTTCAAGCGATTGACAGTAAGAAAGACCGACGAGCTTGTGGGCTACGGCCTGAGCGGCGCCCAGCCCCAGCTCTCGTCCTCGACGGCCACGCACCTCGACGCCGTCGCCTACCACAAATTATTGGAGGACCCCGAAGCCGTGGTCGTGGACGTGCGCAACCAGTACGAGACGGAAATAGGAAGGATGCGGCCGCCCGCTCATGGCGCCACGTTCCTGGATCCTAAAGTTAGAAATTCGCACGAGATCCCGCGCTGGTTGAATGCCCCGGAGACCCAGGCTAAGTTGGCCGGGAAGCGCGTGCTGATGTACTGCACGGGGGGTATCCGGTGCGAACGAGCATCGGCGTTACTGAGCGAGTTGTCCTCATGTCCTTCGGGAGCGTGCCCGGCGCAGAGTAGCAAGGACGCCATCGCCCTAGCGGGGCCCAAAGAAATAGTGATGGTGCGGGGCGGCGTGGAGCGCTACCTGCGGACCTTCCCGGACGGCGGCTACTGGGCCGGGGCCAACTATCTCTTCGACCGGCGCTTCGAGCAGCGCACGAATAAAGAGGAGGCGCCCCTCGGGGCGTGTGCGCTGTGTGGTGACCCTTGTGATTTATATAGGGGGAAGGTGGTCTGCGCCGTAAAAGCGTGCGGCGTGCCCGTCCTCGTGTGCCAGCCGTGCCGGGAATCAAAAAGTACCGACGAAGTCGCCACGTCCAAGTGCCGCCTGTGCCGGGACAACTTCGCCGGCGCGCGGCGCGTGGAGATGCCCGACGTCGCGAAGGTGGCGGCGCCCGTCAAGGTGAAGAAAGTGCGGCCCCAACAACCGCGCGTCTTTGTGGGAAATCTGCCCTTCACGGCCGAGCGGGCCGAGGTCCTCGCTACGTTGGGCGTGGCGGGTCCGCTGGCGTGGCTGGTGGACCGCGAGACGGGCCTCTTCTATGGCTCGGCCGTCGTCGAGTGCGGAGTGAAGGAGGCGGCGAGGGTCGTGGCGCGCGCGAAGGTTTACTCTTTTAAGCTGCGCGGCCGGAAGCTGCGCCTCGACTTCGGGCCGGCAGAACCTGTGGACGGCCCAAGCGGGCCGCGGCCGCCCTGTGCGCACCGGCGTCTTCTATTCTTTTCTTCTTCCGAGATGACGAAGCTTTTGGGCCGGGGTTTAAGCGCCCACGAACGACCACCGGTGCCCCGGCCGGAGTCAAATACCGGGGTGTCGGGCGATTACGTAGCGCATGACGTTAGAGGTCTGGATCCGATCGGAAATGCTTGATTGAGACTCCCGCCGCTCGACGTTTCGCGTTCGCGCGAGACCCCCATATCACGCAGGTCCCGCGGGCGCCGTGCCGGTGCCGAAGAAGCGGCGACGGTAAGCGTTGCGTCGATGCTTGAGCGCCGAGCGGCGGCGCTAGTTTTGTTAAGGTGTTTTGTACATGTAGTAAAAAAATAGATGCGAGCGAAGTTAGTTGTGCTTGATATGTCGAACGCGGCGCCGCCGGCGAAGAAGGCGCACCTACGCGGCGCACCGTTCCGCGCAAATGGCGTCCAAGCGCGATTGAAGGTAGAGCGGCCGGTTCGAGACGACGTGGACCTCGTCGACGTCGTGCGTGGTGACGTAACGTAGGTCCGCTTCGTCGTCGACGACTCAGGCCACGTATCCCTTCGCAGGCACGTACCCAGACCACTTCTTCGATGACCCCGCCAAGCGCGGGCTCCGGCGCCAGGGCCGCGCGGCCTCCGAGAGGAACAGGAGCGGGTTCGCACGTCCGCGACGGGCCCAAGATGTCGAAGACCCGGTGGTCCTCGGTCGTTAGCAGCGACGAACAGTCCGATTCGACATCGACGGCCCGCGCTTTCGCGTCTGAGAGCTTCTTGCCAAATCGTACCCTTCTCTTCACGAGAGGGACACTCTTCGCGTCTAAGACCCAAATGAAGACTCGCTTTTGGAGTTTGCGCTCCACGATGCCGGTGCGCAGCCACTGTATCATCTCGTGGTATTCGGGCCTCTCGGAGCCCTTCAGATCGAGAGCTATGGGAAGAGTGGTGTTTCTCGGGGACTCGATCGCACGCGAAATGCAACAGGCGACGGGGAGCTTGGATATCCACTCCGACTACACCGAGAACGTCCTCGCCGCACGAGGAGACCTGGAAACCTGGATCGCCAGGAGCCTGGAAATCTACGACACCGTCGTCGTTCACGCCTCGATACTTTACCTAGTACGCGGAAACTTCAACAGACTCCTACGAAAGTTCATCCAGCAAGGCGTGTCCCCGATTCTCGCGCACCGAGAATTCTTCCTACATGCGCTCAACGCCTCGGGCGACGCACTCCGCGCGGCCGAAAGCCGCGGCCTCCCCAATCGAACGGTCATCATTTGCACCGCCATGCCGTTGGACATTGACATGCTGCTGAGCGCGCCCGCAAAACATGATTGGGAGAACTTCGAGCTCTTATACCTCTCGCACCTCTGGGGCGAAGCCGATGCAAAGGCCGCGAAAACGACGTGCCTGCACCCGCGCGTGATCGTCGCGCCGTTGCACCGCTTCGCCGCGCGCTACTCAGGCCTCCGCGCCGACGGAATGCACTATGGCTCGTGGCAGGACAACATCGGTCACTTTCAGGGTGTTTACAAACGATTCATCATTTCCCTCCTACACGCGCACACCCAGACCCTCCTCGAACCGGCTGGCCGAAACGAAGCCGCGGCCTGCCTCGAGTGAATCGCGGCCTTCCGGTCTATGGATTCTGTTCTTAGGACCTACGCAGCGCAGGGACTGACACGGACTTCTCGTCGTCGCCCTAGTACTAGGCTAGAGCGGCTGTTAAGTCACAAATCAACTTACACACAGTAGCGGAAGCCGTCACGCCGCCGCGCGGCCGATCAGCTCCCCCGCGTCGTCGTCCGTCCAGCCCGCGCGCCAGTCCCGCGTCCAGCCGGGTCCCGACCGGCGCTCCGTGCGCAGCTCCATCAGTTTTCCGGGCGTGTGGTAGTACGACTCCTCCCCCAAACCGTGGTAGCCGCGCAGCCGGTGGATGAAGGCCGAGAACGTCGACCAGAAGGCCCCCGCCCACTTCTCCGCCCGAGAACAAACCACCTGGTCCACCATGCCATAGTAGTTCGGGTTCAGGTGGCCCAATTCCCTTTTGAAGTCCCCGAGCATGACCACGCGCCAGCCGTATTTCTCAAAAGCCGTCCAACTCGGATCGTCAGGACACCCCATCTTCTTATCGCGCGGGATCGGGTACGTGTGGCAGGGCTTGCGCTCGTAGAGGCACCCCGTGCAGGTCCCCTTGGGGTCGTCCGTCGCGAGGTATACTAACGAACCCTTCGGGATGTCGATCGGTCTCAGGTTGTCAATAATGTCCGACGCCGAGATCTTGGCCAGCCGGTACTGGAAGTCGTTCCTTCTCGCATGAATAGCATAATACGTCCCGTTCATGGCGCGAAGCTTCTGGATCACGCGGTGGGCCGCGCACTGGATCTCGTCCTGGTAGCGCATAAAATCTCTTACAAACCGCTTGTAAAACCGGTTCTGCTCTTTATCTTGAAAATACAAGAAAGAATAAAAGTTCTTCAGCAATCGATGACTGCCCGACCCGGGCGAGTGGAGGTGCCTTGCACTATGAAGGTCGTCGAGCTTGACCACCGATTGGCCCGGGGGCTTCTGGGGGGGCATCCACCCACCGGCGTCTTTGCCCTCTTTCGTGAAGGTGGCGAAGCGCGGTCCTACTGAATGTAAGGTAGCGTCGGCCCGGGACTGGACCACCTTCCAGACGCCCCGGCCCTGGGGCTTGGCCACGGGCGCGCCCTTGATTTTCTGCGAGAGGAACTCGTCCATTGATAACGTCCGCCAGCCACTATGACTTCCGAGTAAAGTCACGTTCAGGAAGTCCGCGAAGCCGAAGTCGCGTCGTTCCGCATAATTGTTGCTAATTAAGTACAACGGTTGCGGGGGCGGCAGCACGACGGTCCTTCTGAGAACGTGGCCGAGCACGACTAAGCATTCCAGGCCCATCCGGATGTTGTTCCAGCCGCCGGCGTCGTACTCGAAGGTGAGGTAGGCGTCCTGGCGCGGAGCCGGTAAGGTAGCTGGCGTCTCCAACGTATCCTGCCAATACACGACCTCGGACTCGACGGCTTGACCGCCGCAGACGAGCTTCGGCTTTTTGCGGGTCTCGCCGGCCGGCGGCGTCGCTGCGGGTGCCGGCGGTGGGATCGCCGCCGCGGCCTTCCGCGCCGCCGCCGCCTCGCGCGCCGCGGCGGCCGCGCGCGCCGCCGCGACCCTCGCGCGCGCCGCCGCGGGCGCCGCCGCACGCGCTTCCTGCGCCGCTGTCTCGCGCGCGGCCGTGGCCGCGGCCGCCGCGCGGCCCTCGGCCTCGCGCCGCTCGGCGGCGGAAGGCTCCGCGCGAGCCGCCGCCGGCTCGGCGCGCGCCGCTGCCGGTGGCTCGCGCAGACGTGAGAGCAGGCCGGTGGGCGGCGGCGGCGCAACAGGCACCGGATCCGCCGGCGGCTTCCGCTGGGCGACCGCGGCGGCGCGCAGGTGGTGCGGCCCGTGGGTCGCGTCCGGCGAACCATGCAGCGCTCGGAGCGAGGGCGCGCGGTGCTGCACGACGACCACCGTGGCGGCGAAGCCGCAGAGGAAGGCGAGGACGGCCGGCAGCGAGACGCGCATCGTTTGTGGTTGGTCCTCGCACCGCGCAGCAGTGTGGTGTCTCGGTTTCAGGTGTCCACGCAGCGCGACCTTGCCGTGTGCAACGTGAAGACTAGCTGCAGCGCTCCTTTCCGCTCAAGAAATATAGCAAGTGATGCGCTATGTGGCTCCCAAGCCAATGCCGACTAAATAATTGCGCAGAAGAAAACCCGTGCGATGAATTGACGGCTGACTCGGCGGCGTCCCCCCGCCTGGGGCGCCCACTAGTCCTAGCACCGTAACAACAACCAGACATCGCTGGAGGGGGGTACTAGTAGATACACAAGCAACATATCACAAGCTTAATCACGCCTACTCGTCTCCGACGCGCTCGTACATGACGTCCGTGCGGATGACGTACTTGACGCCCGCGAGCAGCTCCGGCACCTCGTGGTACAGATTGTGGTCGCGCAGAAGCGCCATGCCCACCGTGGGCGGCACGGCCAGCACGCCTCCGCCGTAACTCGACGGGTTGTAGATCGTTGTCCACGCACCGCTGTAACCCTCGTTTAGGTAGAGGAGTAAAGTGACGAAGGATCGCTCGACATCGCTGCGTTTGTAGGGGCCGTCCCGGTGCGGATGAACAAAATCGCCTCGGCGGCCGTAGCGGAGGAACCGGAAGCGCTCGTTCAAACCCTTGAGGCGCCAGGTCCCCCTCCAACGCCACGTCGCCAGTAGCGCCGGTCGCAGCCGCTCGAAGACCTGGTCCGCGAGAGCCGGCACGTCGACGCACACGCGGCCGCTCTTGCGGCAGGTTTCGTCGATTACGCCGTTGACGTCCGCCAGCCGGTACCCTTGCTCCCCCGTGTACGGATCCTGGGCCGCCGGCGCCTGCCTTATCAGCCACGCGGCGTCGCCGGCCGTGAGCACGCCGTCGACGATGGCGGCGTAGCGCGCACCCGGCGTGACACCGTAGTCCAGGTCCGCGATCAGTCCGTGGCGGCCCGGCACCGGCCGCGCGCGCTGGGCCGCCGGAGCGAGCGCGAGGGCTCTGATCGCGTCGGTCGTGTCCGGCATCGATGGCTCCGCGTCGCTCACGTCGTCGCTCTCATCGTCGAGCCGTGCCCTCTTCGGCAACGGCGACGGCGCGGCTGGGGCGGAAGCTTCGATTGTGAGGTCGACCGCACTCGGCGCCGCCGCCGCCGCCGGTGCCGCCGCGAAGCGCGGCCACGGATGCGCCGCGGGGTCCGCGAGCGCGCGCTGCGCAAGCGACAGCAGGAGCCACGACTCCGCCACGAGCGTCGCGCTCGTGTCGATTTGTGTCATCTCGTCGATGTTGTTGGCCACGACGACGAAGGCCAGATCCGCCTCGTTGGCATCGACGCAGCCGGTTTTGGCCGCCCAGATCTTCCTTTGGCTCTTCTCGCCGCCGACGATAGCGATGCGCGTCCCGGCAAAGCACTGCAGGGGAGCAGCGGTCGGTGCTTTCTTTTTCGCCATCGTTAGGGGCGCACTGCTCGCACAGGTCGCGGTGTGCAGGGCACGGATGGTCCCAGCACTTGGTGTGATGCCCACACGCGTCAGCACGCCGTTAAAGCGCGCGCGGTGCCGCGCCGCGAACAATCTTATTCTGAGCCAAAACGGGTTTAGCACCGAATACGTATATACAGGTAGACCGTTACGCGAACAACCCGACTACTACGTCGTCCCCAGCGACCCGTAGCCCGGGATGCGCTCGATCTTCGCGAACTCCCACTCCTTGTTGCACAGCGGGCACACGCTCCGCGTCTTGAGCCAGCGCTGGATGCAGTCCAGGTGGAAGACGTGGCCGCAGCAGCCGAAGGCGATTGATAAGCCGTTCTCGTTGTTCGGCGACGGGTTCGCCTGGTACTCGATGCTCGGCTCGTTTAAGGAGTTCCGGCAGATGGCGCAGGTGTCGGCGCAGATGTCCCAGCTCCACATGCACACCTGCGCGCGCGTGGCGGTGGGCGGCGCGTTTCAGCGGCGTTGGGCGGCGCGTTTTTAGCGGTCGGGTCGGGTCTCGACGACGAGCGCGGAGCGGCGGCGGCGCATCGATCAATGACGACCGGCGCGCCGCAGGCCTCGGCCACTCCACGCGTGCGCGCGCGCGACAGGCACAGCGCTTTGGACGCGGCGGACGCACGGCGTTCCATTTTTTAATCTCAAAGCGCGGCGGCGCCGGGCCATCCTTCTTCTCCTCGCCGGCGCCGCCTTCGCTTGTGTCCATGGCGGACATCTCTGAGCGTCCAGCCTTGCACGCGCAGCAGCACCAGCAGTCTTGAACGCGCAGCAGCACCAGCACCGTCCACAGCGCAGGCGCGAAAGTCGAGCGCGAGTTCGAAAACCCGTTTTGACCACTTAAATTTGGTCCGCGCGTGAATCTCAAAGATAGCTCCCGTGATCCGTCCATAGGCATGTCCGAAGCCAGGGAACCATCCTTGAATTTGAATTTGCGATCAATGCGATTTTGTATTTTGCTCAACACTCTGACTAAAGTGGCTCCGTGCGTCGTCCGTGGCTGCACAAATGGCGTCATACCTCGCACAGATGCTCGGCGAGCTGGGTATGAACGTAACCCGTCCGGATCCGGCCGAACAAAGCATCAGCATAGCCAGCACAGCCCTGCAGAATAATAGTGCTCAAGCCAGCCCTGCACCTGCGGCGGCAGATGCCATGCCAGCACATTCCAGCGACCGCCGCCGCCGCCGCTCACGTCGCCGCGACCGCGACACGAGTCGACGACGGCGCCAGGAAGAAGACGACGCCGCGTTCGCGCGGCGCCTTGCGGCCGAGGACGCGCAGGACGAGGAAGCCGCCGCGCCTAGCGACGACGCCGACCGCGACACCGTGGCCTGTCGCGCCTGCGGGCGGAAGCTCGCGGCCGCGGTGGACGCCATCGAGGCGCACTCGCTCCACTGCGCAGCGGCGGCGTCCGAGGCCTGGGCCCACGCGGCGAATCGATGTCGGGACAACCCCGATGGCTTGGTCGGTGCGGCCGTCGAGGTGCGGGGCCTGGGCAAGGGCGTCGTCGCCGCGATCGTCCGAAAGCCGGGCTCGAAGCTCGCGATAAAGCTGGCCAAAGGCGCGCCGCCGCCGTGGGCGCGGCCGAAATTCGCCGTTAGGTTTGCCACGGGCACGCGCCAGCTCTGTTTGTTGCAAACCGCGTTCCGGCTGCTCGATCCGGCCGAGGCCGAGGCGCTGTCGTCGGCGCGCGCGGACCGGCTCGAGAGGGAGTTGGCAGAGGCGCGCCGGGCCGCGGCGCAACACGCCCGCCACGCGGCGGACGCCGAGGCCGCCTTAGCACGCGCGCGGCGCGACGACGACCACAACCGGATCTGCGCGATTTGCCTCGACGCCCCGAAGGACGCCGCGCTAGTCCCGTGCGGCCACCGTACCTGCCGAAGTTGCGCAAAGGCGCTCCAGCGGAGCAAGCAGCCGTGCCCGAGCTGTCGCCAGAAGATTGGCGGGGCCATTAAAGTGTATTGATTGTGTGATCCGCAACTCGCATTACTAGTGTTTATGATTTACCCGCGGGAAATGCCCGGTCGTATAGGAGACTAACGACGCGGGCCGTCCACTCCAGTTTCGCGACCGCCGCGTCCTCCGAGGCCTTGGCGTCCGCCAGGTCGCACTCGGCCCGCTCGTCCGCCGCGGCCTGGCGCACGTCCAGGAGCCGGTCCCGCACCAGCTTCTGGAGCAGCGCCGACTCGCGCGCGTGGTCCCGGGCCCGTGTCCGCGTCCGCAGTAAGAGCTGCTGGCGGTGGTCCAGGCCGCTCTCCAATTTACGCAGCTCCTTCGTGCGGATGTCCCGCTGCACGGATGCCATGGGACCGGTGGATTTGATTTTCTTTTCCATTTGCGGCGGCGGTAATTGGGGCCGGGCGAACTGCCGCAGCGCCTGCTTGCACTTGGCGTTGTCCCGCTGCACGGCGGCTAATTGGGAGATGAGGAAGGTCCGATCCTCGTCGCCGGCTTTTTTCCTCGCCCGGAGATCCGTATTTTGCGTCTCCAAGCCCGCGTTCAAGGTTTCTAGTTCCCTACAAATACTATGGGCCCAGTCCCGCTCCTTCTCGAAGTGCATGGCCTTGGTCTTCCAGTTTCGATCCCGATCATCATTCCGCGCGCGCAAGGCGTCCCGCTCCTTCCCGGGAATATTTAAGCGCGCGCGCTCCGCCTGCTCCAGGTCCTTGCGCCGTTCAATGACGACGCGCTCCCTTCTCAAAGTGACCTGGTCCAGCGACGCCAATAAATCCCGATGCCCATCCGCGACCGGCCGCAGCGGATCCGGGTCCACGGGCCGATGTGGATCTAACACGTCGTGCTGCGCCACCACGGCATCCTCCATGTGGCGTATTTGATTTTGATATGTGGCCTCCCGCGCCTCGTACCGCGCGACGCGGCGGTCCAGGTCCCGTCGCAGCGACGCCAGGTGCCGCCGCGCCGCCTGGTCCGGCGGCAGCTCCCCCCGCTCCCTTCTCAAGTTCTCGATCTCGGTCCGCTGCCGCTGCGTCCGCTCCGGGGGCCGGCGCGAGGCGAGCATCGTTGTGCCGGGGGCAGCCCTCGACTCGCTCCGGCGGTGCTCTGTTCTTCTACGGGTAATCCAGGCTGGTGGGAGCGGACCCCTGGGTGTTCAAAGGCGCGAGACGACGGCGTGAGCGCAGCGCCCCTGCCAGGCCTGTGTCGAGCCGCTACTAGGCCCGGGCCCTCGGCGCCTGCCGGGCGGCGCGGAGCGGGTCGCGGGGCCCTAGCGGGGGGCCCCGACGGCTCCCGGCGCGAAAAGGGCAGCGTCAACAGGCTAGTAGCTCAGGCTAGTGCGAATTCTCGCAGCTCGGCAAACAAAGACACTTGTCCGAGCTGAAGTACGCGGCACTCCAACGCGCACGGACGCTAGCCCGGCAAAGGCACAAGGACACGGGCCTGGAGTTGCGCGCGGAACAATCAGCACGTACCGCATGGAGCACACTCTATTGCCGAACTCTCCCTTCCAAAAGGACGTCTTCCCGGCGGACGCGGCCCCCGGGGCGGCTGCCCCGGAATTGGTGGAGCCCTCCCGCCTCCTCCGGCTCCCGGCCGAGCTCCAGCGGGAAATCACGGCGTGGTTCTGCGGTTTGCAATGCGGTCTGTCCAAGGCCTTTGAGAGGCAACGATTGTACGGTGAGCGGCTCGCGGAGCTGGACAACCTGCGGCACAACGTGCGCATCGGGGTGCCGCCGTGGACCTGCGTGCGCACCCTCAAAGAGTGGGCCGAGCGCGACGCGGAGCCTGTCATCGTCGCGCCCCCCACGCACCGCCACCCCGAGCTGCGGCACCGGTCCGTGGCGGAGATCGCGGTGTT
>Ga0114994_10003395_pt1 | contig 11617 bp, 10 predicted proteins | sample ArcticOcean_MG_C_9_FD_87043 | JGI IMG/M metagenome (GOLD analysis project Ga0114994, IMG submission 87043) | Marine microbial communities from western Arctic Ocean - ArcticOcean_MG_CB2_152 | ecosystem: Environmental > Aquatic > Marine > Oceanic | place: Arctic Ocean: Canada Basin | collected... | reverse complement strand
GTATTAAAGAATTTTGAGGACGATGTATTGGTGCGGAATTCTGAGTACAGTTACAAAGTGCAAATTGGATCGAAACCCTTCATGTTCGCTTGCATTTCGATGAAAAAATTCAAAACAAGTTTAAAGGGATTGGCACGAAGTTGGAGTAGTTCGACGTAAAATAAAATAAGTGTAACGTAAAATCCTATTTTTTTACCGGTGCCCAACGACATGGAAGCACAATACGGTGCAGTCATCGGGCATCCCTCCACTCCACATGATGTCGTTGTCTTTGGCGAGTACAGCAAACGGAGAATCCACCCCATCATCCAAGCTTAGCTCTCTGGCCCTTCTCACCAGACACTCGCTCAGAGCTTTTACTTTGTCCTTGCTCACGTCGCCCTTGGAGCCCCCCTGGCTCCTCCACCTTTTCCCCCTCGCCTCCATGTCAAGATCAGCATCTATGAAGCCATTTTCGATTTCCCACTCTTGGCAAATCCTCGAAATTTCCTCAATCTCAACGTTATCGAACAAACCATCCGAAGCGCATATTACAATATCGCCTCTCCTGACGTGAATGGTGTTGTTGCAGTAGTCGCTAGCCGATTTGAAGGCGTGATCGTCGCCTTCTTCCTCTCCAAGTTCCTTTCCTGTCCAACCTAGCTGATAGGGAAAGTTGAAAGATTTCAACTGTTGTTGCGAAACGAACGCCGCTCTCAGGTCGCTCTTCTTGCCCTTCGCCCCCGCGGTTTCTAAATCAATGTGCCTCAACACAATAATGCCGCTATCCCCAATGTTGCTGAAGTGAATTTGGTGACTTTCCTCGTCAAAGACCATGACACAACTCGTACAAGACCCAATTACGTTGTCCTCAATTACACGTTTGTGCGCTTGTGCCATAATCTCGTGGGGTTTTGGAGCTGATTCGCCATCCTTTTTCTCTTTCTCGCTCAACGCGTCTTCGCAGTGCCTCATCAAACTCCTACTGAACAGGCGAGGATCCACGCCCCACTGCCGCCAGCTTCCAACCCCATCGGCCACACCAGCGTAGACAAACTTCCTCCTTTTAAACTCTACAACCTTTAAAAAGTAAGCATCCTCGCTAAACTCCACATCAGAGCTGTAATCGGCAGGGCCGTGAGCCCTCAAGTTCGACGCAACTCCGTTTGCTGTTTTAAAAGGGTGAGGGAGCTCAAATGCTGAAAAGTTCACATAGAGCGGACGGTTAATTTCGTGAATCTGTTCACTAATGAACAGGGGAGGCTCGGCCATGGAGGAAAACGACAGCCCTACCCGCTCACTCAGGTCTGCTAAATATTGCTTTTTGCCCCCTCTCTCTAGCGCAGAAAAATGGAACTCGCTTATGTCACGATTTGTAAGAATACCCTCAACTCTACCGTCCTTTATAATTGGAAGACATTTCATCCCAGTTTTTCCCATTATTGATCTTGCCTTTCGGACGTTTTCGTCCGGTCTTCCAAACACAACCTTGTTGAGCGGAGTGATAAACTCATTTATTTGAATATCGGCGAGGTCAGAAAACTTCTCGGGGCTTGTCAAGGAAATACCCTTCGCCATCCGACGAAGCAAATCCCGAGAGGTTAGCATTCCTAAAACTTTACCTTTCTGGTGAGTGAGAGAATTCACGTGCATTTCACGATCAACCACCATCAACGCTGAAATTCCCCTCTGAATATAAACCTGAATTGCCTCAGAAATAGTTGTTGTCTTGCAAATCGTGCAATCAACCCAGCGTTTAGTGTGTTTAGCTTTCAAAATTGAAGCAATCTTCTGCTCATTTGTCGCCGCCCACTGCAATTCAAATTTTGTTGTATTCGCAAAGTCGCTGTTTGAGACGAAGGTTCGAAATTGTTTGTAGGTTTGACGTATCATTAAGTAAGCTCCTCGGTTTCTCGAAGACAGGGATGAAAAACAAAACATAAATTGGATTTTAAAGACGCCTACCGAACAATGGATAAGCTCACGTTCACCCCCCTTGGCTCTGGTCAAGAGGTGGGAAGATCATGTCATGTATTGAGTTTTCGTGGTACAACCATAATGTTGGATGTTGGAATTCATCCTGGTTACCAGGGCGAGGAGCAGCTACCCTTTTTCGACCACGTGAATCCTGCTGATATTGATGTTCTTTTGGTGACACATTTCCACTTGGATCATGCCGGAGCCTTGCCTTACTTCACTGAGCGAACAGGGTTCAAGGGACGAATTTTCATGACACACCCGACTCGAGCAGTGATACGGCTGTTGTTGTTTGATTATTTGCGCCTCATGGAGATTCAGAGTCAGAGTCAGAGTCAGAATAAAGCCAACGGTGGTGAGAATGATAATTCGAGTTCAAAATCACCCCAAAACAGTGTTTTGTACACTGAGCAGGAGTTGAAGAGTTGCATTGAGAAGATTGAGTTGATTGACTTTCATTCTGTTGTCACTGTGGGTCCGATTAAGTTCTGGGCGTACAACGCTGGTCACGTGCTGGGGGCTTGTCTTTTTATGATTGAAATTGCGGACAGACACGTGCTGTACACGGGCGATTACTCGATGGAGGATGATAGGCACTTGATGGCTGCGGAAATTCCAAAGATTTCCCCTGACGTGTTAATTTGTGAGGGAACGTACGGGACTCAGGTTCACCCCTCCAGGGAGGAGCGGGAGACGTTGTTCACTGAATCAATTGGGGATGTGGTGAGAGGGGGGGGGAGGATGCTGATTCCCACCTTTGCGCTTGGTCGTGCTCAGGAGCTGCTGCTAATACTGGATGAGTACTGGCAGGCTAACCCGGACCTGCATGACGTACCAATCTACTACGCTAGCAAAATGGCGGGTAAGGCGTTGCGTGTGTACCAGACATATATTAACATGATGAATCAGAGGATTCGTCTTCAAATGGACGTGAGCAACCCTTTTCAATTTCAGTTCATTCGCAACTTGAAGTCGATCAACGTTCAAGACTTTGACGACAGCGGACCTTCCGTGGTATTTGCGTCTCCCGGTATGCTGCAATCGGGCGTGAGCAGGCGACTGTTTGACCGGTGGTGCACTGACCCCAAGAATGGGGTGATCATTGCTGGCTACGGTGAGTACGAGCGTAGCGAAACGAAGCGGACCGCCTGCCCCAGATTTTCTTGCGAACGCAACGTTTTGATTTCTCACACACAAGCAAAGCTGTCGATAACACCCTTGCCAAGGATTTGGCTGAAGAACCCGACGAGGTTCAGTCTCTCGAGGGGCTCTTCCAGCCTGTGCGGTGCTCCGTGAAGTACGTGTCTTTCTCTGCGCACGTAGATTTCAAGCAGAATTTTCAGTTCATTGAAGCTACCAAGCCGAAAAATGTTATTTTGGTTCACGGTCAGAGAAACTTCCTGGAGAGGCTTAGAGGGGAGCTTTCCAAAAAGCTCCCGAAGGGGACGTCGATCACAGCGCCCCCAAATGCGCAGAGCGTCGAACTTCGGTTTGAGCGTCGTCGCAGCGCCAAAGTGATTGGAAAGTTGGCGGACAACAACAATAATAACAATTACAATAACAACAATACTCAAAGGGACAAGGGTTTTCAAAATTTTAAACAAGGGGACACACTGAGCGGTGTTCTATTCACCAAAAACTTCCACTCCCGGATTGCTTCGCCTGATGACTTGGGAGAGTACAGCCCTCTCCGGGTCGGAAGCGTGGAGCAAACTCTGCACGTCCAGTTCGTCGGCGGTAGTGCAGGAACTCTACGGTTATTTTTGAACGAAATGTTTTCCAACGTGGAGGAGGAGTCAAGCGAAATAATACATGACCTGGGAAGTAACCCAACTTTCAAACTTCACAACGGTTGCCTTACAATAAAAATGAAAAAGGACGCAGTTGTATTGTCTTGGCTAAGTAGCCCAGTGACTGACTTGCTGGCAGATGCCGCGGTTGCCATTCTGATGCATGCACAGGGGGGGGGTGCTAGCGTTCGCATGAGCGGGTCGCCTTGCGGCGCCGGCAGCAGCGACGACGGAGATGTCGGCGAAACAACCCTTCAACCCAAAAGTATCAACGAGAAGCGGCTGCGCATCGCCAAACAGCTGCTTGAGGAGCAGTTCAGCGATGTTAGCGCTGATATTGAAAAGGGAACTTTCATCATTCGAGTCTCGAGCAATGCAAAGAACGAAGAAACGAGAGAAATTGAGAGCAAAGTTGTTATATGCGGAGTGAAAATCGTATTCAACGACAAACTAGGTTGCGAATTGCGCGTCAGGTGCGCGGACGAGAAGGTCGGAGGAAATGTTAAGCAATGTCTGTTTCTCTTGGCGGCGGTCACAAATTAAATTAAGGAATAAAAATCGAACTTTTCCTTTCCTCTTCTCCATCTCTCTTTCAGAGAGCGGTCGAATCCTCCTTGAACGACAACGTTGTCACCTTTTGAGTTATCACCTCTCCTCCCTCTCCTCCCTTGTCCGCCCCCCCCCCCTCACTCTTCTTCACCGCGATAACAATTTTGTCGGATCTTGCCAGAGCCCACAGCCCGAAAAGTGTCCCAAAAAGGGTTGAAACGACTGCCGTGATAATGGGCAAATCGTCGGCATTCCATTTATTCCACCAGGACTCATTCTCGGGAATGAAAAGAAACGGCTTGTTGGCACTGCCGCAAGCCTCCACACCGTACCCGTCGATGAAAGCGTGCCTGTTCAAAATGCTGCACAAACCACTTTTTTTAATTCTTGAGATTTCGCCAGGAGAGAAGAAGTTCAGATCGACATTCTCGTAGTAAAACCTGTCCCCGTCCCGCAGAACTTCAAACTGGTCCTTGATAATTCTGGCAAATGTTTCACCCAGGTTTCCCTCTTTCAAGTGGTCTTCGGCTAGCCCCCCTACGAACAGATCAACATTTTCGATCCTGTCCGAATAAAGCAGCTTCATTTTCTCGGCCAAAGCAGGGTTTGAAGGACTAATTTCCTCGAATTTGCTGTACCTCGCCAGCCCAAGCGCGGCTCTGACGCTGTTGAAGTCCGCAATCCCGTGATCTCTGCCTCTCTGGATGTTGATGCTAGCCAAGTCCAAGGGGGCTGCGTTGGTGCCAAAGAGGAAGTTCCTCAAACCGTTCACAATCTTGGTGTCGATCTCTTGGGCCGGCTGGCCGAACATTCCCTTGAACAGCCTGCTGATGCCGTACCCGTTGAAGCTTCCCGGTTTGAAGTAGCTGTCCCGAAGCAACAGGTGGCCGTACTCGCACTCGCTCCCGTCGGCCTCGAGGCAGAACTGTAGCTCGTTGACTTGACTATGACCAAATCTTGCCGCGGCCGTGGCAAATTCGTTCTTAATCTGGACCGTGACGGTTGGATCATAGCCAGTGTATTCGCTCAGCTTCATGTTTGGTCCCAGCAAGGCTGGCAACCACTCTTCGTACACAATTGCCTGATATTTAGCCATGAGCTTCACTCTCGCCTTTTGGAAAACCACCTCGTCGTTAGCCGCTACACCAATTTCTTCGAGAACCTCGTCCGCGAGTTTGTTGTGCTCCAAATGAAACAAGGTGTGCAAGGCAAGAAGGGCCGGATGAACATTTGCCCTGTTGTCCCCGCTAAGCAACTGCGTTTCGAGGTCCTTCTCGAGAGGATTTGCTAATTGCATGAGAGGTTTGTTCTCCGGCAGCAAACCTGTGACGGGGTTAATCACGAGCTTTCCTCCCCGCAAGGACCGCATGCTGAGCAAGCGAGCCATCGAGGGCGAGTAAACTTGCGACAAATCAAGAAAACTCGTGACTTTGTTGAACTGCTCTCTGTTGACGTTGAATCCGTTCCCAGTGCTTTCAGCCACGCCACTTCTTCGGAACCTGATGTGCCGTCCCCCCTCGTTGTTCTCGTCAAAGGTGAAATCGCCAGTCGGCACTTTGATCCCCATCATGTCGTCCAGGTCCCCATTTGCAAAGGGCGTGCTGAAGTCAGTGTCATGCACGATCATTTGCCCCATGTGCACGTGCAAGTCATTTAAGTGTAGAAGCGAAGGAACTTCATTGTCGGTTTGCGCAAAGAGAACGTTGCTGATCTCGCGAGGTGAAGGGCGGGCATTCTCCCCCGCGTCTTCTCCCTCGGTTACGGGTGTGTCAAAGGCACCAAGATGAGCGTGTGGACTCTGATCGTACTCACTCGGAGCAACTCTCCCGAGAGACATGAAAGGACAGCCCATATTGGTTACCTCCTCGTTGTTCCCTACTCCGTTCAGTGGCGGGTAGATCGATTCGAATGCCTCGTCGACACTCCCTTCCTCGTAGAGAACGTCCAACACAATGGTTCCACTATTCTCAAGCTGGTTATTGGGGTCAATGGACGCCAAGTCAACAATTTGGTAAGTGAAAGAAATTGAACCATTGAAATGCCTTGACGGGAAAAAATTCAAGTGCTTCTTTGTGATGTCAATCCCGACTGTGCCGCCCTCGACTGGCTGTGTCACCTCGGTAATTGCCAAGTGCGGGCACTGAGGGATAGTTTCGACGTGGTGAAGACTCTCGTAGCGATTGAAACCTTCCATCGACTTGACTCGTAGTTGAGTGTTTCGCTTCACGTTGAGCACGATCAAGGTATTGTTCGATTTTGGCCAGAATATTTTCACCGCGTTAAGAGGCGTCGTCGTCGGGTCACCTAAACCAAAGTGGACCGTGGTTTCGCCTGTTCCTAAATAAAAAGATGTTGCACCCATTCTTCGAACTTTCCACTTTGTGCTTTCTGCCTGCTCGTTAGCACTGCTGCCTCGAGGGTCATCGTCAGGCCTTTGCAGATCAATAACAAAAAGGTTGCGAAATTCGCGAAAAAGCACAGGTGAGGTTTTGTGGACGATGAATTTGGTGCGATTATATTCCAGACGCAGCCATCTCGCTCGCTTACCTCTCCTGCAAGTAGACCATGGCGCCCAGACAGTCAGATCCCGAAGTCCTGTCAACAACTTTGACCTTCAGCCAATCCATACTATTGCCGCGTCGATTTTCGAAGAATTCTGCTCTACCTTCATTATTAACAACGAATATGTCCAAATCGCCGTCGCTGTCATAGTCGAATGTCAACAAGCCCCGCCCTTTGCTCTTGTCAGCACTGAAGCCAAGTGACTCGCCATTCTCGACCATCCGCAAAACGTCGTCGCTGTTTTTGCACTGGTTTTCCGGCCTACCGCTTGTACAAGAGAGTACATTCTCAAACAATTTGCTTTCGGTTGCCAACAAATCTTCTGTTGACCCGGGAAAGTCAAAACCATTCACCAACGCAATGTCCAAATCCCCGTCGTTATCGAAGTCAAACATCGACGTTCCCCACGCCCAACCACCATCGCTAACGCCAAACTCAATCGTCTTGTCGTCGAAATCAAAACCCTCCTTTTTCAAGTAGAGTCTATTTCCGCTCTTTTCTTGGCCGTAGAAGAGCTTCCCCTGTGTTTGAGTGCATGAAGAGAGAAAAAGTTAGTAGTAGCAGCAGCAGCAGCAGCAACTTTTCTTTTTTGTGCGCAACTCGCAGCCTCTTACATTTTTTTCATTACAGCCAGGACAAGAAATTGCAGTAACGAAAACGTCAATTCTCCCATCCTCGTTTATGTCTCCAATCGTGCTCCCCATTGCATCTACCACCCCTCGTCCTGACCTATAACTTGAACTTTGGCTGAGGGAGTAAGGGCCAAACTCTTGGTCGAAACTATGGTTGGGGGGCGCATAAGCGTCATCGACGAAACTGCCGTTGCCATCATTTAAAAATATTTTAGTGTTTCCAAAGTCGGTTACGCACCACAAGTCGTCCCAATTATCCCCGTCGTAGTCTTGAATCATGCAACCAAATACTTGAGTTCCCGTGGGATCCCCTGATCGACGGGCACGATGCTCAGCGTCCGTGAATGAAACTGTAAAATTCATGTGAGTGCAAAGAAAGAAAGACAATTTGTGCAAGACAAACAAATAAAAAAACAGACCAAGTTCACTTACCAGGTAAACTCAACTCATCTGTGATGTCATCAAAGTAACCACCGCAGTTCGAGGAGTTTGAGTTCGAATGCGTTTTTTCGCAGCCGTTCCTTTTGTGACCGATGTTTCTGAATATTTTGAAACCCTCGCTCTGGGCGGAGTTCCCGGTGCGAGACGATTGGTGCATCCACTCCCCCGTCACTAAGTCCAAAAAACCATCATTGTCGAAATCTCCAAACGTTGCCCCCATGGCAGCAGACTTTGACAGAGTATGACTGTTGTCAACACCGCGGGCAAGGCTCTCCTCAGTGAAATGCCCAGTGCCATCATTTATGTACAAGCGACCATAGTGATATTTGCCGTAAGTGGTGAAGTATATGTCTAGGTCGCCGTCGTTATCAATGTCTCCAACGGCGACGGCAACAGTATCTTTGGCGTCGTCCGTCGCCCCAATGCCACATGATACAGTTACGTCTTGAAAGGTGCCATCCCCGTAGTTCAGAAAGACTTTTGGTGTCTGGTCAAGCCTGGCAACTATCAAGTCGTCATGACCGTCACCATTTATGTCGCCCACAGCTGCTCCGCCGTACATGTAGGTGGCGTCGCAGGTAGGTTGGCAGTAACCATTGGTGCAATCTTCGTGAGCACAAGAACCGTCCTTGAAGCGACCAGCTTCTTGCTGAAGCACATCTATGCCAAGCTCGGCGGCAACATCCACGAAAAACAGAGGACCACCCCTTCTGGTACTCTCCGAGTTTCCAAATAAGAAGTCATCAAAACATATTTCATATTGTGCCGAAATTGCATCATCCATTCCATCGTTGAAAAGAGGATTTAAGCTTATTGGTTTTCCAAGGTTGCGAGCCGACAGAAAATCATCTTTCACAACGGGAACGTCCGGTGAAGGTAGGACTATAAACTTTACTTTGCAATGAGACGCCAAAGTGTCTCCAAACTGAACAAAATCAACCCCAAAAAAGTGTTCATTGGGTCGATACTCAAAAGTTGTTTCTCCGGATTCTGATGCCTCAGAGTTGAGCTCAAGGGGCGGCAGCGACAACTCTGGGCCTGTGTAGATATTGCCACTAGAAGTTCCCAACGAAATACTCCAAAAATTATCAACAGATGATGTGCAATTCAGGGGAACTTTGAATTGGATAGCAGAATCTTCGGATACAATCAAAGTTGTTGCAACTACTTGTGCAGCCATAAACAGTGAAAAAAACAATGTCATTTGTTGTTCTGATTTTGTTGGCTTCAAGAAATGTAAGAGACTTGGACTCGGATGTTCGCAAAATGCTTTGGATCTTATTAATAATAAAGAGGGTGGTCTTTAATTTTTCATTTTTTCTTTATTTTCTAGCTCAAACCTCACCCCCGGTTTGGTCAACTCTGGTTTGGTTTGGAGCTGGTAAAAATTTCACTTCAAAAACCATTATTTATCAACTTTAAGCTCTATGCAAAACCCCCTTGTTGCTGCCATTGAATTAGAGAAGGAGTTGGGCAATTTGAAAGGGCAAATTGGTGAGATGAAAATATTAGCTTGTGAGCGATCCAACGAAGAGCAATCCTACGCAGCTGCAATAAAATCTGCTGGGTTGGTTAGTCCAAGTCCTATTAAATCAGTTGTATTGGTGAAAAAGACAGGTTTGATTGTCCAAGAAGTTGAGGTTGAGAAGCAAAACAATAACTACCAGGATGAAGATGAAGGAGGAGAAGAGCTAAATTGGCATAAGGACCAACCTTTGGTACACGATAGACACGGAAATGCTTGGGCTGTTATTGAGAGCCCGAAAGGTGGCTCAACCATTGTCGAGGGAGGGGAGGGGGGGGAAACCTTTGAACGAACACAGCATTTGAAGTACTATGCAAATGTTGTGACCATGGAGACGAGTTGGAATGATCCACGCGGGGAAGGAGATAATGCCGAAAAAACTGTTCTCAAACATAATGTTAGTCGGGTTGCAAATGAAAGTGGAACTGATTTTGTCGCCGCATCTGCAATTCTTCCAACAACAAATTCAGATGCCCCCCCAAGCAAACCCGACGACATCTTCCTTGGCTTAACTGCAGCCACGGTGCTGGAGCGGGAGTTCTTTGAAACACAACTTGAAGTCGAAACGCTTAAAAAGCTTCATTTGGTAAAGGGTGACGAAATGAGCAAGTCCAAAAAAGGTTCAACTCAGGTTTCAAATAACGGCAGGAGCACCTATGATGCGATTGACGCTATTTCGTGCCTTGCAGACCGAGTTGCTGGTGACAGTGCAGACTCAAAGCGCGTGGGTGAAAGAGAACTTTTTGCACCTGACAGAAGCACAAAGAAGGGATCAAAAACCAATCAAAATCAGAACCCCTGCAAAGAGGAAGCTCCTGTGTTCCCTCCCGGAACTCCTGGCGGGGTATACAACGAGTTCGCGGAAGTGGAAAGGGACCTGGATAGAGCGATTTTGGACATGAACGAAGCAAATGATTTTGCTGTCAAAAATCAATGTCGCAATAAAAACATCAAGCATGATCTTGACCCAATTGTTGTCCAAGCTATCACTGACATTGTGAACGACCGAATCAATGAAGTAATCGACCAGCGCCTTTTAAATTCGCTGTTTGAGCACACACATCACGCGCAGGAGGTGAGCAGCATCAAGAAAAGTCCAACTCTCTATCATCATTAACTCAAAACCCCTTATTCTTAACAGCCAAATCGATCACAAAAAGATGAACCCGATACTTCGTCGTTTCGTTTGGAGAACTCCCAAATTTTCGTTTCAGACGCTCTTAACACTTCTCTTAACACTTCTGCTGTCAACTTAGCAGCAAGCATTGACAGCCTCCAACGTTTTTCAGTCACTTGCGTCTACCTAGTGACGTTCACTTTGGTGCTATGCGCAGTATGCTTTGGACTTGGAATTGGTGGGGTGGGCAGAGTGAGCGAATTTCTGAGTCGCGTGGGATTTGGTTTTGCCGAAACATTCTATGCAAGAGGTAAGTCTTCATATTGGGCAGATAAACAAATATTTTTTACTAAAAACTCTTAGATCAAATCTATGGATCCTCTCCGCAATTTCAAATGGTCTCTGGCTCAGATGAATTTTGCTTTGATGGATATTTTTTCGGTCGTGGCTGTCACGAAAAAGAATCCGCGTTCACGTTCAATTACATTGGCGGAGGCAGTAGGTTTGGTGCTTCGGTCGAGATTGTTAAATTAAAAAACGGTGCCGCTACAGGAGAATGTTTGCAAAGTAGCAAAAAAAACGAGTTGATTCTGGGGAGGTGCTTAGAAAATAATATTGACAGCTATACGATGAAGGAGGACAGAAGCAACAGGCAGATGTGGTATTTTGACAACGGAGTTCTGAGATTGCGGAAAACAGAGCGAGACGATACATCGCTTTGTTTGAATAGGCGCGTTGGTGGCAATGTGGCGTACTTGGCAAAATGCAATTTGGAGGGGTTTCACGAGATTCGGATTTTGGTGGATAGACCCGGTTGGTTGAGTTGGGGGTTGAGAAAGAAAAACGTTAGCAGCTGGTCTGAAATATTGAAAAGTATAGAAACAATGGGTGCGAATGAAGCAGAAATTATTAGAGAGGAAACAAGAGAGAAAACCAATGAAATTTCGTATCTCTCGGGGCTGTTTGATTTGTATTCAAAGAGATTCAATTGAATTTTTAATTGTATTTATAGAGTTTCAATTTTAATGTTACCATTGTTGCATCT